>Ga0058701_10001724_pt1 | contig 15887 bp, 8 predicted proteins | sample AgamicOrMae_FD_97039 | JGI IMG/M metagenome (GOLD analysis project Ga0058701, IMG submission 97039) | Agave microbial communities from Guanajuato, Mexico - Or.Ma.e | ecosystem: Host-associated > Plants > Phyllosphere > Phylloplane/Leaf | place: Guanajuato, Mexico | collected 2012-06-04
GTCCCATCCCATCCCATTTCTACAAATTATTTTCCCGCAACGATTCGCTGATAAGTCGTCACACTTGTTTTCGCCCTAAATTACCTCTTAATGAGATTCTTTCAGCGGAAAGGTGCCCTAATCATTTCGGTCCTGCACTAATTAACAGATTTAAACTTGCTCAACCTTCATTTTACCCCTCCGCTAAAATAACAGGCTATCTTTCAATCTCCTATGTTAGGTTTAGTTGGATTTCATCACACCTGTTTACCTTAGGCTAGGTTAGGTTACCTTACGTGAGATCGAATTAATCTTGATTTGCGTTCCGTATGATAGGTGAAATAAGGCAAGCTTTTGATTTGAAAAGTGCACAAAATTGCGAGTAAAGGTGAATTGGGCTCGTAAATTCGGCAATTGTAGGCGCTAACTATTAAGTTAATAGGTATATAATAAAGTTTATTAGTAATCAACAGGATACCAAACATATGAGACGGAATCTAAATGGCATATCAGATTACAATTTTATTTATTTTTTAAAATAAAAAAATAAGACATAAGTTCTAGTCGACGCGCTCCAACGTATTGCATTTATTCTATATATGCGAGGTATGATAATAGAAACGAAAAAAAAAAGAAAGAAAATACCTAAGTTGAAAAAAGAAAAAAATATCTTGAAAAAATTCTTCTTTGCAAAAATAAACTTTTTATCAAATACTTGACCACATAGATATATGTGGTTCCGATTCAGCTTTGGAGCATGCAATAATAATAAACGGAAGACTACGAACCTTACGGTATAATCTGTATTCGAAGTTGTCCTGAATGTATTTTCGCAGGCTAAAACAACTTGTTTTAAGTCAGCTCGCCATGTAAAACGGCATTCAGACCTCGCCTAGCTTCGCTTGCATTCATTTGCCACGTAAAAACCATTAGGACAAAAAAATAAATATCTGACCGTAATCCCGGCGCTTGTCTTTGAGTGCGACTCGCTTTAAAATGGTAATTAATTAATAAGAAACGGCGGGCAAAGCCGGGATTAAATGCGACGCAATAAAAGAGCCTACAAGTAAAACACGCTTTTCCAGCTGAAACGGCGTTTCAGTCCATTTTAATGTTATTTTTTTATCCTTCTTAAATTCGATTTAATTAATTTACATACCACTTTGATTGGTCACCGCGATGATGTCCTTTGGAGTAGGTTTTCATTCTGATAACTTACCTGCAAAAGAAAAGGAATACCGTACATACAGTTAAAATAACTTAAGTAGTGTAACTTGAAACGAAGAGGCAACTTTCCTATAAAGAACAAGTATAAAAAGCTAGGGAAGCTGATATAGGATACAACACACATAAATGTCAAAAAAAATAAAGAAAACTTTTTTATTTTTACGCCCAAAACAGGTGAGAACACCCATAACATAAAAAATCGTATTTAAGCTTCCTTGGAAATGAAAGAGCTCAGGTGTGATCAATCACGCATCCTTTTCTTCTAATTAACGGAACTGTCTCCAAACACAGAAATGGTCCATTATTTCAGGTGAAGCGACCACCGCAGGAGGCGGTAAACACAACTGCTCATTGGCGCTCTTTTGGAGGTGATTGGATTATTACAAGAGTGATAGAGAGGTAGGCAGGCCCATGGGCTGGCCCATGGGCAAGCCCCATGAGAAGAGGCTTTTCATTATGGGCTGGAGGGCGGTACCTGTTGGAACGGATTCTCATTAAAGGTGTGTCAAAGTACCTATAAATTTGTGTAGTCACTTCATCGGAGTCGCTGAACACCTGACGGCAGGTACACTCTCGTAAGAAAGTCCGGCGGGCAGTTTTGTAATTTTACTCTACCATACAAAAAGTACTGCATTTTAAAGGTTGGATCCCATCTCTATATCTACCCTGGATCAAACTTATGAGTACACTTTAATGATTAACAACAAATAATTAACCGCTTAATTCAGGCTACATTGTGATTTTACCGAAAAAAAAAAGATTGCAGTAAAAAAATCTTACGGCAAGAAAAAAAATTGCCGCAATACCAAGAAAAATTTTCTTGGCATCAGAAATCAATGTTATGAGAGATCGCGAGATCTGGCAACACTGGAACCATGTAGGTATGCCCAAGATGCATCGTTTGAAAGGAATTTTGGCGTGTCACGCGGCACGCGGAGTCACGCAGATATAGGTCACGGCCTCGGAAAGGCGGCAGATGAAGTCAGTTTTCGTGTTGGCGTGAGAATGCTCTCGGCTTTGAAATATAGCCTCATTTGTTTTCGTTAAACAACTTTATACCTGCCAGATAATTATTATTCCTGATTTATTCAACGTCGGTTTTAACTGCGTGGTCATTTGGCAATGGGAATTAAATGGTCTCGCAGCACATTAGCAAATGCGTTTTACAACACTCCGCAACTAAAGTTACTCCTTAGGCTGCCTGCTGGCACCGATAAAGCACCACTTCGCGAGAATTCCACCGCGCTTTAAAATCGAGAGTTACAAAATGAGTATTTATCTCCTATCGCGATTACTGCTACAAAATGCAGGTAATAGTCCGATAGCTACAGTTCAACTGAGCTTTATTAAATTTTCATATCCAGATATCAAGGATATAAACTGGATATTAGCCTGTCGCTGATATCGAGTTGATATCCTTGATATCTAGATATGACAAATGAAGTTGAAAATTTAAGAAAGCTCAGTTTAGACTGCATAGCTGTCGGACGATTCCCTGCATTTTGTATTAGTAATCAATGCCTTTTGTGTACACAGGATAACCTAAGTTGTCACCCTTCGAATGTGACATTCATCGCCGAATATCATCCTTCAACAGTCCTAACATTTCGATAATGAATTTTGTTATTAATGAGTTGCAATATCGTAACGCAAACAAAACTTATGAATAATGCTAAAAACTTCACTGAAAAAAAAAGGTTTTGTTATATCAACAAAGTCTTTTGTTAAAATAGGGATGACAAAAATATATTGTTACAACAACAAAATGTTTCGTTCTATCAACAAAACGTTTGGTTGCTACAGCAAAATTTTTGGTTGAAGCAACAAAAAATTAATTTGTTGTCCCTAATTTTGTTGCCGTAAGAAAACCATTTCTTTCCGTGTTTGATTCGGCTCTATAAATACTGAAAACATACCAGGTTGCATCCTATCTTTCCCTTTTTTCAAATGTTATGTTTTAGCAGTTTGCTCCAAGTCTCAGGTGGGCGGGCACGCTCGTGGGGCTATAAAGGCGTTTGGGTTCTGGCGACAGATCTTTCCTCCAGCAAGCAATCCTGGCACTTTGGGGAAACTGCCCCGAGGGTCCGTCCAAGTGAAACAGTCCAGCTGGCTGTCCAGGTATGGCTGTCCACGCGCGATAGCCGTGCCACGCTCGACATTCGACGGCGAGTCCCGAAGCGGGAAGGCCCCCTTGGTGAAAGGGAGAAGGGAACCCGAAGGGCCGATTCAAGTTTCCACTTCTCCAAAAACATGCAACACAAGCTTTTGCATATCTTCGTAATGCAAAGGACTTGGGGAGGAGATGTAAGCATGCGGACCGCAATGATTATTTTTGACCTCGATTCGGGTACCGTTTTCGTTAATGCGAAATTCGCTGAAAAATTCAGTGGTTCTCTCTTGACTGAAATTCAGTGAATTTTCGATGAATCTCAGACTCTCTCACTGATTTAAATTTATAGTGTGGAACCAAAGAGGTGAGACCCAAGAGGTAGAAATCAAGAGGTGGAACCCTAGAGGTAGAACCAGCCGGGTAGCTGTCATAAGCGCCAAAAAGCACAAGCGCCAACGCCGCGAGCGCCAATCCGTAACCACCAAACGAGAAAAGTCGCAAACGCCAAAATGCTTAACCGCAATACTAACCTTACCTAACCTAACTTAAACTAACCTAAATTAACCTAACCCAATTTAACCTAACCTAGCTTGACCTTAACTAACCTATACGAACTTTGGCGTTTGCGACTTTTCTCGTTTGGCGGTTACGGACTGGCGCTTGCGGCGTTGGCGCTTGTGGGTTTTGGCGCTATCGAATGCCCCCCGAACCAGCCTAGAACCCTAGCGATGGAAACTTAAACGTTTGAGACAGTGTAGGTAAGTCGAGTCCAGCATTGGCGACGAGAAGACACCGACGTGTGGCCTGTGGACACGTCACGTTGAATTAATGAGCCGCCCCTGTGAACTATCTGAAATTGAGCATAACGCGCTGTGACAGACAACTTGTCACAGGCCAGTCGTTGTCGCAGACGTTTGGCAGCGCGGCGGTGGTTGCGGCGGTGGCTGCTGCGGCATTGATCAGCAATGGTAATCCATCTCCATTACGGAGGTTCATCCGACGGGACGGCCAGTCGTCGGCTGCGACTTCCTTGATGTAATAATCAGGGCGGGAGGCTGACTGCCAAGTCCTCATCATTGCAAATCGTAATTGATGAAGGCGAAGGAAGCGCCCCTAACCCTTTCCTTCCTCACTAAATGCAGCCCCTTATATATCTACCGCACAGTCAGTTTTAGACGTAGCACTTTCTACGTCTTGTATTCTTTGGTCAAGCCGAGCGGCGGTGTAATAGAGCGAGGCCAAAAGGCAAGTGACCCAACCTTGCTTAAGTTAGGTTAGGTTTTGGAATTTTTATTATCAGTAAAATTTCTCTGATTTTCCTGTGATCGACCAACAAACCACTCGTAATCAACATAAATTTTACGGAATGTTTACTAATCTCACTGATAGAAAAATTTCGCTAATGACTAGTAAAATAAAATTTAACTGGAAATCAATTTTTTTCTTGAAACTACCCCGATTCCTTCAGTTTTCAATGATATTTTACTGAATTTCCAGTAGCACGGAGATCACAGGATAATCATAGAAATCACACTGGCTCTGGACAACCATGTTAATCCCCGTCATGTTGATGAAAAATTAACCCAACGCGTAACACAAGATATACATGTAGAAGATTCCATCTTTGATATCTACAGAGTATTATAGCCTCTGGTATCGGGATATCACATCATCGAAAAACCTGTATTCTTTATGTGTTCTCATCTCATGATTGTACTTCATGAAGATATAAAGTTGCAGTTGCCTACATCTCGTTTATAGTATCAGCCACCAGAAAGTCCACTGATACAGGAATAAAGTGAAGGTGGTCGAGTTGAGCCGCGCATCGGCAAGCAAATTGCGCAATTTCAATTGCGATTTTGCTATCGCATTTGATATACGACATGACAAGTGTTTGTTTAACATGTAAATTAAGTCTGCGTTTCTTAGCTTTTAGCGGAAGTTGTTTGCTCGCGAAAGCGGACACCTCATTATGCACTGCATGGCGTAGCGCAACCCACCGCCACAGGCTCGGCCACAGGTACTTTAACAGGTACCGACTGACAATGAGCAACAAGCCTGCTTTTCAACACATTATCTTTATTACACCTTAGGACGTTGCTCATTTCCTACTGTTCCATGTGAAATGGAGGGCTGTCGGCATAAAATATAGTCCCAACATACATAACTTCTTACTCATGATATTTTTTTCTCATTTTCAGCTTGAGATATCTTGAGACTTTTACATTTTTCATTTATACTCTTATACGAATAGTTTTCTGCTTACACAACTGATACTATTTTCAATCAGTGAAAACATCATATTTTAAACAACATAGTAACTATTCACACATTGCCCCATTTAAATTGTTTAATATATAATTGTATAATTATATACGTATTATACAATAATAATAATAATATAATATAATTATAATAATATAATTTCATATTTATAATTATAATTATTTAATTATAAAATTAATAATAATTATTATTATTACAGTATTATTAAAAACTAATAATAATGTAATTCTGAAAAATAATTATTATTTATAATTATATAATTATAATTATATAATAATTGTATATTGTTCGTTTCCGTGAGTTCAAGCACCTCCCAGTTAAAGTGCATTACGTTAGTTTCCGTGCGTTTCTCGTGTTAACCCATAAGGGCCCAAAGTATTAGGAGTGAAATTAGCTTAAAAGAAAAATTTGAAGGATTTTTCTATTAAATTACGCAATTTCAAGCTTTGGAAAATGCCTCAATTATTAAATTTCAGGTTTCTAGAGGGGCGATATTTTTTAAACTGAGACAATACTGAGCTAAAAAGATCCTCTGAAATGAGTTTTTCTGTTTCCGAACGGCATCGCTATGCGGTAGTGGGTTAACATGGGCGTGCGAATAGAACTGACCCATTAAAAAGAGCCGATAATAAATCCAGTAGTGGCACAACAACCGCCAAGAAATTCATTCTCAGATTTAAGATCGGCTTCGGTCACCTCGATAACTATCACTTACTGTCCCCATAAGAAAACCTCATTGGACGCTGGAGCAGATCTGTTTAGAAAACTTAAAACCTGTTGTATAACTCCGCTCATTTACCGGGTAACCTGATCAACACTCTCAATCACGCTCCATTGGACAGACGAACCAGCCGCTAGTAATTATCTGCCGCAAAAAATCACCGCCTGTCTTCGCAGCGGCACATATATTAAAAAGAGATATTGCTAATGGAGAAAAATTGTCGGCGTTAATATGTCCCGGCCTTGAGTAAATGTAATACATCAGCCACATATCCGAATTGGCCTAGGCTTATCATTCTATCTGGTGGAACTGAACCGGTCGGCCGAAAATCGAAAGTAAGTCCAAGGTGATAAAAAACTTGTCAATGTCACAATCTTTAATTTGCTAGCGGAGCTGTGACTATGCGTTGTGCTCGGGAAAGGCCGACACTATAACGTAGAGATTATCTTCTGTGACTAAATCACAGCCATCCATCAAATTTCCTTCTTAATTAGACTGCAGATGAAACGGTTCCTCTACGACTTATATATGGGATTTCTGTTGAGATAAGGCAAAAATATAAACTAGTTAAAAGATGGGATCAGCCATGGCGGAGGCTGGCGTTGATCATAACTCTAGGGACCCTTATTGATCAAGGCAACCGGTTTAACAATTAATCAAAGACATGAAGTTGATTTTTATCAGTGCTATTAGTAAATTGTAGGTTTTCGTATTGTCCCGGCGAGCGCTAGTTTTATTTTTGATTTATTCGCGTGAAGGTGATTCGTGAGTGGTTTGATAGCGAAACTTTAGGGATAGCGTTGGCCCAAAATCGTACATCGTCGGATTGCGAGAAGAAAGGACATGTCATTATAGATACATGAGAATTATAGTAAGAATTACATCCTGTTATATTTTAAACATTTCCTTTAACGTGTTCTCACTAAAGCTGCATATTAAACAAAAATGCATAAGGATTTATGTATGATAAAAGAATAGGAATTGGCGTTGCTCTCTCGATATTTCTAAATTTCTACATGGAAAAGAAGCACGTGCAAAAATAAAGGATGTCATATGGTTTGTTCAGGTACAGGCGAAAACTGAATTAACAGGCTTTCTAAAAGAAAATATGTAAAAATTAAACAATGGTCATTTCTCAAGACAGAGAGGAGACTCGGCTGGGAACATTAGTAAACAACTTCATCCGTGGAGATATTTCCTTTCACAAACGGAATATATGTTCCCAATTAGTAAGGGAACGATACTTCCATAATTCTCTCGGATTCTCACGGGTGTAAATTCAAATTTCCCGCGCGAGCCACGAGAGGAAGCCTTGTAGGGCGTCTCGTGTTGGCGGCAACGTTTGAATGATGAGTACCCACAAATTCGGGCAGTAAATACCAAAGGCGTCATTGCGCTGATTACTCTGACTGCACCAGAAAAGTGACATACCTGACTTAAGGAGGGGATCAGTTCGCTACCAACTGCCGGTGTCAAATTTTATCGCGATTAACTTCGAGGCTCAAAAAATAGTCTAGCATGAGTTGTACGATTTGGATTGACTAAATCTACCGAAACTAGAAATATTCTGCCAAAAAATGTTACAAAAATCAATAAAAGAGACAAAGCAAATAACAGTTTTTAAACGTTTGCCAATAATTTTTGCTTGATTTTTTTTTAAAAAATATTATTTTTTATTTTTCAACTGCGTTGGAAAGCCTTCCAAAGCAAGTTACGCCACACTTTTCAATAATTTATATTTTTGTGTATCTACCTTGTTTAATATTTATATTTGTTTTAGTTAGTTTTTTATTCACTTTTTCAAATATAATTTTAAAGCTAAGAATCTGCACAAAAAAGGGGTTTCAAATATGAGATAGATAAAAAAAAAATTAAAAAAATATATCTATAAAAAAGAGCGAAATATATTTTCTGCTTAAATTGATGGAATATTGCTGATTTTAAATGTGCATGTGCAAAGATATGCAGAGCAGGAAACTGGCTGTTCCTGCCCAAAATATTTAATCATCTGAACATAAAGAAGATGGCGGGGGCGTAAGTACTCGAGCGAGGTACTTGACTCGAAGACTGGCAAGCGTTGTCTCCTCAAGGGGTGCATCAGCAAATCAGCGATTTGCCCAATTTAATTGGGAGACGGAACAAGCACAAAAGGCTCCTTAAGGGCCCGCTCCGACGCCTAGCGCCTCTTCAACACCGAGGCCACACCCCCTGTCCTCTTCTCCAACATTTAATTTCTTACATAAAAAAATGGTATTCAAAATGGAGCTAAAATTATCAGAGAGGTTTGCTTTCGATATATCCGACAAATACACTCCAGGCGACTATTAACCCATAACAGCCCAAAGTATTTGGAGTGAAATTTAGCTTAAGGGAAATTCGAAGGATTTTACCATTAAATTACGCAAATTTAAGCTTTGGAAAATGCCTAAATTATTAAATTTTAGGTTTTCAGAGGGGTGATATTTTTTAAATTGTAACAATACTGAACTAAAAAGGTCCTTTAAAATATTTTTTCTGTTTCCGAACGGCATCGCTGGGCGGTAGTGGGTTAAACTGCCCTCGAAAACCATGATTTTTCACAAAGCTAACGTAAGCGAAGCACAGCATAGTAAAAACTGACCCCCGTTTTAGGTTATGAAAATAAAACAGGGGAAGAGCGTGACTCGGTTATTTTTAAAGATACCCACATAAATAACCATATCAATGGAGAGCTCTCGACGAGACCTTTTCATTGATAAGATTGCTGATAGGGTTATCTTCAAAAATAATCGTGTTACGCTCTCCTCCTGTTTCATACCTTCATACCCAAAACAGGGGTGGCACGACCTAAAACACTGGTTAGTTTTTACTGTGAGCAGGGTCACAAACAATACCTAACCTGGAGTAAGTCCCTAATCCTCATATACTGCGACGAAGACAGAACCAGCAGGGTGGACCATTTAGGTGAAAACTCCATCGTTCAAAAGTGAGTGTGAGGTGGGGATTTACGCTACGGGAGGGCCGTAATGAAGACTTTTAGTCTTCTCAATCAATTGACCAGCACAGCGCTGATCTTGGCAACATCTGTGCTGAGTGGTGTTGGGGGCGTATCTGGGGCGGGTCTGTGCCGGTCCGTCCCGAGTCGGTCCGTCCCGAGTCGGTCCGTCCCGGGCCCATCGGAGGTCCTAATGAGTTGAGGAGAGGGAAGGAGAGGGCCCGAAAACAATAATTATTTATCAAGAGGCGTTCCTTGCGACCGTCTCGCCACCGGTGACGACTTTTTTTCCGAACATGGCTGCTCTGATGGGTCATTAGTCAACTGTCTCAACGGCTTCAACAAAGACGTGAGCTTTGTTCCAGCATAATAATTGTCGGCTAACTACTATACGCAGTACACTGACATTTTTTAAGATAGGCTTTTGGTCCTGGATAATACCCAATTACCTGATTTTCTACGAGCAATTGAAGCAGTTTCAAAACATCAAGGAGAAATCCTTATTTAAAATCTATGCAGCTCATTTTTTTCCATTTTATAAAATTATTATTTTAATGGAATCAATTTTTTTCCTTTAAAAATTTAGTATTTGCCAAAATTTCGAAAAAAAAAATTGTGGTCCGACACTACGAGTGTTTTTAAAAAGGAGTGTCTATTAACCCGCCTGCCCAATTTAAATTTAGGTTGGATTCCGTGCGTTCAAATCACCTCCCATTTAAAATCCATTAGGTTAGTTACGTGCGTTCAAGTCTTCCTTCTTAAAATTGTATTTTCCTCACTTAAATTTATCTTCTCATTCCGCAACAAACTCAGAACTAAAGGGTGGTTACCTAAGGGAGATATAATTTGAGTTTTAAACGTCGGATTTTCACTCTATGATCAATCCTACCTCCCCATTATACCATATGAGTGTTGACAGCTTACGTTAACTTAATTTTGTTGCCTTATGCCTCGGTTCACTTGGCTTCGCGAGGCAAGACGGATCACTATGAGGTGGAAAATCCAGCCTTTAAAACTGAGAGTGTAAAAGGCAAACAGCGAGTAACTCATTAGTTGGCAGAGGCTCCTGGTTTAAGGCCCCTCCCCTTCCCCCTCATAAGGGCTTTCCAGGTGGGCGTGGCGCCCTTGAATAAAGGGAGAATGATTGGAACAGGGTGCCAGCCGGGTCCTTTAATTATATTTCACTCTAATTTTTTACATTTTATACAATAAAAGTTCCCCCATCTGCAGCTAAATCACGCTTGCTTGTTACGACATCTTGATGAACAAGCATGTAGTAATGGTAAAAAACAGCTTCGAAATTTTACTAGTAATCTTGCTAATAAATATGAAGTTTAAATGAAGGTCGCAATTCGCCCATCCATAGGAGAAATTTAAACGCACGACGAGAAGGCTCATTTGTTATTGGGATTCTAAAAATTAAATAATTGTATTTTAAATGGTACTTGAAATAAATTTCAGGTGAATAGACACTTAAAAGTTTATACGTTTTTGAAGGGGTTACACCCCCACGCCGTCATTTTACAAAGGTTATTCGCACGCCTATGTTAATACAAGTGAGACTTGAACGCACGGAAACCAACCTAATACATTTTAAATACGGCAGCGTGTGAATATAGTCACTTCCCTTTACAAATACATTGCTATAAGCTCGGTTACGTTAGGTTAAAAGCGTTATGCCTCGCTCCTCTGACCCTCCGCTTTGTCTCAGCGACGAAAGGTGGAAAACACCCACGGGAAAATCCACCATCAAAATCTACCGTGCGATCGTGCGAATAAAAGCAATCAAATCAAAATTACAAACGGATCAAACGGATATTAAACCAAAGTTCTTCGTTTTGCTTGTCGTGGCGCCACATGGCGATATGAATAATAGCGAGCATTTTGTCTGGAGTGACATGTGCACGCCCGAGCCTCCTCGACTTGGGCATGTCATTGGGCTAGTTTCGTTCACCGAAAGAAGCTCGTCTCCTGAGAGACACGAGCGGAGCGGACCAGCGCACCTCCACGTTACGGCGGTTGCCGTCTCAGTCCGTCCACATGCTTAAACGAAGGGGTGATGTGGGGCTGAGCGCGATGTGCGCCGTGCGGGGCTTAATTTATCACGAGCGGCGACGATGCGGCGGCGATGCGGCGGCAAGGTGCCAGCTAACACCAACACATGTCACTAATCGACCATATTTATGCATGCGCAGGTCCATAATATGTTAAACCGTTTGGTTTGCTTAAGAGTGGAGAGATCAAATATACGGCGACGCGGCTGCAATGTTCCACTCCGCTTGGTCCCTTGCGAAAGCTCAACTTCGAATCTTCATGATGATACATCATGGCGGAAATGGCTGGATGGGGAATCTTAGCACAGTAAAAAAAATGACGCATCTGTTTTCGGGAGTTTTTACCCGTTTTGGGTGTGAAAATAGAACGGGGGTGGTACATGTTTTGATTATAGTTAAAGACAGACCTTAAAAAAAAAAACAGTCTACATACGAAGGTTTATGAGATAATGTATTTTCTTTGTTAATATCTTTCAAATTATATTTGTAACATCAATAACTCCCCACTGAGCTTCGGCCTCATTCCTTTAAAGCCTTTATCTCTAAAAAGCGTTATTTCCCTAAACTGAACTACAAAAAAAAAAATAAAAAATAAAAAAATAAGTTTTCGATGACAGCAGGGTATTGCCAATCGATTCAATAGAAACAATACCCAGACTACCAAAGCACCAAAAACAGGTTTGAATACCCTACAGCGATGTTTCATTTCTACAATTATACAACAAATTTTCCAAGGAAAAAAAAGTCTATTTTACATTATTTAAAATGTGCTTTGTTAAATTTACAATTATACAGCAAATTTTCCAAGAAAAGAAGTCCATTTTACATTATTTGAAGTGTGCTTTGTTCAACAACAAAGTTGCTGCAATTCAATTCTAGGTTTCCGTCGAGACCGGGAAAAAAATGAGGTGTCGCAACGAGATCATAAATTCTCTGGGACAAATTCGCGCGCCCTAAATTTAAGATTCATAAATTAGTCTCCAACAGCTTACCACCCACACGCGAAAAAAAAAGTGCCACCCAAACTAACTTTTGGCAGGCAAAACAAAAGACAATCTCTACAAATGGCTGGGCGTGAGCACACATGCTATCGATACGTCTGAGGCAAATGTGACAGCGACGCGGGGTTTTACCGCGGGAAAAGCAGGGAATGCTCACCGCGTCGCGCCGCGTCGCGCCGCAGAGACGGGCCTGGGGCCTGCAGCCTGCCACCGTGCGGTATAAATTGCTGGGACAGTTTTACGGTAAGCAGGCTGCACAGTCTGTGCTGCTTCGTCTCGAAAAGGGTCAGTCAAAACACGACGTAAAAAAGGAATTTGCGTAGCGCCCGCCACGTCGCGCCAGCGAGACTCTATTTTACATGATTTTGGTGGGACTCGACGCGAGGAAACGGCGCAGGTGACCCCAACTAACTTAGCGTACTTTATTGCAGGCAGCTCTACACAGTAATTTTGGGAGGTGGGATTTCATTCCCCCTTCCGTCGCCGAGCTGTGCGGAGCGAGGCAGAAGACACGTAGCTCCCTATATTAAAATAGGTGTAAGTCATGTTAACCCTTTAATGCCCAGCGATGCCATTCGGCAACAGAAAAAATTATTTTAGAGGAGCTTTTCAGTTCAGTATTGTCACAATTTAAAAAATATCACCTCTTTGGAAACTTGAAATTTAATAATTTAAGCATTTTTCAAAACTCAAAATTGCGTATTTTAATGAAATAAGTCCAGCCAATTTCTCTTAAGCTAAAGTTCATTCCAAGTACTTTGGGCTGTTATGGGTTAAGTTCAGGCTATAATAAGCTACGCGCAATTATCAATGCGGCCTATCAACAAAATTCCGCCGCGGGTAAGCTCACCATAAGCGCCGTAATGTAGCTGACAATGTGAATAAAGACAGTAGTTTCTGGTGTAATGTGATGGCCGGAACGGCAGGCAGTGAGAAGTATTGGGGGCGGGGGCGTATAAACAGATCACCGAATAGTTTGCAAGCGACAATGTTGCTGTACATCGCGAAAGTAAATTTGGCTTCGCCAGGGCCGCTTGCTCGTCCCGCAGAGGCGCTTTATTGCCCGCGTGCCGCAAGCGACGTCCAAACGACGTCCAAACGATGTGTGTACGTCCGCATCGCGAACGTTTAAGCGTGTTCGGACGTTCAAGCGCGTCCCAGGTTACGACCACCACGCGATTCGGCTGCAAGAACTCAGCTTTTGCTTCGAAGCCTAAAGCGTTTTATGAACCCGGTAAATGATTATGTTTACCTGACATAGGGGCGGTACACTGGAAATTCGAAAGGTGGACTTTCCTAACTCTGGTAGTCCACCTTTTAGCCACGTCATGCACAACGACACACCAACGCGTGAAACGTAACTTAATTTGTCTAGCGATCGCTTATCGTGGAGTTTGCCTGACCAAACCCTGTAGTGGCTTTATTTTTATTATTTTTTTAAATGACATACGCAGCAAAAACAAAACACTCGTTCTAGAGTATGCTACACCTGTTTTGGGTGTGAAACCGAAACGGATGTACTACGTATTTTAGTTATTTTCCAAAATAGACGTGTGTTCAGCCACATCATTTAAAAGGTCTCGGCAAGAGCTTTCCATTGAAGTGGCTGAACATAGGTCTATCTTGAAAAATAACCAAAATTACGCACTACCCACGTTTAAGTTTCACGCCCAAAACAGGTATAGAACTCCCTGAAACGGGTGTTTTGTTTTTATTATGTAGAGAAGGAAAAGAAAAAAAAGAAAACTGAAAATTCGTGTTGGTGAACTTAATGCATTTTCAAATATAGAGGACGTTGCGCATGGTCAGCTCATATCCATGGTATTGCCTACATAAATTTCGAGAAATAGAATGCGACACGGCTTATGATCTCCGCTGCACAGTACATTTTCATAACGGAGAACACTCACCGTCCTTTCAGTACTGACATTGAGCTAAATGTTTCGGACGCCACAACATCTTTCAGTAACTTGTCAAAAAATAAATTCACCGCTCTAAAAACAATTCGAAGTAATACGTGCCTCTTTTGAAGGTTATTTCGACTCGAACGTGACTTATTCCCCGCCGCAATGAAATAAAGTTTCCGGTGAAAACCCGATGACTTGTTGCTGTTCCGAAAAGCTGTCTATCGAACGCACACACTGTCGGACAGCTTGAAGCCACTTTTCCCGAACGAGCTGAATGCAAGGCATGGGCTATCAGCCCAGCTATCAGCGGCATGTCAGCTGAAGCTCGCCACTCGTTCGTTTTCGCCATTTGTGATTGCTTTTATAACTTCCGACGGAGGAAAGCAAAACTAAAATCTGCCGCGTGGGTCACCTCACCAGCACCCTCTACCGGATTTTTCCTTCAAAAGATATCAAATTAGCGACTCCTCGTCATGTCACACATTTTCAGTTTCAAACGTTGGATTTTCCATCACTTACGGCAATGTTTTCTGATTCCAAGAACATTTTCCTTGATATAGTGACAAAACATTTTTTTCTCGCCGCAAGAATTTTGTTTTCTTGGTCCAAGATTTTTTTTGTGGTGAGAAAGTTTTGTTGCAAGAAAGAAATGTTTGCGAAAAAAATTGTTTTGTTCCTACAGGACTATTGAGAGAAATTTTCTCCGCATCAGAAATCATTTCTGTAGAAGTGAGATCCAAACTAGTTCAATTACCTTTCCTTTTCATTTGTTTACAAACATGTACATTAAGTTAGGCTGTGCCTTTTACGCACTTCTTGCTTTCAATTTCTACATTTTTATTTTCAAACTATATTCGCAGATGGTTCTTTAAGAATGATAATTTTTAAAAAATAGCCTTTGAAAATCGCCACATGAAGACATTGGACGAGGAGTTAGTAACACCACACCTTTTTAGCATAGGATCCATTCAAAGGGGGAAAAATAAGATCCGTCTGATATAGGCCTAGCGGATTCCAGCAAAAGTGAGATTTACTGGAATGGAGACGATTTCTCTAACCCCGCGCCTTAAACGGCTAGTCGGACATCTCTTGGAAATATAGTCTCTCCTTAGTAAACCCTTGCGACTATTAGTTTAAGCCCGCATGTTAGATGGAAGACCAACTGTAACAGCCCCCTATTAAAACCTATCTTGGAGAACTGCAAGCTTAGGTATAGAATGCATATTGTCCTTCTGCCCATTAGTATCCGCCTGGAAGTGCGTAAAAAGCTCATTGTATTCAAAGGGCGGGAAAGGGAAAAAATGGCTTAATACTCAGGAAGAAAAAAAGTTTTGAGGTTATCTGCTGTTTTAGTATCTCAAACATAAGTACCCCTTTGTATCTCAAATATAAAGTTTTGAGATACAAAGAGCTACTCGTCATTTTGTTCATTGCTGGGGAGGCATTCGATAGCGCCAAAAAAAACACAAGCGCCAACGCCGCAAGCGCCAGTCCGTAACCGCCAAACGAGAAAAGTCGCAAACGCCAAAGTTCGTATATGTTAGGTTAGGTCAAGTTAGGTTAAGTTAGGTTAGGCTAAGTTATGTTAGGTTAAGTTAGGTTAGGTAAGGTTAGTATTGCGGTTAAGA
>Ga0058701_10001725_pt1 | contig 15883 bp, 6 predicted proteins | sample AgamicOrMae_FD_97039 | JGI IMG/M metagenome (GOLD analysis project Ga0058701, IMG submission 97039) | Agave microbial communities from Guanajuato, Mexico - Or.Ma.e | ecosystem: Host-associated > Plants > Phyllosphere > Phylloplane/Leaf | place: Guanajuato, Mexico | collected 2012-06-04
AACGGAAATGTGGGAATAGGCTCACATTGCGCCAGTAAAAAATCAAGAGAGTGGATTTAATTTAGCGATGATTACCATTCCATAAACTGAATATTTGATTTAAAACAAAGGCTCATAAAAGAAATCCATCATTCATGCATCTTTAGCGATGAACTGTAAAACAATCGGACCTGCATCTTAAAAAAAAAAAACCTACTCAAACAATACTCTGCTCAGGAGCAAACTTGCAACAAGCCGAAAATGTGTGATCCTTCACATCTGGAAATTCCAAGCGTTCACTGAGTATTAATAGGTACCCACAACACAGGCCATTCAAAAAATGAGACCTTTCCGCATCGAGGGCAACATTATTTGGCAACAAGGATTACTCAATAACGCAACAATAGTTATTTGTCTACATAAGCTATGACCTTTTACACGAGATAAGTTTTATTCATCTTGGTATATGATCGCATGTACTTGGAGAATATTAAGTAGTCGATAAATTAGCAAATGTTGCGTGTTACTTGTAGCGATGATAGACCAAAAGATCACCACAAACTCTGGGTTACGCAGTGCGACATGCTATTAAGTCTCACGCATCCCAACTCACACGCCGTTGTTTCAACGTGCATAACTTAACCTCTCAATTTTATACTTTCATTCCGACATCTTCGGCAGCCTGTGACCCATAAATACTTGTAACACGCTGAATATTCAATTTTCCATCATTTTACTTTCATTCTGTGTGTATTACGCACAGTTCATTCACGATCAAAAGTTTCATCACTCTCTTACATGAAGTGTAAACTTGATGTAAAAGCCAACGCAAAAAAAATAAAAAAAAAATGTTTCATACTTAAAAGAAAAAAGACCTACAAAAAAAGAAGATATTTTGGAACCGAATATAATAAAAGATTGTTCATCAAGTGGTCTTTTTGACAAATTGAATTCCCATAGTTGACATTTTTTAAAGATAAATTTTTGATTTCACGACATTAAGCAGTCAGAATTTCTAGTTGGTAATTTTAAAAATTTTCAATAGTAATTTTCGATATTTTTTACTAATAATGACTTTGGTAAATAAAGATACTATCATGTCAACAAAAATGACCGATATAGTAGTAAGATGAGGTTGAATGATATATGAAATATTGTCATTTTAGGAATTTTCACTTCTTCGAAAAATTATTAAATTAATTGAAAATCACATTGAAAAATTATTAAATTAATTGAAAACTACTATTGAAGCAGTCTGGACAAGACTATGAAATTAAGTCACACTGTTAAACATAACCGAATCGCTTATTTCAATCAAAGAAGTTAAATCGTACGTATAGTATGTACCCCCTTAGAAATTCATCAAAACCATTATCAATGCTTTAAACGTTCATTGAGATCTTAACAATAAGATTCACTTAATTTTCCACAGAATTTTGCGCTTATCTTTTATCGTTTCGATGCAAGGACTATTGTCTTAGTCTAGCATTGCCATTCCAATCTGTTAAAACATTAAAAACATCACAAAGTAATTTACATTCGTGGCGCATGTAGCCTGAACCCTATTTTGAAACCTAGACACGCCATAACACTCCTAGCTCTTAAAAAATTGACAAGAAGAAATTATTGGGGCGTTAAAGTACCTAGACATTAAAATAAATACCTAGCGTAATCATTTCCGTATTATGTTAACAGTGTCAGAACTGAACGGGCTATAAAAGACTTCAATAAACGCGCGTTGCTCGGTTTAATTACAAAACAAACTGTTTGAGTTTCGAAAGCGTTTTTCATTCATGGAAGAGTTGGATGCGGGTGCAGCACCTAATCAATCAAGAGAAGGCTTAGGAAGAGAGCGATGCTAACATTTTGATCAAGAGTTACTTCACAACGAGTTCTCGAGTAAGGGAACTGTATCTGCTGCCAATAACCGCTGTGGCATTAGAGACACTCAGCCACCATATTTACACCACAGGTAATTAATTGCAAGCCAAGCCTGACGCCGCTTACCACTCAACGGCAGTAATGACCTTCGAGAGGCATGTGCTGTTCACATTAAGAGTCTTATGCCTCGCTCTAGTTGCACTCCAATCGGCATTTAAATTGAGATAAAAGGTGGATTGAAACGGAATATTCTACTTCGAAGTTTACGTTGGTATTTTACAAAACTTTTAAAGTTGTCTCAGGATAGTGTGAACGACCTTACAGTGTTTACTAAAAAAACAAAATAGCTCTCTTGGAGTAGAGCTACATTAATTTTTGCTATGAATGAAAAACAAGTAAAACATGTATTTTATTATGTTTATTTGTTCAGAGGAACCTGCAAGTAAGTCATATCAAACGAAAGGGCTCGAGGAAAGGTTGCTAGATTTAACGATTTTGTGAATTAAAATCGCGATTAATACGAGAATAGTTTGGGGTAACCTATATCACGGATGATCTGCCGGTCGCCAGCTAGACAAGTAAAACATGGGATTAATTACTGCGCTATCTTCATCGGTTTGGAGTAGAGATAACCGCAGTTAAAGTGACGGAGTTGCGGAATACACCAACATGAGGTCTTTCATTGATATGACTTTTGATATGTCTCTATCTTTAGAAAATAGATATTTGTACGTATTTAACCCATTTAGCGTCTATAAAAATTCAAAACAAATACATTAAAAATGGTAAAAACGACTTTTATGCCACGACGGATATTATTTTTTAGAGAAACACCAACAGCTACACAATTACAGTCTTCTGCAAAGTAACATGAGCGAAACCTGCTTATGGTCCTCGCATACTAACTAGGAAGTGCACTAGGTCCCTCACGGGCATCACGCCGCTAATCCGCCTAGACAGCGACCTAGACAGCTAGATGAAAAATAGTTGAGTCATAGTGCAGCACGCTTCCCCGGCAGGTGGCGCCCTGGAGCGGCCAGCGCGCCAACTACAAGCGCCGCGTCGGCATCCATATTCGGCCCTTCTTCCGCGCGTCTCTTTGAGCTCGTTTTGCGCAACCTTAAAAAATGCCTGGCTTTGGGGCACCATTAAAAGCCAATCACGCTCCTATACATTTATCTGTCAAATATGTTTCTTAAAGTTATTCGTTATGGGATCCTAACGACTGGAGTGGGCGGTTGTGCAGCTGTCCACCAGCACGAAAATCAACAAGTGCTGATTTTCCGCGCGTTTTATTGTATATATGAAAGATGAAACTTTGGTTTCCCAACTTCCGTTGCTGGGTCGATCAAACCGAGGCAGACCATTCCAAGCAAAGCAACAATACGGCGAGCAAAGGGCAATGCGTCCGAGCGGAGCCAGCGTAGAGCGAGGCACAAGGTAACTAAAGTCTATAATGATTGTCCTTAAAATTTGCGATCTTGGAGAAACGAGGAGAGGAAAGTATCGACTGTACATACATTTGGCAAAGGAAAAATGTGAAACTAGGGGGAGGAGTTGAGGTGGGTCCGATAGTGGCCTATTTTCCCCGAAAGGTAATTAATGGACGGCCCCTGACAAAACCCTTCTCTGGGTCATCTAATAGCCCTGCCTACGTGGTGGTATGTCGATTAACCCTCCAATTGAAAGGTTGAACCATGGTGGAACAGCGGACTACCTTGAGATGGAAAAGCGGAGATTGGCGGTTTACCTGCAACAGGAAAGAAAATATTATTTCGGAGATAAAAACAATCCTTTTTTCCGAGCAGGAATTCTGACTTTGTTTTAGGCATATGGTTTCAAAATTAGCCAATGGTAATTTTACAGTTTAGACATCAATTGCCAAAAAATAATGTGACTCCGGCGAGACCTTTCCTATAACATACTTACTGACTTTCTTACAACATTCTTATAACGCATACTAGGGAAACTGGTCAAAATAATATGAGCTGTTATTACAGTCCTGTGTTTTAGCTCTTATTAACTTTTTCCTTAGAAAGCAAAATTAGAAAGTATAGTCCACAGTCATGAAAAATGCCTGTGCGCATAAACCCATGATGTTTAAAAATAGTTTTGGTTGGTGCGTTATAAACTATATTTTCACATGGAAACGTTTCTAGTCCAGCATTCATTTATGCTCTGTCATTGCGAATCCCATCCCGCAAATGAAATGTGTTTGCCACACAAAAATTCAATGTCGATGGTTTGTTTCTGAGTTGCTAAATGCAAAACTCGAAAGGCCACTATTTCCGATGAACTGCGGCATTAGCGCGGCACCAGATCGGCGCACTGAATTACCATTCAAGGTTAGGATGATCTCAGCCAAACCGTCCTTGCAGACACAAACCACCCTCTCGCTTGCTTTTCAAACGAATCCAGCTTATTAGCATTAAATTAAATAATTTTTCAAATAACAAGTTTTACTAACTCTTCACTGCAGACTTGAAAGATCGTGTTTTCTACTTGTTGTGTGCTATATTTCGTCAACTACCCGAGCAAAGGAACAGCAAAGACTCTTCCAAACGAAGAATTCTACGTTTTGTTATGGTTCTTTTATATTATTAAAAACATAAATCCCACTTAATAATAAAAATGAAAAAAAAATCGGAGAAAAAAATTAAATAAAAAATCTTTTATATTTGGAGCCGCGAATATTTTTACGTTAACCCATGACAGCCCAAAGTATTTGAAATGAAATTTAGCTTAAGAGAAATTGGGAGGATTATTTCACTAAATTACGCAATTTTAAGCTTTGGAAAATGCCTCACAATTATTAAATTTCAGGTTTCCAGAGGGGTGATATTTTTTTAAATTGTGACAATACTGAACTGAAAAGGTCCTCTAAAATATTTTTTCTGTTACCGAACGGCATCGCTGGGCGGTAATGGGTTAAAGTGACTAATCCGTACTTCACTGTCTTTGAGGCTAGCCTTGGCATCCGCCTAAAATGGCCAAAAACGCTTATCCTGTTTAATTAGAAAATGTAATTCAGGTTAGCTAGTCATAAACCTCTTTGTGGGATCCCATACGCTTTGTCGGCCGACTTTGGGCCAGGGCACTTCGGCCGCTCGCGCTGCACGGCTCCCATGGAATACCTCGATTGGCCGGATCTCGCGCAAATCAACAAACTCTCACCACTACCAAAGCAAATGTCACGGCCGCGCGTTGCAGCGGAGGTGCCGTCGACGCCGCACTCCGTAAGGTCCTTTCAAGTGAGCTTCACATCCGATCACCCTAACAGCGCAGCGTTTGCAATCTCTGACTTGAGCTGATTGATCAGCAGGATGCGAAATACTCAATGAACAGACTGAGCGCTGCCAAACAAGGAAAATCCTGTTCACACGGTGAATTTCTTGTTTTCCACGAAGTCACACGCGTCTTTCTCTTGCGTTTAAGTTTCTGGTTTCTTCTTTCATTGAAGTCACTGGCGTCTGGCTCTTGCGTTTAAGTCACTGGCGTCTGTCTCTCGTGTTGATGTCACTGGCGTCTATCTCTTGCGTTGATGTCACTGGAGTCTGTCTCTTGCGTTGAAGTCACTGGCGTCTGCCTCTTGCGTTGAAGTCATTGGCGTCTGCTTCTTGCATCAGTCACTGGCGTCTGCCTGTTGCGTTGAAATCACTGGCGTTTGCTTCTTGCTTTCAAGTATTGGCATTTTACTCTTGCGTTTAAGTCGCTGGCGTTTCCATGGCAATATTAAAAAAATAGTCTCGCGTTCCCGTAACCTAACATTATCTGTTCGAGGTACCTACTTTCGAAAAATCCTTTTCGGAATAAATTGCGCTAAAAAAAGCAAAAACAAAAATAGCCACAGCGATTTTTCGCTTATACCGTTACGTACTACACTGGCAGAACAATACTCTGAGAAACGAAAATTTACAACAGTAGCCCTAAAATTCACTCCCAGAAAAAAAAACGGGGCGACCGAAAAAAATATGCAAAACGTGAAAAAGACATATTTTGACGCAGGCAAAAGTGTCGGGAGTTTGGGAAGTCGGGGCTATAAAATTTGATATTGAATGGCGTCTCAGCGCGATATTCTCACGTTTTGTTGGTTGGAGAGGTCGTCCAAATGCGCTGCTTGCCGGGCGGCCTTGCTCATCCAATGCCCGGCGGAGCTTCGTTAAGGTTTGATCCTAATATTTGGCTATTTTTGTCTGCAGGCGTGGTTGGCTGCGGTAGCTGCGCTGTGCGTTGCAACAGTCTCGGCACAGCCTCAACAGCAGAACACATCACCTATTCCGATTATCAGTTATGTTAATGAGGGAGTGAACGCCGACGGCTCGTACCAATGGAGGTTTGCTTTTACTAATTTCTGTACTATATTTAAACACAGACACGCGACTGTGCATGCAATCTCTTTAAAACTTCCTTTCATTTTTCTCCGCTTTTTGCTTGTGAGCTGTAACTTCAAAGAGCAAAATTGGGACACTTCTGACTGCTTTCCAGCTACGAGACCGGCAATGGTATCAAAGCCCAAGAAAAGGGTGAGCTGAGGAACGCGGGAAGCGAGAACGAGGGCATCGCCGCCGAGGGTTCCTTCTCCTTCACGGCCGACGACGGCCAGACCTACTCCGTCACCTACATCGCCGACGAGAACGGCTTCCAGCCGCAGGGCGCCCACCTGCCCACCCCGCCGCCCATCCCTGAAGCCATCCTCAGGTCTCTCGAGTTCAACGAGAAGAACCCCGAGCCCGAAGACGCCCAGCAGAACAGCGGCGGCGGAGCGCCGCCCGCCCGCCGACCTGGTGCAAACCCGGCCTATGGACGACGTCGTTAACCCCCTCATAAAAATAAAGAATTGCCACCAAATATATTGTCTCAATGATCCATTTAAGAATATCATAAAGGCCGTAAATTCCTCTTTTATTAGCGAACCCATTTTTTTTTATTTTTTAAAAAAAATATTTAAATATGACATTTTTGTGGTAGCTTAAAGCACAGCACCGAATAAACGTGTAAATCGCTGTTCCCTGAAAAGACAATGGTATCGGACAGCGTTGCGACAAGACCCTGCTATCTCGCCGCGCCACGGAAAGACCCTGCTATCTCGCAGCCTGTCCTAAAACATGGTTTTCGGAGGGCTTTGTGAAACAGTTATTCGGAAAAGCGTGAGAAGCCTGTACAATATTTGAAAGTTGGCTTTCAGTAATGCGTGGGCTTTTCAAGCATCTTCTAATTCCTGTTTAGCAAATAAAAATCGAAGAAAAACACGTTTCAAATCAGGCTGCGAGATAGCATGGTCTTCCCTTGGTGCTGCGAGATAGCAGGGTTTTGTCACGACGTTGTCAGATACCATGGTCTTTTAAGGAACCAGCGATATGTCCAGCAAGACTCAAGCAGGTGAATTGTATTTTTATGCAACAACCAAAAACAACATTCATGTGGTGGAACACTAGTCCATTTATAAAAAATAATCACGTTTTTCATTTTTTCCATACCGTTATCTCACATGGACAAGAGAAATATTCATCGAAAAAAATAGAAAACTGGGTAAGAAGAGTATAGAGTTGAGATCGAGTTAATTAGGTCTTTAGGTATTTTACAGCTTTATCATATAATGTGGAGCGACGTATGATAAAATTACCAGGAAAAAAAATCACCTCCGAAGATTAACTCCTCAACATTCTGCTTCCGCTGTTGAAGTTAATGAGAGCATTTTGTCTTCATTTTCACACCCATAAATCAACATTACAAGAACACAACCCAATATTACAAGTCGCCAACAGGTTGCGCGGCCTTCTCACCAAAAGCGGTTTCTCTTAATTGAAAAATAAATAGCTTTGGTTCGAAATCCGCTCCATCAAAGCTGTAGTGGCGATGATTGTCTTGTTCTCACGCTCCTGGCCTCCTTTATTATTTTTTGTTACTTCGCATTTCTTTATTTGTTTATTTTAATGTAAGTGTATATTCACCCGTTTTTTTTTATTTTTTTTAGCGTCCGAAAGTTTTGATTTGATAACGATGTGTCGAATAGCTGGCACGCACCAGTTTTCTTTTTTCACCATTTTTTAGAATCCAAATTAGATCAACGCTTTAAAAAATGAGATTGCTAAACCAAATATTTTTTATTCAGTGAAAGAGGTTTCCATTGACTGAAGTGACATTTTTTCAACATTTTCAGAGACCTTAAAAACTTGTTTGTCTAAGGCTATGACAAGCATTTTCAGTTTAAGTAGTATCAGTGACTAAGAGGTCAAGTTGTTCAAAAATATTCCTTTTCCGGAATCGACGGAAATTATTTTTTTTTATTAAAAAAAAAAAAAAAAACAACAACAAGAAACAGCGGAGTTGTAAGCTTATTTTACATCCTCTGAGATGTCTTTGTGTTATGCGGGGTAATACTTACTCTATTTTTAATCAGAGAGAACTGGGATGCTCACTTAAGAGGGCCTTGTGGTCCAGAGAAAATTAGCTCTTAGGAACGGCAAAATTACACGGTCACAGCAACAAACAGTTGAGTAGCAACAACCGTTTCTACACCGCAATAGATAACCCCCCAAAAATTATTCTTCAATTTAGTATTGCAATGATCTAAGAAAATGTCACCCTTTGAGAAACCTTCGATTTAATATGTATATCCATCTTCAATTCTTTCAAATTCTACATTAATTTCGATTTAAAAAAAAAAAGCTTACGACATGCTTGAAAGGGAAATATTGCTCGAACTTCTACGATAAATATCGAATCAATTCGTGAACTCAGCAAGTCAAAAAAGTATTCATTCAGCAGAACACCGTTTCGACACAACTGATGACCTTCCGAATTATCTCATTCACTTTTTTTTTCTAAGAAACTAGATAAAGAAAAGAAGAAAGTCGTAGGCCTAATCTTTCTACGGAATTTTGGACCGATCATTACTCTTTTTGTTCTGGCATTTGTCATTTCTGTCTTCGTAGGAGTGAAAGATGCTCGCTCCTTGTTGCTCCTACAGGAATGCCGACCGGATGGCCGTCAGATGTGGCGGCCATCTTGAAAATAAACGATCAGGTGAACGTCGATACCTAGTCTATGACGCAATGCCACAACAACGGCACTTCATTCACTTTTACAATCGCAGCGCTTTTTAGAAAAATGTCTACACACCCAAAATACTTGTTAGGTAGACATTTCCGCATAGCGGGTATCATTGTGTCCGACTTACAGCCTAAGTTCATCTATAAATAAAAAAATATAGTATGCTTTTCTCAGGCCGATTTCAGGTAAGAGCTCAAAACGGGTTTATCGTCTTTGTGCTAGTTTCAACAGTGGCGAGCACTGCTCACATTTACCTTGAAAACTAACCAAAATACACGGAGGACCTTCTTGGCTATCTTACTTTGAAAGGCTACCGAAATTTGGAATCCGCAATAAGAGGCAGGTAATTTTTACAAGCTTAACTTAGAATCATAGCCCTCTTTATCTACTGTGTACACAGAAACAAACGAAAGTGAATGCTTTTATTACAAGAAAAAATATTTACTAACAAGCTCCTACTTTGTAGGACTTAAGAGCTATGTCATGAGAGCTTTACCAACTTAGAAGTTCAAAACTTTCCAAGTACCTAACCTCCTCACAGCCTCTCAAAAATATTGTTGAACTCTAATTAGTATCTTTTCGCTTCGGAAAAAATTGGCTTGCTATACATAAATAAATACCAAGAATCTGTCCTCTTTCCAAATCCGTACCAGAATATAATATTTTTGATACAAGTATCCCTTTCTCTCAGTCACTGAAATTTCGGATTACCGTCTATACTAGAGTTAAAAGGGTTTTTCATAAGCGTTACAACACGGAGATTCCCGAAAAAAAAAATTTTTCGGCCGGTTATTTGCAATAAATATCTTTTCGTAACCATCAAGAGGGTGTGTCTACGTTTTTTTTGGGTTGTTGCTGAGGAAAGCGCTTTGGGCGGCTGCAGTAGCGGCGGCGGCGGCCAAAGGTCAAGGTACAAGCCGATTCCAGAAAACGTCAGCTAGAGGGGGGTTAGTGGGACGTGATCGCGGCGCAGTTCTTCGTCGACTTTTGCCGTAAGCTCCCGCGGAAAGCAAATTACTCTGCAACGATGAGTCAAACAGTCACAGCTTCTGGAAGACGTTGATTTGAAATCGTTACTGGTGTATTAAAAAAAATCTGCAGGCCTAAAAATGCAGAAACTACTGACGCCTAAAACTATCAGCCTCCTCTCCTCACGTTTGCTGAAAATACCATAATCTCGATTTTGATTGTCGACTAAGAAAAGATCACAGTACCATTTGAGGTGCATCATCAACCAACGCATTACGAGACAAAGCTGCTAACAAGTGTCAACCAATGAGACTTGCGCAGTTAATGGTTATTCGGGAGACGGTAGCAAGCTGTGCTTGCCAAAGCGAGACGCTCATGTGCGCTTGCATGTCTTTAATTGCCTTCTTCGCAAATCGCTATAGTCAGCGAATGTCTCCATTTGCAAGTACCAAGGGGAACGAGTGAACTATGTCGGAAACCTAAAGCATCTGCCTAAATGCCACATCTAACTAGCAGGCTTCATTGAAATTCCTTCGACCAGTATAGGCTTTGTACGACTTTCTGGGGGGCATTCGATAGCGCCAAAAACCAGAAGCGCCAACGCCGCAAGCGCCAGTCCGTAACCGCCGAACGGGAAAAGTCGCAAACGCCAAAGTTCGTATAGGTTAGGTCAAGTTAGGTTAATTTAGGTTAGGTTAAGTTAGGTTAGGTAAGGTTAGGATTGCGGTTAAGAACTTTGGCGTTTGCGACTTTTCTCGTCTGGCGGTTACGGATTGTCGCTCGCGGCGTTGGCGCATGTGCTTTTTTGGGGCTTATGACAGCTACCCCGAATTTCTCATTCAGGAAGACAAATAATTTTATGCAGTGAAACAGACTCTCATCTCTTCGGAAATGAGACCTGGGGGATGGGTTGCTGAGGAGATTTTGCTGCCGCGGAGATTTATCTTTAAGCGGCCAGACGCTACGTCTGGTCGCTTAAATGGCTTTTTCCTCAAAATGACGCACATCACTTGACGAAAGAAAGCGTCATCGGACGTAATTGTGTCTTGCGGTGAGCGTGAGCGGCCCGCCGCGCCGCCGCAGCGTCCCCTCCATGAGGCAACCCGACTTTCATTCCAAAATAAAAGAAAAAAAGGCTTAGGTGACGCCACCAAAACGTAACCGCGGAGAGACGCGATGATGAGGAAGGTCATGAGCTGCACCAGGTGCCCAGGACGACGCCTGGCGGCGGGGCGTCCCGGGGCGGCGTCGGGGCGTCCTGGGGCGGCAGGGCGCGCACCACAGAAGCGAATAGCCCCGACAGCGGACCGCGGAGGGGACCGCGGAGCGAAAGGGACAACAATGGTAACCGCCGATCGGGGTGCCATCGACTACGTGGACGAATAAATGTTTAAAGGTGGATTTCTTTTGCTAATTGTACTCTACCTTCGTTTGCCGAACGGGCGGCGTAATCCCTTAACCCACTACCGCCCAGCGATGCCGTTCGGAACAGAAAAAAAATTAGAGGATATTTCCTGTTTGGTATTGTCACAATTTCAAAAATATCAACCCCCTGAAAACCTAAAATTTATTAATTTAGGCATTTTTCACAGCTGAAAATTGTGTATTTTAATGGATAGAATCCTTTCCATTTCTCTTAAGCTAAATTTCACTCAAAATACTTTGGGCTGTTATGCGGGTTAAGTTCTGCCGCTAATTCAGATAAAATCAGGTTTTGCATGATTGTCGTGTGCCTCGCTCTGATTCTGGGCGTTGAAAAAAAGAAAATACAACCATCAAAACTCACAAAAATAACGGTTGTCGTTGAGGACTAAAGCGGTTTGCGCGTCGCGCAGGACAATGCCTTGCGGTTCACCAAGTGGTTCCCTGCGGTATCGATGGGTCGATACGGCCTCGTGACTAAAACAATAATTCGAAACCCTTCCGGCAGGCAGCGCTTATTTAATGGTCGCGTTCGCGAGGTCGTCTCGACAGCTAGCGCACAAAGGCGCTGGCGCCCGGCCGGCGCTGGGCGTCTAGTGCGAAGCGCAAGGCCCGAGCAGGCAAGGCCGAGTCGACCGATACCGGCCGCTCCGGATTACGAGCACATCACCTCTGACCGCTCCACACAGACACGCCCTCTAGCGGCGAGACGTCCAGATACGCTCTTGAGATCTAAACATAAAACTACGTCGAATCATAAATGCTCATTACATCACAACGAAAGCAATACTTGTTTTAGTGGTTAAAGCTCTATTTACTCACAGAAATGTTGTATTCTGATGCCGAGAAAATTTTTCTTGATATAGTGACAAAACATTCCTTTTTACCGCGAAATTTTTTTTCTTGCTTAAGATATTTTTTTTATTATTTCATTTCTTGTCTCAAGATTTTTTCCTTACAGAAAAAAAAACAAAAAAAAACTTGTTGCAAGAAAAATGTTGCGACAAAAAAAATGTTATTGTCACTATAACAAGGTTTTCTTAGCATACCAGAAGTCATTCGCCCCATAAATCATTTCTGTGCTAGTTTTCACGAGATTTATTTATGATAATATTAGACGAAGGCAATGGCCAAGATTTTCCCAATGATATATTTATAAATCCATCCTTAAATAACTCACGTATTTTGGTAAGTTTTCTCGTCTTTCGATGAATATGGCTATTTATCGGTACATACAAAATTTATACAAAACACGGCGTTTACTCGTTTGAACTTTTACCTTTGGAACAGGTAAAGCACTTACACAAGTGTTGCTTATATGATATTCTTTATCATTGATCAGTATTTCAAAGACATTGCGACGTGAACAGCGCACAGGTTTTCGTGAATTCACTGATTGTTTTGCATCGACTAACTTCAGTAAAGTGGACAAATAAAGATCAATGAATCAATAAATCAATCAACCAATCAATCAGTCTATCACACCCATCGATGCCATATAGAACTGCAAAGCCCTTGCTAATCCAACCTGTATCTAAGAGTCTCACCCAGCCTCTCCAACAACACAACCAAGTCTACCCGATCTAACCTTGCCTAGCTCAACCAATCTTGTCATAAAATACCTCATTCTACTAACACAGCTTTAAAAAAAAGTATTGCTGCTTAGAACAACTCCTTTCACAGCGAAAGAGGATTAAGGCTGCGTTTGACTCCCACAACCGAAAACAACGACCAAGCGATCAGTTTCTTCACTTCCAGGGACCGGCTCCGACCGGACCGCAACGCAGCAGACCGGACCGGGCTACTCCCACGTCAGCGTTGAACATGTTCGAATATGTTACAATAGCAATCATTCTTTCGAAGTGTTGCAAGCCAATATTTCTTTCACACGACAAAAGACAAAAAGAATTATTCCAGTTTACCCAAGATAAGATCTGGTCTCCGGGCCGCCTCGTGGGACTCTTCGGAATTTCGCAAAGATTTACTTTCCAGAGATCTGATAAACCGAAATTAGGATCGAATTACAACCATTGTCATCCAGACACGAATTGCGACAGATTTAAGTGGATTGTTTTGTACTGTGGAGAAGTACAAAACGCAACTGCGGTTGGAATGGTCTTTGCTACGTAAAGAAAGCCGTATTAAGGGGAGACTTTGACGCACGGGTAGGCCACTGATATGATAATTTGTCGGGCGGATAAAAAAGGTGAGCACTCACGTGAAGTAGAGAACTGTTGGGCGAGTGGGAAGACACGGATGGACATGTAGAGACTTCGATGCAGGGTTGTCGAGCGAGTTAAGAGCCCCTGAGAATTTTCTCGATGCAACCCGCTCGACACAGGAGTCGTGCATGTTGACTGATATAGGCTGAAAGCCTGCCTTTTCAGCATGTTCTAAACAACATGCGTGGCATTCTTATTGTCATGTCGTGGGAGAATCCTCAGGAGATTTATAACTTTGTTCGATCCAAGTTTAAATTATGGCAGCTTTTAATTCTTACGTTATAGGTTAGATTAAGTTGGTATCAATTAGAATGGGCTAGGTTAGCTTAGCTTACTCATGCCAATAGCTTTAACCCACGACCGCCCAGCGATGCCGTTCGGAAACAGAAAAAAAAATATTTTAGAGGATCTTTTCAGTTCAGTATTGTCACAATTTAAAGAATATCACCCCTCTAAAAACCTGAAATTCAATAATTTGGGCATTTTTCAAAGCTTAAAATTAGGTATTTCAATGTAAATAATCCTTCCAATTTGTCTTAAGCCAAATTTCACTCCAAATCGGTGGCTGAGTGCAGGACAGTCGCTATCGGCATCGTGCCTCTGTGTAAAGTGGTTACCCCTGTGTATAAGCATAGGGATAACGACTGTATACACAGTGGTGCGATCTCGATAGCGACAGTCCTGCACTCAGCCACCGAAATACCTCGGGCTGTTATGGGTTAAATCTCTTATTCACAGTTCAAAACGGCACTCTATAATCCTACAAGGCAGCCTTACGCACCTTGCGACCTACACCTGGATTCGACAGTCAATTTCACATACTGCTTTTTGCCTGAATTGGAAGGGAAAACTAGCCGATCGCGCAGGTTTTCGGAGGCACGAGTAACGAGCTCCCAGCGTCTGGGAGCGCAGCCCGCGGGTCAGCAGGTCATACGTGGCGTGTTCAAAGGGTAACGGCTCTGTCTTTGTTCCAGCCCAATTGTCCGATGTGTGTAATCTTGAAAATTATGTATCGGTCGAAGCTGAAGGCCTGTTCGACATTTGTGCTGTTACATGGGGGCACCTGACCGGCGCAACGGCGGCGGCGGTGACGCCGAGGTGCTGCGCAGCACTAGGAAGCGACAAGGCGGTGACGTCTCCAGATAAGACAGACCAGTGCACACTCCTGTCGCCCTGTCTTGCCTCCACTACTAACAGCACACCGTGCCCTATTTTCTCGTAGCAAGGAATAGATATAGGGCGTTCTCCAGATTAGATAGTACTCTCGTTCTGGTATTTACCGATTTCGACCCAGGGAAAGCTTTGTGCATAAAAGAATCAGCTGAATTTTATTGCTCAAAACCCAAAATTTAAGTTTGCAATAGATTGAATTCTCGATGAAGGTAAAGTTGATAGGGCGCAGTTTTGCTAAAAATGCATAAATTACATGAGGATTTTTGCTGATAAGTATTTTCATGGGGGCGCGAACATTCCACTGGGATGATATGAGTTGGCCGATTTACCTTCAAGTTCAAGGGCTATAAAAAATATTGACGTGTCTGCTCCACTTAAATTGTATTAGGTTGGGTTCCGTGCGTTCAAGTCTCCCTATGTTGATGTATGTCAGTTCAATAGCAACACCCAAAAATAAAAAAAAAATAATTTAAAATTTTGAAAAAAAAAATATTTTTAAACACTGGAAGAAGTTCCGTGCCTCAACTCTCCATCCGCGAAAGGTAAAACACCAGGAGGGAAATCCTTAAGAGAAGCTGAAGCACATGAGACTTGCTCATTGGGTGTTGGGGGCTCGCGGTCGAAACAATTGTTCCCAGCCGCTATTAAGAGAGAGACAACCTTCGAATTGAAGATGTTCTATAAAGATCTGAGAGTGAGACATTATGATGCGTTAGCGCTTTCTTTAACAAGCAATTAAAGCTAAGTTACGAAGGGCCGGCCAGGGAAAAGTCACGCTTAAATGACCGCTTCTTCTATTTGCGGAGAGCTTATCGCGATGTGGCATTGCATAATTGCATTTTCTCGATTGTCTGCTGGCTGTCCTCGTTTAGGTTTTATTCTTAAGCCAATGCTGGCTGCGGCCAACGCGTCGTGCCCTCCGGAATCGTCTGCTTTTTAATGGATCAAAAACAACGAAGATTCGTTTCGACACAAAAGATGGATATTTTTATGACATTTTCCTTTACCAGGTTACAAAAAGAACGTAAAGGGTTTCTCGAGGAAACGTCTCTACCAAGTTAGCTTTAGAGACCACCAGCCTTCTTTTATCTGAGAGTATTTTTTTTATTTTTTACTTCCATGTTCGTAGAACGAATGGAAGTATTGGAATACCGTCAAAAATTCGAAGTCGAGCTAAGCACATT
>Ga0058701_10001726_pt1 | contig 15880 bp, 10 predicted proteins | sample AgamicOrMae_FD_97039 | JGI IMG/M metagenome (GOLD analysis project Ga0058701, IMG submission 97039) | Agave microbial communities from Guanajuato, Mexico - Or.Ma.e | ecosystem: Host-associated > Plants > Phyllosphere > Phylloplane/Leaf | place: Guanajuato, Mexico | collected 2012-06-04
AGATGTTATTCTTTCAGACAAGTCACTAACTTGGTGAAAGCGCCCAGCCGACTTGCCGCTCAGTCAAACTCTACGCTCTTCACAAATCAATTTCCAATGCCAGGCAGCAACTTTCCAGAATCTCACTGTCGAAGTTCACCAACTAAAAAGTTCCCCGAGGTGCAATCTACCCAACCCCATCGTAAAAGAACTTCCTGTAAGACCACTTCGTGTCCGAGAACATATTCCTCCAGTATCGCTGGGATCGACGTGAAGCTTATAACGATAAGAATGCCGGTGACGTTAAGAAAAAGTCGAACTTAAATGTAGAGAGCCGATCAAGGCGAAATTCGCAAAAACGGAGGCAGGTTAGGTTGAACAAGAACTTAAAGCTTTTTTTTTAAGTTCCTTTTCATTGAATAATTTTTTTTGGGTAAATATCAATAAATAACGTCAAACTATTACATTGGAGGGATTAATAGTGATAAAACTTATGTTCTTATACACACAGAAATTCGCTTTCCCATGGAAAAATCGAAAAACGCGCGAGTGGATAGAATAGAGAAACACGTTGATGCAACCGACACAGAAAAAGAAAGAAAAAAAAGTTTTTCTCGGAGAGGCACATGTGCTCGCTCGACAATCCCCCTCCCTACCCCTTTCCTCAACCACATGCTAGGACCCATGCAATGGTGCAGACAAAGATAAAGCATGATGGAGGGGGTATGGATTTGACGCAAATAATCGGTATTTTTGTACAGAATACCAAGAAATTAAATACTGAAGAGATTTTAAGCCAAATTTCCATTAGTTAGGGAAATAGGGCCATAAAAAACAAGTTAAAGCGTTTGCAAAAAAAAACCACTGTTCTCAATCACACAGTTTCATATCCGTAAAACTCGCTTACAGCGCGCCTTCGTCAGAGAAGTTCTCGATTATAATGTTTTTTTTTTCCTTTTTCTCAGTTGAATGAATTTTTAAGCTGTAAATGAAACGGTTATGCGAATTCACTGAACAATAATTTCGCTGCATTTGAAATGATATTAAGATTAGATCCGTGGTATCAAACAGATAATTGTGAGAATACAGATTAGAAAACTTGAGATATGGGGGAAAACTGAGTAGTTTAACCCACAAGTTGTATATTTGAAAGGCGTCATTCTCCACCTCTTGTGTTCCAACCTACCCGTGGTCAGATCTTCCATTGCCCTACGAGGGTTAACAATTCACTCTTGCTAATTGTAGACTCTTTACGAAATACGTTACGACTTCACTACGATTCGCAACAGGTGAGATAACGTCCGATGAACGGTCCCATTAAACCGTATTTCATTACTCAAAAGTAACACTGTCTCAGAATGTACTATTTCGAATCGCATTTCACTTTGGCTAAGAACGCTGTGTTGGTTGCTCTTGCTTTTGAGTAATTGCTCAGTTGCGCGGATAATGGCTGTAGTCCTTGAAAGTCACCACTTTCACGTAGTCTCGATAAGTCAGCCAAACGCAGCCAGGCTAACTTTCAACGCAGTCAGGCTAACTTTCAACGCAGCCAGGCTCACTTCCAACACAATAAGGCTAACTTTAAACACAGCCAGGCCAACCACACAACTGGCGTTTGCAGCAACTGACAATTAGCCGGTTTTTCTCTTTCTTCTGGGTATGTGGTTAACTTTCCTTTTTTTATTTTCATTCATATTCATCCATTTCTTCCCTCTCAATTTTTTGATACAAGGTTGGGTTCGGTTAGGTCTCTGATTTAAGTCTCTTGCTAACCCGCTCAGATGGTTCCATTCCGAAGCCGCTTTCTTCTCTGCGGCGGTCGCTGCCGCCGCGAAGTAAGCGGTATCAGGCTTAGCGATCGATAAGTAACAGTCACCTTGGGTATGTTTCATTGCGTGCCGTGTGCCGCGCTCCAATGTTGATCCGTCCAGCTTGGTGACGAAATAAGAAGCACAAGAGGTAATACCAACTTAAAAATCTACTTTGTATATGCTCACAGCACGTTCATAAAGTGCCTTTCAACACAATATCGACTTGTTGTACGTCCGAAAGTATACAGAAGCTTAAGGTTGCGTTAATTTCGGTTAAGAAAGTATAAAATAAACTTTTAAGGTTGCGTTGATTTCAGTTCCTCTGTTCGTGGAACACCACATATTACGTCTTCATCGGACGTTTATCGTAAATACGGCCAGCTCTTCGCTTCCTTTCAAGTAAATTCGACTTCCGCTTTGACGTGGAATTCCAAGACTAAATAAATGGCTCTCTTTCGAAGGTGGTAGGAGCGACCTTGGTCGAGTGATCAGAATCGCTTAAAATTTCTGTGACATGATTTTTAGGGCAAGCCGAGTTGATTTCTTACAAGAAAACCTACCGTCGCCGAGCTCGGTTTTGAAATAGACAGGATTAAATTATGCATTGCTCTTATACTATTTAGGGTAAACGCATTTCCTTGCTTCCGTACGGGTGATTTTTTAGGTTTAAGGTTTGTTTACGAAATCAGAATTTTCTTAAAAACAAAATCTTATCTCTTTTCAAGATGGAAAATTAATATAAAAAAGAAAATAGGGGTATTACCGACCAAAAAATAACGACATATCTAGCATCAAAAGGCTTGTTTTAGCCTTATTTTCGTAAAATTTGTGTTTTGCGTGTCTTTGGAGACTTTGAACTCGTCTTACAGCGAGGCAGGGTAAAGTTTTACGACTTTATAGGGAAATAAAGACCTTCCTAAACACACTCAAAAACTTTCAAGGGTATTGAAGCATTTTTTTACCCGTCCTGCAAATCGGGCCGGTCGCGAGTCTACCACCTCAAGGCCAAAGCACTGAGGAGTTTTGAGTCGCTACATGGTTAGCAACGGGCTACCAGTGGGTTAAAACACCAACACCGCATCTCTACCATTTTCCCACGTTCAGTTTGAACAGCTGCTCAAATATCTTATTTTGTGGATCGCAGTTACGCAGACGTCATGCGACAGTCATCGTATTACACAATGTAGGTCCAGAAATGTGCACGATCGGTGAAAAAAATTAAAGAGAAAGAACTTTCGTTGACGCAGTAATTTTTACCTTTTGTTTCAACAGGAAGAGTTCTACTGGTCCGCGCCGCAAGCTGCTGCTGACTTTGCTGAAAAAAAAGAAAAAATTATATTAATTCTTCGCGGGAAAATCGATTGCTTCAAAAATTAAGCCGATCAAACGTAACGCAATAAGCCTGTAGAGAAAAGCCACTTTAATTTCATTACCGGCTAAATTTACCACAGAAATCATTGATTATGGATCATTTAATATCCTTCGCTTTCGACGTTAATTTAGTAGAAGACGATAAATTGGCTTCGGTAACTGAAGTGTTTAAAACCTGAAATACTGTAGCGCAATTTAGCCTCTTTGAGAAGTTTGAATTTTCCAAACACATTATGAATACACGTAAAAAAAAAAAACGCAATAGCTCCTAGGGTTTGAGGGAAACAAGCGCCTTCCACACATAATATAAAGTTTGTAATGATTTTTAAAACGACCAAAGCAAGTATTCAGCGTCCAAAATAAATCTTACTTTTGAACCCAGATATTTTTTTTTTCTGAGTTGCGAGAAAGGTTTAGTTAAGACATGAATGGGAGGGATTCCGGGACTTAACCAAAATGGATAAGGTGAGCAAGAATGCCAGGATTATTTTCCTAGACATAATACTCCGTAAAACAAATCCACTTCTTTTTTTCCTTCACGGAATACAGGGGGAAAAATCCAAAAAATTTCCTTGACCGGAAAAAAGTAAAAAAAAAGGGACTCTCGCAAACAACAACAATAACAAAAAAACAACGCGATTATACGGGTTTTTCCTAAACGTAAAAAATAAAACACTTTATTTTTCGACAATAAACCAGGATAGTTAGGCGCTTTAGAAACATAACGGATTAAACTTACTTTGGAGGCTTCCGCCGCTGCGGCCGCCGCCCCGGCCAGGCGGCTCAGCGCCGACGCCGCACTTGGTCCATGGACGAACGCCCCCGGCGGGGCGCTGGGCGCGGGGGCGCTGGGCGCCGGGGCGCTCCCAGTCGCGGGGCCCGCCGGCCGCGGAGGGGCGCGCCGCGTGGGAGTGGCGCCGGTGCCGGTGGATGAAGTGGAGGAATGTAGGAAGGACTTTTGCGTCTCTGGAGGAACTTTGGGTGCTGAGGAACTCCTCGCGGGTGTTCCTTTCGGGGACTCTCCCCCGCTGATGACTGGTTCGTAGTCGTCATCATTCTGAAACAGAACACAATCGAAACGGTTTTACGAACAGCGAGAGATTAGAATTTCAGCAACAAACAGCGGATATCACATTGAAGGTCTATTTTGATTTCAACGGGTAAAACGAAGCTGGTTTAAATCATTGACAAATCGAACGGTTACTTGATTCGAATTTCAAACCTTGACACTCACTGACCACTCTGACTTGTCGTCTTGAGCTTTATCACCTCATTTCTAGAGCTTTACCAACCTCGTTTCCGACCGAGATTCGGAGTTTCAAGTCCACATTCGAGCTGTTTTTTTTCCAAATAAATTACTCATAATTCAAAATTTTCCATTATCAAAAAAAAAAACCTCTCGATTTTTCTGTTGTAACTCTTAGTTATCCGTAAGGGCCTTCTGTTTCTCTGACTTTCCCTCGACTTCTACAACGTGCAACAACCCTTGAGTAGGACCCATAAACAAAGGAGGGTAATTTATTGGGGGCTCTAGCAAGGTTGAATTGATACTCTTCAAGGATGACTTTCCAAGGATTCGATAGGTCGCTGACGCCTAACCTAGTTATGACAAGACACACCCAAAAGCAAAGTAAATGTCAACAGAAAGAACTGCAGATGAAAGCTAAACGAAGCAAGCTGTCTTCGCACTTTTCCTCTTGATGTCGTTGCGCAACCCTCAACTCGCGTCTTTAACCTAGTTGTGGCCTAAACTGCCTATCGCAATCAGTCAAAAAACCTTTCTGCGAAAAAAAAAAGTTCCGAAGTTAAAGATACTTCATGATGATTTTTTCAAACAAATATCGCTCCTCTAAGTCATTTTTTCTTTGATGTCACTCAAAAGGGTGGTGCACATCAACCTGACTCATCCTAACGAGCCATTCCTGAGCCACAGCAAATATTTACTCGACCAAAAAATCTCGACTCTGTGGCATTTTAAGATTGCTTTGTCTACCTTTTGGGTTCCACCTTTCTTTCACCAAGCTGCGCGGAGTGACAGTGAAGCGAGGCACAAGGCATTCCACCAAACTCAAGGTGAGGTTGACTAAGGTTAACCTTGCCTCATAATCCCCAAGCCTGATGCCGCTTACTTCTTGGCTGCAGCGGTCTGCAGCCGAAAAGTAAGCGGGATCAGGCTTGGCGATAGCCGAGCGGAGCAGAGGTGAAGCGAGGCAAAAGGCATCGAACCTTGGTTAACCTACCTATACCTACTCGGATTTTAACATTGGTCCTCAAAATATAATAACAACAACAAACCGAAATGCGGGGTGGAAAGTGAGAGATATAAAATGATATCTTCAAAACTTGTCGTGTACCGGTACTCCGACACTTCGAATAAACATTTGTCTTAAATTTGGCCTAACGTTAAAACTTTATCTGTTCGACGATATCATTCAACTTCAGTCCACAGCACAAAAGAGAGAGTATTTCTAAGAGAGCCTTTAAGCGAACAAGCCTGTTTTTGTCATCTGGGCGCGAACCGGCTTTTAAAGCACGTTGATTATAAAAATAGCCAACTTCTCATTTCTCTCCGGGTGAATTAGGTTAACACTTGGAATTATCCTTTTATAACACTAAACGTCCGAAACAGAAAATCGCAATACCTGTTTCGTAGAAGTGGCTTTTTCTGGTGGCCATAACTGTCCTAGATTACCAATCACCTGGCGAACATGCTCGGATCTGGAAGAAAAACCAAGAATCATTTCTGGGAGTACGATTAAGGTTGGGAAACTTAAAAAAGGGGGGGGGGAAGGCAGCTGAAACTTACGCTTGGCAAGGCGGCTTTGGTAGACTAGAATGTGTTTTGTTCTTTCTTGTTTCTGTGCAAGCAACAGTAGGGGGTCGCTCCGGGACCGCCGGCTTATTCTGCTGGACTTCCCCGATTTCATTTTTGGACCGCGTCCGCTCGCTGTTCTCTTTTGGACCTGAAAACCATTTCTTCTTTAGTTTGATCTGACGCTACATGAAATACGTCATGAACGCATTCGTCGGCTAAGCAGACAAGACGTTCTTTCCAACAAACAACGGATTCTTCTGTAACGTGATCTCTACGTTGAACGCTTGCAAAATTTTCAAAATCGACATTTTCATTTATTTTTTTAATGGAGTTCGACGCAGTCCATCAGTCATAGTATAAACGTATCTTTTTAAAACTCTCTTTGACAGTGAAGTTAGTAGAAAATTCTTAAGCTGATTGAAGTTAACATTACAGAAAAAATACAAAAAAAAACTTAGGAATGAAATTATAATTCCTAGAAACAAAATCGCACAACAGACCTATTCGTTAGCAAAAACCAAACCAACGTTTTTTCAGAAAAAAAATAAAAAAATCACAAAGCAGACGAATTTTCAGGGGTAACACAAAAGATTACGATAACAGCAAGAGGACAACATAGTATTTCTAAACACAGAGCTTCCCTAAAATCAGCGTCTCCAACGGCGTTACGGTGCCCGCCAGTTTTAATTCACAGACATCAATTACAGTATTTCCTAATCCTAACTGCAACATTTCTCGTCGATTTAACATCACTTTTATGATTACCCCAAGTTTTCATCTTTAACGTTTATAACCCCTACGGTGATTTGAAAAAGAAATATTGAGTTATGAGCTAGGTAAAGAGCCCCGGAATTCAACAACTTTTAATTTTTTTTTAAAGTTTATTATGATACAGTATCTACAAAACTCGATTTTTCACAATAGAATAAAAAACTCCGATTGCGGAACACCCTTAGCATCCTCTTCGGTCGTAACTAATAAGCGGGCGCGGATTTCACTCACCTAACAGCATCGTTCCGCGGCACACTGACACCATTCTTTCAATGCGTACTAGTGCCGACAATCACCCAGTTTGCCGAGGGTGGTTACCCGATATCACGTCAGTTATCAACAACCTTTTGCCACAGATATCTCTAGGCCAAATACCAAATAGAAACCAGAAACGCGCTGATAAAACTTGGCGCTGAATTATCGGCTGGACAAAGCTAAACACATAGTCGCGTTCCTTAGAGGGCTGTAAATTGCAGTTACTCTATCACCAAAGTGTATCCTGACTACTTGTCTATCACTTCTGAAGCGTTTATCTCGTGAATTATACATTTTGTTTCATTCTAAATTTGAGAGGTTCGCCACTTGTGAGTGTTCGATCTTTTGCCAAAGGCAAAGCCTAGAGGAGCCGATCATAAAATACAGTAAACCCCGCTTAAGATACGCCCGTTTAAGATACGAACCCGTTTAAGATACGCATTGTCTTTATTCCCTCGAGCCTAGTCGTTATTTCATGAAACCCGGATAAGATACGAACCCGCTTAAGAGACGAAGGTGTCTCAGTCCCTTGATTCGTATCTTAACCGGGTTTCACTGTAACCAGACCTAACCTAATCTCACCAATCGCCATCAAGCTTCATACCGCTTCCTGGGGTTAAATGGCATGTGCTTCGCCTCGCTAACGATCCGCGCGGGGGTCACCAAGCCAGACGCCGCTCACTTCTCATTGTCACCGGCAGATGCTGCTGCCGAGAAGAAAGCGGCGTTAGACTTAGGGACCGTTACGTTGGGTTAACCTAGGTTAGGTTGGGTGTCTCGTGCCACGCTCTGCTCGGCTTGCCGACGAAAAAGGGAATCCAAGAGGCGGAAAGATTACCTTTTAAATTCAGTGTGGCGGTTCCATAGATTCATTATCAGCCTGATCTTCACGCTGCTTTTCCTCTTTTTCTTCTCACGTAGGTCCCTGTCGTATATGTTTTTCAACATAACATACACTCAAGAAACAATCGGAGAAAAGTTGAAGGACGATAAACAAAGGCTCCTTGTCTTGTGGATCTAGAGAAGCTTCTAGTCTTATGACATCCCAAAAATGAGTTTCTGACTGAATGGAAGAAAAAAAACAAAGAGATCGCAACGTTTTTAGGCGCGAGTCTTTAGACGAGCTGCCTATTGCATTCGCTCCGTTCGTATTTTTTTTTCTGACTGAGGCATATGTCGCCGGAAATGAATCATTCTGCTGGATAACGTTGTTGCCATTCATCGAATAGCGTACCGGATGGCAAACTGTAGCAATGTCAACTAGTAGACTGATCCACGACAACAAGAGGAGAATTTCCATTCATTGGATGTCTTCCGGTAATCTTGTAAACAAAGCTGGAGAAGCGAAAAAGAAATAACCTTATCACCGTTCAAAGACGGGAAAAAAAAGAAAATTCGGAGGGATAAGAAATCGGTTTTATTTTTTAATAAATAACAGTAAAGCCCGCTTAAGATACGCCCGTTTAAGATACGAACCCGTTTAAGAAACGAAGGTGTCTCAGTTAAGGTTATAACCTTAGTCCCAGTCCAGAGGGCCTACAAGGATAGGCCCTCTGTCTCAGTCCCTTGATTCGTATCTTAACCGGGTTTCATTGTAGTAAACTTGTACTGTTAATTTTTAGGGTTGCATTTCCTGCCTCTAGCGTTCCACCTTTCGTCAGCAGGAAAGAGCGAAGCGAGCACAGTGAGACACCAAACCCAACCTAACCTAGTGTAACGCAACCAACCGTCGCAAAAAATGATGCCGCTTACATACTCGGCGGCAGCTTGCTGCCGCCGAGGCTGCCGTCGAGAAGTGAGCGACATAAGGCTTGGGGACAGCCGAGTGCCGCGACAGCGAAGCGAGGCACAATGCACCAACCTACGAGCTTGCATGCTCGTGATCCTTGTAATGAAAGATTGAATTAGGGTAGAAAAATAAAACGGAAAACGAGACCAAAAAAACTAACAGAGTAGAGCACTGTCAAAACAATGTCATTGCGTGGAAAAGGCGCGCACGGATTCCCAGGTCCGCCTAATCAAGTTCATAAAGACTCATTTGAAATGCTGATTTGGGAATTTCTCAGGCTCGCACGGTATGATTCACAAAGGCCGGGTTTAAGATGTTTTCGCAGTTTAACTAAAAAAGAAAAGACCGTTCTTGTTTAACTCACCTATCTGTAGCGAAGCGGCGACGGACTTCGTCAATGATGATTCTACATTGTACTGGTTCCTGGTTTTGTCTTGATTCCCTTTCTGGAAGTCTACATCGCCGTATAACTCGGCACTTTCGATACCTTCGTCCTCGAAATCCGTGTCCCATGAGTCAGAATCGCTGTAATGCGAGGTTTCATTGTTGGATCGACTGGAAATAAAGAAAAAACAAATGCTTATGAGTGAGTCATCATGTATGTCAACGCAACAGGACTGTCAGGAATCAGGAAAGGAATGAATGAAGGACCTCGACGATAGGTAACGACAAAAGATTACAAAAAATTCCACGAGAGAATACGATTCGAATGCAGAGAAAACAAGCAAAGATGAACCAGGAACTTGTGACGTTGAGAGGGGAAAAACGTCACCTTTATGACAAACTAGAAGTAACGGTAGGGAAAGGATAAAATAGAGGTGGAATATGAAGACGCGCTCTAGACTAACAAAATAATGCCTAAGTCGGAACTTGTGTTAAGTTTAGATTGTGCCATAACCTCAAAGCAATTATCGTGAATGTAACGGGCGAACTTACATGAAGTTCTTATCCAAAATTAGGTCGTTCGGAGGCTTGCCTAGGTTTTGCATGAAAATCACAACAATGCTAACAAGAAAATGCGATACACGGCGCCAAACACACGATTCACACGACGACCGAAACAAGTGTCAGTGAGGTATCAGCCGATCCTGAAAACACAAACATCAGGTGCACTCCTTCATGCGTTATATACGACACTGAATCCATTCGCCTCTTTCCTCGCAGATAATTTTTGATGATTATTAATTTTTTACGTCCAATAAACACTGTTCATTCAATTATCAAGAGGTCGGATTCAATTCTAAAAGCCATTTCAAAACATCCGCTGAATTTGGAAACGATGAAAACCGTGGTCAATCGGTCGGATGCAAACTATCGATACACGAGAGATCGACTCAAATCGACTGACTTCGACAGCAATCGACCTGCAATCGACCAAGATCTCGACTGTGAAAGTGAAAGATGTCTGCTTCTGCTCCGTCAAGTAAGCCTGATGCTGGAAATGCGCAAACAGACGGTGAATTACTAAATTTTGAACCCAAAAGGCCGTCAGAAAGTATGTTAATAACTACCGAAGATTTTGGAGAATTTGATACAGAACTGGGATCGGGATTTACCGAAGATAGTAAGAATGGAAAACCGGCTAACCTCCAAACAGAAAACCATCAACAAGAATTAGTGAGTATTTTTTTACAATTTTTCAAGTTCTCCTGGTTACCTTTTTTTAGAAATACATTTTCTTCAATTTACTTTCATTTTCAGAGATAATCCATTCGTTTGCCGTTGATATTACCGTAATGTGTTCTCTGTACCTTCCGTCTTGTTTTCTAGGCAAAACTTACTTCTTTTCACTTGTTCAAAAACCAATTGCTTGTTTTTCAGACAGTTACACACTCAGTAAGTGAATTGAGTTTGGTCGGTGAAGATGGCAGTGCCCAAAACTCAGAGGCAGACAATGATTGCAGCAATGACAAAGAATGGAGAGAGAAAGAAAAGCATGTATTTATCCTCAGTTCAGCTGGCAAACCAATTTATTCAAGGTATGGTTTATTGTTACTGAGCAAGTGAAAAACTGGAAATGTGATGCACTCACCTGAAACTAATGTTTTGTTATTTTTGTTCTAGACATGGTTCTGAGGATAAGTTAGTTACACTTTTTGGAGTTATGCAAGCACTAGTATCTTTTGTTGGAGATGATCATGACATCATTCGCTCAATACACGTCAAGGGAGCAGATTTTGTTTTCCTAGTTAAAGGCCCAATAATCCTAGTTTGTGTATCAAAAACTGAAGAATCAGTGCCACAATTAATTCAGCAGCTTAAGTAAGTCGGAGTGGAACTTATGACTAAATCAATGTGATAATATTGGATTAGTTCTTGACCTCTTTTTTTTTTCTTTAATTTTATTTTACAGTTACATCTATAGTCAAGTCCTTAGTGTTTTAACACTTGATCAGCTTACTCGAATTTTTGAGCAAAGGCGTAATTATGACCTGAGGCGGTTGCTTACTGGAGCAGAAAGATTGATAGATCACCTTCTCATCATGGCAGAAACTGAGCCCTCTATGCTTCTTGGTGCAGTACGTTGTTTGAGGATGCCATCTGTTACTAGAGATGCCATATCAAGCACAATTGTCAGCTGTTGCAGTAAAATTAAGGTATGATGCCTTGAGATATAGTTTGAGATTTTGTCAGTGCTCTTTAACAGAATTAATGGTAGCTTTCCTGTTTCAGAATTTGGTATTTGCTATTCTCTTAGTTCATGGGCAATTAGTAGCACTGGTTAGAATGAAGAAGTTATACTTACATCCAACTGACCTACATCTCATTTTAAATCTAGTCAGCAACTCTGAGAGTCTGAAAGCTTTTGAAAACTGGGCTCCAATTTGTTTACCAAAATTCAACTCAAGGTAAGAACTGTTATTGATTTGATACATAACATTTGATGGAAATATATAAGTAAAATCAATGACATCTATGTTTTTTTCAGGGGATACCTCCATGCTCATGTGTCTTACCTATCAGAAGATTGCCAGGCCTGCCTGCTCCTCCTTACTGTCGATCCAGACTTATTCTTTGTCCTATCAGAAGCCAAGCAAAAAATTGTTGAGGTGAGCTACAAATCAATTTTTCTTTGGTGTATAACAGCAAATTAAATTTTCAATCTTAAGGTAACCCTTTGTTACAAGGTTTGGCAGAATACTAGTTAACCACATTATCTCTCATGTCGCACGCGTAAATCGCTCAATCCGGCCTGGAAATGAAAGAACTCGATCTTTGAAATAGCGTGGTGACGGTGACCTTTCCTATTGCATTTTCGTAAAGGCTCGAAAAAAAAGAAAATCTGAATTTTTGACTTGAATGCGGAGAAAAGAGAAAGCCTCAGTAGTTTTTGTTCTTTAACGCATTCGATGGCGCCCCGTTACAACCTGCATTCTTTTACTTTAATTTTTGTGCCGTTGAATATAATTGCAAAGACGTTTTTTTTGGTATTTGCAGAATTCTCGAGCGAGGGACAAATCTAGTAACTTTCCCAAATGGCAATCGGGGAAAATCACAAGTCTTCCCTTGTTGGCTATTAACATTATACTTTTTTCTGAGTGAGAGCACAAGTTTTCTAGATTAAAATACCAATACAGGTGATATCGACGAGCAGTGCGGGCTGCCTACTTATGAGTGGCATCTCCTTGTTGTCTCTCTTCCCTGACGGCGGCTATGTTGGTGGTCACTTTTTTCACGAATTGCGTGCTGGTTGTGCTAGTTGGCGCTGGTCAGTGCTCCCGTGTTCCTTTCGCTTCATTCATTAGCAAAATATCTTGTCTTGCACTTTAAACGGAGTTGTTGCGTTGAAGAATTTACCGATTATTTGCGATGACTACCAACATGGCCGCCGTCGAGGTGTATAGAGAACGAGGACACGCAACTCATGAGTAGGCAGCCCGCACAGCTCTTTGATATCACGTATAAAACCTGTACCATGGATAAAAGAATGTAAACCTCAAAATCTAGGGACTCACAAGGAGAGTACCTAAACTGCCGCCTCCGATTTTCTTGAAATTTTCAGGACCTCGAGGTAGCTGTACGGAAAGATAACCCAAGCCCAACACTTGCTGTCAGAATGCATTTTTCTACCTTAAAAACAGCGTTAAAAATTGAACATAAGTATAAAAACATGAGAAATTGCCAATATCTTGGGAACGGCTGAAAATATCGCAAAATCCTCAAATTTTCAGTCTTCGGCGCTACTTTTAGATGTTCTACAAGGAATGATTATTGGTCCTAAATTTTATCGAAAAAAATATTTTTTTGCTAAAAAATGAACGCTATTTTCAAGGCAGTAAAAATGAATTTCGGCAGCAAGCTTGGGGCTCGGGTAGCTTTCCATACCGCTATCTTGCAGTCCTGAAAATTTCAAGAAAATCTGGGGCGGACAGTTGTAGTACTCCCCTTGTCGGATCATTTTCCCCAATGTCCCGGAACGCATCAATTTTCTTTTTCTTTTTAACCCGCTCCGAGTTAGCGCCCACAGAGCATGAATTCGAGGTTAATGAGGTGTTTCCCTTGCAGAAAATGCGTCGAAACAACCTCCTGGAAGCCATCAACAAGGCTGCGGCCCAGGCGGACACGGCCGCCTGTGACATCGGACTTCCGGAGCTCCGGCATTTCTTGTACAAGTGCAAGACAACCGCTCAGTTCTACGAGCCGTCGCCTACTCCGCCCTACAAGAATGCCAAGGACGACCCCCATCTGCTGAAACAGTATCGGATACTTCATCACCGCCTCCATGCCCCAACGAGGCCTCTCAAGTTCCTATTCATACAGGAACAATCGGAGACCATGTTAGGGCATGTCACTCTCGGATACGAACTGTATTTAGCTTTGGAACCGCTAGTTACCAAAGCGAACGTAATAGAGTCGGTGAACAAAGTCTTGAAATGGATCAAGAAAGAAGAGAACGACTTATTCATAACCAATCCTATGGTCTTCTAAAATCGCAGATCTTCTCGGTAAATTTGACAAGTGGGATCTTCCAGCTCTTTTTCTCCACCTTCCTTTGCACAGCCGGCACGAGGCACTTAAGCTCAGTTAAGCTTACTTAAAAGTCGTCAAGCCCGATGCCGCTTACTTGCGGTCGGCAGTGCCGCTGAGAAGTAAGCGTCATCAGGCTTAGCAACAGCGTAGCGGATCGAGACACAAGACACGAAGCCTAACCTTTGTAAGCGGCCTGAGACTTGGTGACATTAAATTAGATTGCGTTTCGTTACTTGTCCCATGCATCGATTCGGTTTGATGATGAAAGGTGGAACCCTAGAGAAGAAAAATGACAACTTTTCAAATTCACTGTGACAAATAAATTCAGAATCGGAATTTTACGTTATCTATCGTCAATGAAGCGCTAATCTGTACAGATTGTGATACTTTAGTCTGTTGTAAGACGCGAACTTGTTTTTTCCAGAAATAGTCGCCATTTTTAAGCCGATGATTAAGGTGGAGAATGGTGTAGTTGCTTCAGCCTTCGAGAACGCGAATCGGTTAAAAAAAAATCTTGCTAGCGACGCAGGAGAGATGAAGTAGAGGAGAGATAGGGTGACCACATTGGATTTTAGGTGCGGAAAAGAGACTTCAGACTCGCTTATCAATAACCTAGCTCGGATTAGGCTATTTGGTTCTTGGTCCCAAGTTTATATCTCCACTTATACCGTCCTAACTGACTCTCCGATGTGTAGTAACCATGTTGTTAGCGTTCGAGTTGAGTTTTGCTTGGAGTTACTGCAATAAAATTTGCAGATAATTTAGCCTTATTAAACCCTAATCTTTTGGCGTCTGTTCAGCCTGTTTGAGATTAGTTGGGTGCTCGTGTCGCGTGAAGTAGCTTTCTGACCTTATTTACATAGATTTTGCTTATGTAATCTTATTGTGATACAGCTTAGTGCGCCAAGGACACGTAACGTTTTGAAAGCATCAATAGATCGTCAATTACCGTAAGCTAATTTTAGAATAATTTAGCACTTGTATTTAAGTGCAAGACTGACTAATTATTAGGCGTATACAGGTCTCATGAACCGAACTATTTGTATGTATATTAATTTTCAACTTGTTATTGCTTGTAGTTTTTTTTTTCTGTGGTTTTATTCGTCGCAGAAACGGTACTTTTCTGGAAACAAATGTTACGAGCATTTCGACCGCAGAATTCACGTGTTAGCCAATCTATCTGATTGTAATTTTTCTGATCAAAAAGTGTCATGATTTTGATTTTTGTTTCGGAGATTAAAACTTAACCTTAGCTTCGGAAACTAATTCTAGGGATTCCTAAACAAGGCTCAATACTTTTGAGTGTAGAAAAGCGTTTTAACTGCTCTTGTGCGAAGAACTTGTACCAGATATTTGAGTCATTTACAACCTTATTTTGAGATGTTTAATAATTTATTACAGAGGAGGAAGTGGAGAGCTCAAGCTATTTTGATCACTTCAAGTGGGACAGAACTGTCATTGTATGATAGCATAAATGAATATTTACTGACTTTCATGACAGTACAAAGAAGAAAGATTATTTGAAGAGCTGAACCCGACTCTTTCATCGACAGAAAGTTAAATCATGTTTCCATCTGTGTTGCCTTTTATTGCTGAAGTAGATTTCAGTAATAGGAGACAGAAACGGAAGTTCAGCAGTGTTCAACCGATTCCTTATTTTTCTCCAGCCAATGTTTTTGTTTTGATTTTTTTCCACGACTAATATGGATTTTCTTTAAATCCAAAAACGTTGTAATCTTGTCCTCGAGAATCGAAGTACATACGAAATCTTATGTAATGTAAATATGTGAGTATGTAAACCCAAATATGCTGATAAATAAAGTGAATTTGTAATTTTGTTATTCACCGGTGTATTTTTTTTTGGCTTACCTTACTAAACAACTGTTTGAAAACAACTTTCTATGTAAAAATGTAGGAACCTAAAAGAAATGCACGGTAAGTTTTTCCGAGGTAGCAGGGTATGCGATGAGAGAGGGTTTCAAGCTAAGCATGGAAGTTTTCTTGCAGATAGTTTCACGGAAAAACAATTCAAATCTTACTCCCTAACCATTTTCGATATTCAAAAAGATACGGTGTAACGACGGGGGGGGGGGGCATTCGATAGCGCCAAAAACCACA
>Ga0058701_10001727_pt1 | contig 15878 bp, 12 predicted proteins | sample AgamicOrMae_FD_97039 | JGI IMG/M metagenome (GOLD analysis project Ga0058701, IMG submission 97039) | Agave microbial communities from Guanajuato, Mexico - Or.Ma.e | ecosystem: Host-associated > Plants > Phyllosphere > Phylloplane/Leaf | place: Guanajuato, Mexico | collected 2012-06-04
CAACTCAAAAAACTTTTTTGCCGGATTTGAAGTGACCGAAAATCATTCTAGGCCGAGTACTAATAGCCCAGATAGTTTTCATTGAAAAATCTGTGTTCGGCCTCGGGTGGTTCCCTTGTCAGCGAGCACCGGTACTCATGTGTGTTTCACGAGAGATTCCTCAATAGTAAAAGACTGGGACTGAAATCTTCACATGCTGTTCTTTTGCTTCTCTTAAAGCAATTCACAACTGCTTTGCCATTCATCACGAGCTTTTAATTCCCAGAATCTAATGAGGACAGTCATCACGACAACGTGCTTGTGTAGTACAGTTGTGAGCAAAGATCGTGTAACCTTTATACTGTACATGGCATAGTCCATATAAAAGGTGACCTTACTTTGAATCTCAACTGTACTATAAATAACCGATATCAAAGGAGGATGAGGCTGCATACCTGAAGAAGCTGCTCCTCCCTCTGAAGAAATTGGTGTTCTTGTTGCTGTTGTTGTTGCTGCTGTTGCGTTTGTTGCATCCGAATCTGTTCTTGGGTGATGAGTTGCTCACGGATCATCTGAAGCTGCATTATCAGCAAGGAGATCTTGTTGGTTTCTTTTTCGGCTAAAGCTTCTTCTCGCAATTCGGCCAGGTTCGGAAGTTCCAAGTGCCTGTGCAACACGAGGACACATTGCGAAACGTAAACCAACTTCCTTCGGGAAAGAAATATAAAAAAGAGTAGGATCACAAAATATGAGGCTGGGACTCTCTATCCGTTCTGAACTGAACTAGTCCGCGTATTTAATGCTCTAATGATCGGCGTTTTGATACTTGTTAAGGAGTCGTTCATAAAGGACGTCCGCTGATATTCGGGAGATTTCTGACCCACCACCCCCTTGTACGCAAATCTCCATTATTCTTGGACCCTTGAACCTCTCCGGCGGCGTATTTTGATAGACTGGCTGTATTTGAGTACAAAAAAGTTGCGTTGACACCATGCAATCCTGACTTCATGATTAAACATAGTGGGACACCTTGGCTAATAGTTTTAAAAAAGAGACCTTTTTTGCTCCAGTTATTTCTTTTCTTTTTGAAAACCCGCTTATTACAAAGCCTTAAAAGTGCCCAGGTTTTCTACAGGTTTTTCCAAGGTTATTTATAAGGAGTGAAGATTTCCACTGAAAGGGTGAGCTGCGGTGACGGTTCCCTAAATTCAATTTTTAAGACGTGCTTCTCCGCGAAAGCGGGCTAGAAAAGAAAAGTGCGAATCCGTACCGTATCAAATAAATGTACATTTTCGAACTATCAATTTCTCTTGTTGACGAAGTAAGAAAGGGATACCAGCGTCGAGGATTAATTTAGGCGTACAACGAACTCATTTTTGTCGTTGTTTAGAAAACGGTCAAAATTTTCAAAGTTAACACTTCTGCCTTCCCCATGTCCACAAAGGTGTGACTCCCCCCCCCCTTTCCCCAGATGCGGACGTCTTTTCCGGACGACCACTATAGAGAATAAACTTCGGAATAATGTATGCCAAAACCTCAAACTTGCTGGGGAAAAAATGTTATTTCCTTTAAAAAAAAAAGTTTTGAAAAAGAAAAAGTCTTATTCTGATTATACGGCGAGGCTTTAGACAGGAAACAAACAAGGATCCGGAAAAAAAATTGATCAAGCGTCCGGGGGAAGATATTCAACTCACCCATTAGTCTCCAGCTTTTGCCCATCCAGTAGGGGGGACAGTGGTCTCTTGGGAACTCTGTCCGCAGCCGCTGCTGTCTTCGTCGATAACTTCTTTAGGACGTTCACCATCGATCTTTTATTGTTGTTATTAACGGTAGTATTGTTGTTATTGAAGCCTTTGAGCATCTCGAGATGAGCGAGATGTTCAGCCGTGCTGCTGTCATTTTCACTAACTCCTTTCCGCTCATCTTCGTCGTCCACTTTATGGTCGTCATCCAGATCAAACCGCCCCTCTTTCCGCGCGTCTCCGTCACTTGCTGCGCCAGGAGACGAGGCACCAGAGCACACTGGCGACATCTTAAAGAAGGAGTCTGGAACGGCGCCGCCCCCGCCGCTGCAACTGCTGCTTGCGTCGTCCATATCTGAGAGGCCGCCACCATCACTGCCTAACGCGGGCATCGGATCCTCGGCGCAAAGCATTTTGGATGTAGAAAGAACGGATACTGAACCAGGGACTAGGAGAGTGCCCACACTATCTTGCAGTTTCGTAGGAGGTGATTTCCTCTTCGAAGACATCGTTCTGCAACATAAAAATGAGAAAACCATTATTAAAAAGTGTTGTTACTATCCCTTCAAGATAGTCGGAAGCAAGAGAACCCGTTAGAAAAGCAAAAATCCGAGCAAAATCCGCCCCCCCCACCCCAGAAAAAAGTCAATAAAATACTTGATTGCTCTGAAGATCAAAGACGTGACCAATGAGAGCATTCGTGAGGTACCGGGGTCAAAAGCATTATGAATTCTCTGCGAGGATAGATATGCGCTCGGAGCCTTGTGTCGCCCCGAACACCACAGTGAAAACGATTATCCGTTTAAGGTAGTCCCATATCTGTTTCCGGGATATAGGTGAAACAGGGGAAGAGCGTAATTTGGTTACTTTTACACCCCTATCAATTATAGGCCTATTCATGAAAAGGTCTCGTCGAGAAGTCTTTATTGATATGAATATTGGAAGGAGTAACTTTTAAAGTAACCATATCAGTTTTTTTGCCATTATATGTACCTAAACAAAGGCATGGGACTATCTAGCGGGTAGTTTTTATTGCGACCTTTTAGCATTCGTGGCAAAATTTAATGTCCAACACCCTATGGGTAATGTGATTTATCTTCCGAGCTGATTTGGAACTTTCTTGAAAGTATCGATCGAAACGTGTTAGGAGCGTGGAGTTAAAAAAAGAAAGGATAGAGTGATTATACCGAGCGGTTTGTTTGTTTGGTAATCTAGCACGTTTTTCCAAGAATGGAAGAAAACGGCACCTCATCAGCGTTCAGTTTGTTCGGGAAACTGCGGTGTGTTCACTCGCCACTTTAGAAAGACAGTTACGAGAAAGGGCTTCAGTTGATGCTGATGACTCTCTAGGAGCTTAGTTTAGAAGTTGACAAAAACCTGCATTCGCCCGCAGTGTTTACAGAATAAAGGCATGCCACCATGCCAAGCCTGCTGTACGCCTTTTTTGTCGGGATTATAAATTATTGAACTCTAACCATTCATCGCAGATAGGAAAAGAGGGTTGTGGTTGGTTCACCATGTGTTGATTGACTTTGCAAAAACTTCCGGGTTGAAGAATATGAAAGGCAGGTTAGTAGCCAGATACAATGCGATAGGTATACCGGTAACTTAATTTCCTATACTATGATTGCTTTTCATCTCAAATATTAGCCGTGGTCTTTAGATCAATATGAGGTATGGATTGACACCTTTGTTTTTGTAGTTACCCTCCTAGTTAGATTTGTTGAGGAACAATAAATCTCCCGCTAGATTGCGTCGTCCCCATTATCGTCAAGTCTAACTACAAGTGTTGACCTATGTGTGAAAGAGTGCTTGTTTACGAAGAAAGCTTTCAGTGTTTCATTCAATTTTGGTAAACAGCCCTTTTAGGGGATACAGTTGGTCAAAGATTGGAGACGTGTGGACCCCCTGTTGCTTCCGCCGCTTACGGTGTAGATCACCCCATAGGATGGATGCTTCCTATGCCTTCACGTTTCCTCCAAGGAGCTTCACCAGAGAGCTTGTCAGAGAGTTATGACTTGGTAAATCGCTGACAATTGTGCCTGTGGGAGCGGAACAACAGAATAGACTCGCGACCCCAACCTATTTTTCTGAGACTTTATTGGGGTTGGGTCTCGACGAATGTCTGGACCGCAGAGACGAGAGGGGACGGCTTCCGTCGCCTCGTCTCTACTGCCGATTCCGTTTAAAGTGAAAAATCAGTTGACGTGTTTTCTAATTCATATGGAAGAAGAGTAATGGCGATACAAAATTTTTAAAACTCCTTTTGAGACGTACACAAACCACATGGTTCTTGAAGGGGAGAAAGGAGGCATAGTCGTCAAAGACCGGGAGGTGGGAGGGGTCCAACATAAAGCGATGTGGTCTGTTCATTTTCATACATTTTGCCTGAGTAATTTTGTTACATACAGTATTTAAATTTGAAATTTTTTATGGTTGCTAACTGTTAATAGAGTATGGGATCGATTTATGAAAGAATATAAAGCGTATACGCTTTAGTCAACATCTGTAAACTGTGAGATTGAATGTCGCGTAAAATATTAAGTGATTAACTCAACGTTCTATTATTACATCAACTAATTTTCTTATTTTGTAGAAAAAAAATACGTGGCGTGTGCGGGGAGTGTATGGTCGATCGAAAACGTACGTTAAGCGTCACCTGGGAAAAGAGGAAATAAAATAAAAAGCTGTATAAAAGGTCACGTAGTTTTTTTTTTGTTTTGTTTTTATACTATCTTGTTTGAAATGGTGGTCTTTCAAATTACTTTTCTTAAAATCTTGCCATGCCTTGTTTCAGCTTGCAAGATGAAAAGGAGGTTTATCGCTTTGAATACGGCTGCAATGCAAATTTCATCACTCCAACTTGAATGAGGTAAAACTAGTGGTACTATGGGATAGCATGCTATTGGTAGGCGGAGTAGGCATCTACAAGCGTTCATTTAAGGGTATTTTCAAAAAAATGAATTGCTATTATTTCTACTTTTTAAAGGAGGTTTCGGACTATGACACTTTAGTCACCAGTCTAAAATAAGAGCAGCATATCAGTTGATATTTCCAGTGTGAGATGAATTGACCAACGTGAGAGGATAAAAGTCTTGATTTTCAAATGTCGACTTCGGTCAATACGGAATAAACTCCTTTTCCCTGGAAAAAGATTTACCAAAAATTATTGAAGCCTGCTAAAATCCTGCTTTCAGCTAATTATTTACTTTACCTATTTTGACGAATATTTGAATATGGGAAGTTTTTGGTCTTGGTTAGCTATAAGTTTGACGGCCTTGCCTAAGTGCCTGGACCCTCGCCTCATTACAACTTGGCGGCTATTTATACACAGTAAAAAATATTTCATGTTTTGGGTAGTCCAATACCTGTTTTGGATAAGAAGGGAAAACAGGGAAAGGGCGTGATTTGGTTATTTTTAAAGATTAACCTATGAACAACCAAGTTAATGGAGAGCTCTCAATGAGACCTTTTCATTGATAGGGTTTTTTAAAAGTTTATCTTTAAAAATGACCCAGTTACGCTCTTGTTCCGTTTCACCTTCACACCAAAAACAGGTAGAGGACTACCCAGAAAAGGAATAATTTTTTACTGTGTAATAGGGCAAAGTGAGTACTTTGTGCCGGGCTCCGCTATAGTTCAATCTGCGTGGCAACAAAAGGTAGAACAAAGGTTTAACAAATTCACAGTATGTGAGGTTTCCGCCACCGTTTGACGTAAGACAATTACAACGCTCTTGATGAATCCATCTAAAGCGAAGGGAAATACGTTTGAATTGTGGGGGAATAATGTGTACATATTACGAGGTGGATGATGTCCTGAGAAGTCTCGTATGCACCCCCCCCGCTCGTCCCATCCGAGTCCGCCTGGCTGCTACTGCCACGATGCCCGTGATATGTCTCAAACGTAAACCAGACGCTCTCTCTCATTCTCGTCCCATTTGCCAGTCCACGTCCTACCAAATTCCACAGCACGCCACAATCTCTGCGGCCGAAGCGAAAACGATCTGGAAGTTGACTTGACGTGAGTTTATCCGAGGTAAGATGGTGTCTGGTCCGAGGAGAACATGATTCCACCCGTTTCAGTGGAGAATCATAAAACTTGTCTCTCATCGGTAGCAAGCATAGCGTTAGTCGATGCTTTTTATTTCATTTGGCGGCAATAGCACGAAAAGCTGAAGCTCCAAGGATGTTTACGATCAGGAAGTGAGTAAAATCGGAATGTTTGCTATGCACTAAAGTGGACGGGAATAAATCCGTGCTCCTGTGCGCTGCAATTCCCTCTTCGAATCGGGAGAAAGCATTTTTAGGTTAACTCGTTCGATTGGGTATGCACTCAAGATTTTACCTGCATGCCAACAGAGACTTCCGTAACAATCGATTCATCGAACTCTGACGCGTGATTTTGTTTAGTAGGTGTCATCTCGACAGATATGGAAATTGCCAATGGAGGACGGACGGAGTAGGCCCACCCGTAACGTGCAGTTGTGTGTGATAGCCGCTAACCAAGAACGCTATGAAGTCATGGGAGTTGACAATATTACGACCCCACTTATTACGAATTCTCACGCGCTTTTCATTCACTTGAAGGCTTCGTCGTCATAGTAGTGGGGACAATAATAACGCTCTGGTACGTACCCAACATACTTAGGAAAAGCACGGAAAAAAGGGAAAATTCGGACGTTTACGCGATTGTCGCAGTGAGACTTTGAATGGATTTCTGAACTTAGGTTCCAGAATTCATAATTCTTAAGCCGTTTTATTGTTATACTGAAAACAAGAGCTGCAGATTTCCGCAGTTTCAAAGGCGCCATGACGTCATAAAGAAATGTGATTGCATTCAATTTTCCTCGTAATATTTGATAAACGAGCGAAGAATTCAATCTCAACAAAGAGAATAACGTTTCGCCGCTTTGAAAGAAAGCCGCTCAAAAAAATGTTAAGAAAGTTTTTTTTTCCGTTTTCTGTAACAAGTGCTGCCAGTGACAGGACGTGCTAAAAGTCGGCTAGGTTTGCCCTGAGGTCCATTGTTGTCGCTGAGAAAATTACATTCATTTCACTAGGGCGTGCGAACAATTCATCAGTGCACACATTGTTGAACTGCACTACCGTCAACTGCATAAGTAACTGGGTGATTGCTGCACGCGCGGGGGCGTGGCGACAGGGGATGGCTTTTGGTAAGGAACGCGGGGCGGGGTGGTACAGTCTGTCATTACCATTATTACAAAGGTAATTGTTGTTAAGACTCTTGGGGAACAATAATCTGGAAGAAGGGTGGGACCCTTTTCTAAATAACGTTTAAGAATACAGTATTTCTCTGTTAGCTCCAGGCTACTGCCACGTCCCCTACAATTTCATTTAGTGCAAATCGTGCAATTGTTAAGGCGTGAAAATCAAAGCTACATTTATGTTTTGGATATTCATTCCTAACTTCTGTAGCATTCAATCGTCAGTGAACTGGTGTGAAAAAACAGGAGGTAAACATTGTTAGAACATGAATGCCACGCAACGTAATGGATACCATTTCTCAAAGGGTGTTTTTCTGCTCCGAATTCTGGGTTCTTGATTGTGGCATAGTTTTAACGACAATTGTTACGCAACCTTCGCCTTTACAATGTTCCATTTTTTTCATGAAAGCGAAACCAATGGTTTCGAACCGATTCATGGGTATGTAAACGTGAACCGACGTAAGCAAATGTAGGGCATTCTTGTTTTTCATGAGCTCAGCAGGACTATTATGAGATGCACACAAAGTTCCCTGTGTATACTTTGTAGCAACAATGCTGGGTACTTGATTATTGTGGTGTCCGGTCAACACTACGCTGATGGTGGTGGTTTTTTGCATTGTTGGCGGCATATGCGATAGGGTATATCGTCATCTCTCTCTATTTTGTCCAGCCTTCCGCCTCTCAATGCACGGGCACAATAGCGCTCCTTGCGCAAACAGGATCTGCAGCTCGACACAAATTTTACATGACTTGGTGGCTATTACAAGCAAGAGGGGACACTTGTGTTCCAAGTAAACATTGCTGTGAAGCAGAACACACGACGCAGTGCGGTAAAGGATTCTGGAAAAAAGCCGTGTTCTTATAAAACATTCCTGCATAGTTAGATCGTTCTTTGTACCTTTCTTCGATAATTTGCTTTGATATCGTCGATAGCAGCAAGCTGATTGCACATACTAATACACATTGTGAGGAGGTCAAGGTTCAGGCATAGTCTTAAGTTTTCTTAGGGGAAAATCTGCGTTTTAGGAAATGGAGAGGAAGGAGATCAAAAAGTGACCTGGGACAAAGGCACCTAATGCACGGACGATTACTATCGGTTAAGATGATTCAAGAATCGAAGGCTAGCTTGTTGTCTTTTTCCGTTACTGCATTCTGTTCTTTCTGAATGATGGAGAGATGTTGAAGTGAACACGAGGAGGTAGCAATCATAGCCCGGTCCAGACGAAGGTCTTTACTCGTGTTCGGCGAGTCACTGAGTGAAGCAGCAACAGCCACTCAGTAGCCGCAACCGCGAACGTTCGGGTATCTCCGGAACTACTTGTCGCTGATTGGTAGATATTTCACTAGGTTGCTCACCGGACAGGAGTAATGACCACTGGACCGACTGTAATGCTGCAACTATTGTAAAATTGTTATGAGAACATAGAACGATCAGTGTGTACCAATCGACCAGTAGGTACTTTTTTGTTGTTAGTGATGCTGAAATACGAGGGGAGAGTGTTGGGTAATTGAGCAGTAAGGTGACGTGGCAGTGGGAACTCTCTCAACTGTTTACCCATTGATTACCGTATCCATTTTTAGTTAGTTTTGCCTTGCAATGCAATGGGTCTTCTTGAGGTACATTCGTTATTGTGATGATCTTCAGAAAGGCTAGAATATTGTATGTCAATTGGACTAAGAACTTTATTGCTTCTTCTATGTAGAAATCACAGAAGGTTGATCTTATATGAAGAAGAATCAGTGGTAGATTAAACGGTCAGCCAACTAGTCGTGCTTAGACGAAGGACATTGTGCCCTTGCGCAAGTTTACTTACAGGTCGAATTTATCCTGTATCGAATGTTCCCGAATTTCGCTTTCCCTAGTCAAGATCAACATAGATCATTCACTCACTCCTAATTTGGGGTAGCCTACCTCGCCGGCTATTGCACAGTTCATCACAGCAAAGAACACACACACACACCGTACGGCAGAAATGTAACGAATGAAAATACACTAAGATAAATGTGTGTGTGTGTGGGGGGGGGGGCGTGAGAAACTATTATCGGTTACATTTTGTTTCTTCGACTTTTTCACACAGCCTTTTAAATAGGTTAAATGAAGTCCTATCGCCTCAATCTAGGTGCAATGCTCACTCTAACATCATCGGACCTATCTTCAGTATGAGGAATCGTGGGAGAACCTGAATATTCCTTAACGAAACACCCCATTTAAGCAGCTGTCCTCACAAAGATTGTAAATTAAAAAAAGGAAAAAAAAGAAAAAAAAAGAAAAAAACAGAAAATTCTTAAGATGTCTTCGTCAAAGCAAGACTCCCTACGTCTGCCAAGAAGTTCGACTGTGGTAAACAAAATTATTGCTTTTCCTGTGTGGTATACTGAGCTGTGGCCTGAACTTATCTGGTGCAACACCCAGAGATACGCGAGGCAAGGAAGCTCTTGTTTTTAGCGAAGCTTTCTAGTTCTTCGTCCTTAAACCAACCGCTCTCTCGACCTTCGACCTGTTTTCCATCCTCTTCGTCATTCTCAACCTATTTCCCGTCCTTTGTGTCGTGAATAGGTCAGCGTGTGTTGTCCTCCCCCAACAACCCTGAATAATTCATGCCTGCCCTGACGTCGCGCTACGAGCCCACATGCCTCCTAATGGCCGCCCTTCTTTCAGCCACTGTTTTAGCGGAAACAGACGTTTCTGCGTTCCAAGAAAATCCCCACCCTGCTGTCTGTTGTGCCTATAACTTGTCGATTCCGAGCGATATAGTTCAAGTTGTGTAATTTGTTCGAGATCTCCAAGCGTTAAGACGTATATTGCAACGGAAAGTAAAACGAGTATATCTTAGTATTTGTGCGAAGAAGCTATGTATTAGGCCTGACTTGAGGTCAAGTAGGCCTAAAAGCGGCTTGGTTAGTTCATTGCTTCATTATGAAAGTATTCATTGATTTTCAACTTCAAACGTGCGCGTGATTTTCAAACATTTACCAACTCTCGAATGCTTTTTTTTTTTCGGAGTACTTATATCCACGTCAAACGTCTATTTAAAATGTATTAGGTAGGTTGGTGACCGTGCGTCGAAGTCTTCGAAAATGCGTTCTAGTCCCATATGGAATGCATGTACGTGGACATAATTTTTTCGTCATATAGCGCACGTTACGTGGATATAATGTCTGTCTTTTTTTAAATGCATTTTCAGACTGTGGTAAGTGCCAGGCCATGACAACGAAGGATGATATCGTGGAAAAAGAATCATTCAATTTCAAATCGTATGCCAAATAATAGGACTAATAGCGCCTGTAACAGGCTGTAAAATCAAATTCAGTCATGATTAAACGTCAAAATTAGCACTGGTGTTTTATTTTAATAATTTATTCTCGCCGATCTTGTCCACCATGTTATTGCCCAAGTCATGGGAAACTTTTTAAGTGTTTCAAAGTATCCCAATAGTTTGCTAATGGCAAAAAATCCCACGCTTGTTTGCAGCGAATTGAGATTCAGTGGACACGTTCGTAATTACGCGTCGGGATGTTTGAGGGATCAGAGGAGACTATGGGCCTCTGCACCAAGCAGTTATCTGTGATATTGCATGTGGGTGTTACTTCAATTAACTGCGAGATTTCTTTATGGCTAAAGGAATGCATCGATATTAAAAAAAGAAAAGAATATTGAAAAAATCATGGTTACGGTAAATTGATTGTCTTCATCGCTTTGATTTTCTTAAATGCCAAAGAAAATGCTAATAAAGATGGTGAAAAAAAACAGCAGAGGATGCAAGTAGCCTATTGGCTACAAAAAAGGAAAATAAAAAAAATATCCCTGCCTGACACCTTACATTTCCAATTTTTTGAAACAGGAAGGCGTTGAAAAACAGGACTGTCTTATTTAGAGGGTCGAATGTTATGGGTGGCGTCGTTATTGTATTGGGAGCAATTTGCACAATTATTTTCCTCTTTCCGCACCTTGGCGTTTTTCTCTTTGTGAAATCCAGCCATACACTTTTTCTTTCCTTGCGTTTCTTTTGCGAGAGCAGAGACAACAGTATTTACCACTTGAGATTACTTTGTTTGTGACTGAGTTTTTAGATTTCAAAGAAAGTAATTACTGGCAACTTTCTGTGACCCGCGGACCAAACAATGACGTCCGCTACAAGCGGAAAATAAGATTTTCACAAAATAAAAGACAAGCAGGAAAATTTTGCATGCACAGTCGAAATAAAAAAAATGGGTCACTCTTCATACTGGCTGGTCCATGAATAAAGGTGGCTTGACTTTAAATCTCGACATTATAGTGAACCGTTATATGCTGGAGAATAGTAAATTCTGGCTAGTCTGGTTTATATCTTATAACCTGTTCAATCGTATAGTGATAAGCCAAAGAAAAACTGACATTTGACCAAGCCAAAACAGACTTCCTCCTTCTACATTTTTAAATAAATAATTCAAGAAAAAAATACGATTCAAGAAAACAAAACTGGTAAATTAAAAGAAATTTCTTGTTAACTTTTATATCCGTCTTACTTTGGGCCCAAAGACACATCCCTGTACGTTCAAACCATTTGTCGCCAAATGAAATAAAAAAAAATGAAAGAAATGATTGCAAAAGTGAATAGTTCGCTTAAAAATATTTGACAGTAAGGTACTACGTTCACAGGTCCCACGGTAAGAGTGTCCAATGGTTATATAGCAAGTATTTTTAATGACGAAATCGGTTACCTTCCAAGCACAAACAAAATTGCTTGGCTCTAGAGTTTGCTGTTTTGGTACAGGTGCTTTATTGCCAAACACGTCTCCACAAGCATTTCTACGAGTGTGTAAACGGACAGAAGCTGAAAACTCTAATTTGGAAACATATAGAACTTCAAATGGGGCAGGGAACTGTCAAAAGATTTGTCATCCGTGTAGGTGCTGATTCTAGGTGTGTGAACGATAATTACTTTACATACATAATACTTTTTAGAATTTTCCCTGCACACCTAATTCTTCAAGAACTTTTCACTCACTTCCTGACCTTGTGGCAATCATGAGGAGTACCCCTAATAGCATGCTTTGCGTCGTGGGGACTGCGTTGTGCGCTCAGTTTTCAGTGCCACTGCATGTGGCGCCTTCGCCAGAGCGAGATCCGAAACAGCCAGTGCCGATTACCTCCTGCGGCAATGCAAAAGCCAGGGCCAGGACTAGATACAGCGGTCACATCAATTTGCATGTAGTTCTATTTACTTCTTTTGGCATCAGACCTCTTTTAGCCAGAGAACATGCAATTCCGCTATTAGTGATGCATTGTAAGGCATCCATATTATACACTTTATTTACACAAATATTTTATGCAATTTTTCTTATTTAGTAAAACATGAAAACACTTTCGTTAAACGCTAACAAAGATCTGTTTCTAATGTGTAACAGTTTCTCATCAACTCCGTTATCCGCTGACTTTTAACGGACGTGCAATACTTGTAAGTTGGTTCATATTTATCTTACAATATTTTCGTATTTTGAGTAATTGTGCAACGCGGAAGAGTGCACGGAAACCGTATCCTTCGAAGTAATCCCCGCACACTCCAAGCTGAGGTAATCTTCGACGCCAATATTTAAGTCACTAACAAAAGTAATGAGTTAGCATAGAAGAATAACAAATTGATTACATAGACTATTTACCCAATGAAGTCGGCACCTACAAGCATCAAACGTGCAGTTCAAGAGGACGTTTTCTTACCCGTCTAAGTCGAGTCGTTTTCTTAACCGCCCAGTTCGAACTGACGTTTCCTTAACCGTCCTGTTCGAGGACCATTCAAAACTGCGTCTCTCGTGTTCTGTAAGTATTCCTTGCATCGGTATGGCTGTATTTCGGTCAGCAGACGTTGTAGATGAGGGTGACGTTAACAGTTTCTGCTGATTACAATACTCTCATACTAGTGAATGAAAGGATAACAGATCACGGGAAGCACAGTTTTGAACGGTCCTCGAACCGGACGGTTAAGAAAACGTCTTCTCGAACTGGACGGTTAATGCTTGTAGATACCGAAGTGATTTTGTACCACGAAAATCTCTTTACTCGAGCCCTCCTTGATGCTCACTGAACTCTTTGACATTATGGCATGCGTTTATGGAGCAAACAATGACCATTTTTTGTTGTTACCTCCCATTATTCGGACTGGCAATCTTCAAAGAACAATCTACATAGTCGGGGTAAATAGTATTGCATATCATAACCCTCCATAGTAGGGGGTAATGATATCTTCAGATATCATTACCCTACAATTGGGGGTTACAAGTGAGGACCAATACTATCCAGTTACAGCAGTGCAAGGTAACATCCTCCTCTCTTTTATATCTGTCATTTAGCTAAGCCATTGAACTTAAACCAAACGATTATATCATTAGCAAACGAAATATTGCAGGGATGAACAGCTGGCTTAACTGAAAGTAAACAACGTGCCAGATTTGAAAGAAAGGAGAAACAGTTCCCACACTTATGTGAAGCTATTTATTGTTTCCTTCGCTATTTATTTGTTTGGAACACTCGGAAAGGAGAACTTAGTGAGTCATTGTGCAAAATGTCTGACCCAAACGAACACCTATCGTTGGAACAGCCACACAATATTCACTTGTTTCTGGAAATTTACAGACCAGGTTAAATTGTTTGACAAACATAGAGGCATATGCTGTGGTGTCTGTTGTCTGTCACGCCAACGCCCAGTTCTTAGGTTATTTTTGGATTTCCAAAACATAAGATACATTTCTTCTTTATAGGGGTGAACTTCGTAAGCAAGTTAGATTAGGCTCACAATTTTACTATATTTCTGTTCTAGTTCCTTTATACTCATACTTTCATGTCCGGAATCGATAATACTCAAACTTTCAGTTTCACTCAAAATATTTTTTTTCGGAATGAGCCAGTTTAACTTCGAGATATATGGGGAGATAAGTATGGCAGCATTTGATTAAACTTCCATCCTTGTCTTAAAACAACAGTCTCCTAAAAAGACATTTTTTTTACAAAAACATTTCTAATATCACAGTAGAAACAAAACCACGTATTCGGGAATGCTATACCTGTTTTGAGTATGAAATCAAAACGGGGGTGGTACCTATTTTGCTTATTTTTCAAGGTAGGCCTATGTTCAGCCGTATCATTCAAAAGGTCTCGACGAGATCTTTCCATTGATGTGGTTTAACATAGGTTAATGTTGAAAAATTGCCAAAATACGCTTTACCCCCGTTTTAGTTTCACAGCCAAAACAGGTATAGCCTTCCCCAAAACGGGCCTTTAGTTTTAGTGTGATGTTTTACAGTCGGCGTTTTTGGTCATTTATGGCGAAAGTGAGACATATTTTCCTTATACCTGCAAAGAAAACAAGATTACGCCTGTAAAAATAATTAGACACGCCCCATTAAACGCGCCTCCGTAAGTACAATACGTGAATCTCGGATAGGTTGCTCGACTTAACAAATGAGAACGTTGAATCATCTGGCAAATAATCATCAAAATCATTTGTTGAATACACGAATTTTTAAACAATGATTAGTTATTTGTGGTCGAGTGCCTGTAATTTTTTATTTACGCATGTGCGCATCAGTTTGAAGAATTCTCACACAAAATTGGGCCAAACGTAGAGCACGGAAAAGTTGGAACCGAACTAAGGAGCTGGGTGCTGGAGTGGGTGCAACGTGCATTCGGAATGGGGCGGTGGCAGTGCAGTGACTAGGGGTTCACTTTTTCAATCGCTGCAGCAGGAAGTGGGACAGTTTCAGCTTCGGGGATTGATGGCATCCGGTTGCAATCTACGTTCAACGATTTATCCGCAAAAGGGAGTTTTTCTCCACAGATCGCGTCCGCTCAAAACTTACGAAAGACACGCTCTACAAAGGAATATATTTTCATGATAGAACAATTTCGGCTTATTGTTAGTAATGTGACAACGAAAACGTTTAAATTCGCGCGCTGTAGCGAGTTTGGAAATTTTTAAAACATACTTGTCAATGTTCCTCTACGGCACTATCATTCTCACGCGTGTCATCCTGTATCCGAATTTACATAACATCAACGACCTTTGCGTAATGGTCGCGTAAGCTAGACGAACTCCACTGTAAGGGAGCACGGACGAAGAGATTGAGTTGGTTGGTAGTCTATAGTTTACAAATGTCATACCACTTTCATACGATAATTTAAATAGTTCATTTCTAGAGTTTTCCTGGAGTAAATATGAAAGTTTTAAGTAATCATAGTATGTTTCTATAGTGTAGCTATTCTAGAATCAAAATTAATACCCAAGAAGAAACACCTGCGTCACTTCTTACAGACGTTCATATGGAATCAAAAATATCCTCCAATACACTTCAGTGAATGAAGAACTTATAGTTTTGAATGAAGACAAAATGCATATTGGCAAAATACGCATCTATTAGTGCATCTTTGAGCAGAAACGACCAATGGGGGTAATACATAATCATATTTTTTGCATCCTCACCTAAACAAGAGGACTACCGAACATTTCTTTTCATGTAGTTGTATTTTTACCTCTTGGAGGATTCCACCCAATTCGACTGTACGTTTCACTCTCAGATTAAACAGAAAGCAATGGTTAATCTGACGATAAATTTTAACAATGGAAAAAATGAAGATGAAATCTTAAATCGTATTAGATACGGCTACATTAATGTTATGCATTTTTTGAAAGCTGTGTTGCTTCTGTCAGTAACACCTTCATTGCGTATCTCCCAAAAAAACAGAGCGACAGAGAGCGAATACAGCAAAACTATCTAGTCCCAGACAAAACATCCCTACTGGGAAAGAATAGGCCGTAACCTTAACAAATGACGGACAAAAAAAAGTTTGAAACAACGAAGCACAGCAAGAATTAGTCCTTCACGCTGAAATACGATCACACAAAACGCTTGCCTCAATCCCTCGAGCAGAAAAAACCGAGGACCAGGGCGGGGGTGGG
>Ga0058701_10001728_pt1 | contig 15876 bp, 20 predicted proteins | sample AgamicOrMae_FD_97039 | JGI IMG/M metagenome (GOLD analysis project Ga0058701, IMG submission 97039) | Agave microbial communities from Guanajuato, Mexico - Or.Ma.e | ecosystem: Host-associated > Plants > Phyllosphere > Phylloplane/Leaf | place: Guanajuato, Mexico | collected 2012-06-04
AACCCTTCTGCTCTTATTTTAAGTTTGTCACCCATTCTTCACCGCATTAGTAATTTTTAAGCACTACCACCTTACCCTAAGGCATATCTGGTACAGAAAACGTATATGGCAAAGAATAACAGTGGCAAGAAATAAAAGTGAAATTTTAGTAAAGGAGGTGACATGGGCAGGAGTTTCCAGTATTTATGGCAACCTGGGTTCTTACCGTCATCATGAAGAAACACAATTTTCTTTGATTTTTTAAAATTATTTTTTATCAGTAAACCATAATCAACAAAACATCACCACTTGGAAACTGAGAAGCAAAAATTTATTAGTTGGGGCAAGCAAGTTCCATCACCTCCAACACCTATATAATTGCAGAATACTCACAGACCAATATGAGCTCTGTATCTGTTTTTATTACCAGGGTAGATACCTCCACTTGTAATGGTAACTGCAATGGGTATCATAAAACTTAACTCATGAAAGTTCTTGTAATATATCAACCTACTAATAAGCAAGACTACATAATCCTTCCATGATTACACAAATTCATCAAAATGTAGAAATTGTTAAGCCTAAAGAATTCGTATTAAAATTATGTCTGGGGATAAAAGCGAGAGAATATTCATTGAAGTTTTGCGTTAACAGATTTCGTTCAATGTTGCATACGAATCGTTATGCTGGGTTTGAATGCAAATATTTACGCAGTTTCTCCCTGATTCTTTCGAATCACTTCATAAAGACTGAAATTGAACATTTTTGTACGCGTATAAAGTTGGAATCCTTTATCCTTCAAAATTAAAAGTCATAACTATATAATTAATTGTGCACTAAACTTCTCCCCGCCCAATGGAATCCGCAATGTGCTTACCTGGAGAAACTTTTGCGCTTAACTCCTCTGTTGTAGCAAATAAAGTAACCATGGCTAACACTGCACCGAACGCCACATATTTCACCCCTAATTCCTTTCAAAAACTTGCAATTTTCTCAATTTCAACCTAATTTTCAACAGGCTTTAATGCTCCGCACCTGTCGGATCTATCAATCCTTGCAGACTGGCTGGCTGGCAGAAGACTGGGACTTCGACGCGCAGCCGCAGAGGAAAACAAGCAGAAAACAGAGCAAATCACGAGTGGGGGGAGGGGGAATAAATGAGGACTCTTATTACATAGAGGTAGTAGATAGTACTACAAGCTGACTATAACAAATTTATTTCATAATCAAGCGCGTTATGTTAACTTTCATTTTCAAGAGAATGTAAGCTTGTATAAAAACCCCAGGTTGTCATCCTGCCCCACAGCCTTCTCTAATGAAACGCGCACAGCGATAGAAAAAATGGCACGGGCGCATACACCTTGCACGGGCGATATAGGAACGGCCGCCATTTTTTCTATGCAAACGAGTATTTCTATCTCTCTCGCACACACGGCGATTCGTATCTTCTATCTGTTTCTATCGCTGCCAATCAGAGCGCTCAACACCATTCGCGTCTCTTTAGGTGGATATAGGGCTTTATCTATGGCTTTAGGTCAAACCACATTCCATAGGCGTGAAAATAGCGCTGGCAAAAAACGAGATTCAACTACAAAACAATAAAAGTTAGATAAAAATACATTATTGAGCAATAAATACGCATACATGACAGATGATTGCTTTTTCATGAACCACACAGAAGTTACTTTGACCCCTTCATTCCTCCGGTCAATAAGCGGGAATTTTCAAATTTGACACGGATTACGAAAACACAGCAATAATAATACTAAATCTTCAATACTCTGTATTCTTCGCACTAACTCACTTTTAGACAAGGACAAGGAGCAATGATATTTCACTTAAATCGTGTTCCCAACAAAAGAATAGATTGTCAGCGTGCAAGAGACATGTGATTGACTTACAAGGCGTATACCTTCGACACAACCTGGACACAACCTGGTCGGTGCCCTCTTTGGGTCAACCTGTCAACTTGCTGTCAACCTCTCCAATGACTTTGTTTACCTTCATCGAGAAGACCAAGTGACTCAGGAGGAGGATTTTGTTTTCTATCAAAATGGATCAATGTGTTCATGAGGAGGTAAGAAACTTGATAAACAAAATTCGTGCTCCTAAATTCTACCTGAAATCGATGTATTGTTCCAAAGTGAAAGTGATTTTTGTTTGTCTTTCTCACCATTGTAGACGACATTCTCAACTTCTTGTAAAAAATCACGGCAAGAACGACGCGAGGAGGTATGTCGAGAAAATCTGTTACTTAGATCGCTCCAAGAATATGCTGCGTAACTGCAGAAAACAATAATTCACGGTTTGTGATTGCAACCCAGGTATGTTGCTCAGTATGCCGCATTCTCTTCTGCTGTCAAAAAGATCGGGAAATTCATGAGGATAAGGAGCATGGTCGAAAAACTGCGGAGACAGCGCGTCAACAAAGACAACTTGTTAAGAAAAACAAACCCTTGGTTTGCCTGAGCTGCTGCAAAGTATTTCTGTCGGGCCTCTTCGTGAGTAACGACCTTTGCGAGAATTTCTCTCAATCGAAGGTAAAACATCGTATTTAATCAATATAAAAAGAGCTCCAGTAGGCCTCCTGCATCTTCAAAATATCTTCTCCAGGTAAAGGGATCAACGCATTTCCTGATACTTATTCCGGAATGGGCGGTGGAGAAATACCTTGTTCCCCAAGACAAAAAACGATCCTGGGACGTTGCGAATGAAGATGTCCCCGAAGTAGAAATAGTGGTAAGTTTCCACCATATATTCCAATGCAGATGGATAAAATTTACCCGACTTCGTAAAGAGGCCTGGAAGCTATGAGTTTCAGGTGAACAGTATTTGGTAATGCATTATGTAGTGACATAGGTATGTATGGAGCCAGAGATGTAAGAATATGTAATGAGCGAGAAGACATTGCGTTTCTCAGTAATCCAGCCGTTGAGTGCACCTACCCAAATCATAGTGATCGTTTTATTTCCTCCAGGTTCATCATACTGATGACCGGACTACCGGAGACAGCCCACCGCCTCAGAACAGCCTCTCTCAGAAAACGAGTATTCACAGCATTCTCACCAAGCAACGCAAAACGGATTTGTATGAGAAACGTAATCGACGGGTGACCTTTTCGCCCGTCACTGCTGTAGCTTTCACCTCGCGGTCGACTATCATCCAAGTGGGATCACAGAAAACGCGGGGAGAATGTTCGCTCGATGCAGCTGAGAGATTCCCTCCACCCGGGCCTTTGATACGGACTCTGCGTTTGGAGGATTCGGCAAGTCCGGCAAACAAAGTATGCACGCCCCTCTCGGATTCACCGGAGGTCCTAAACGTTGGCGACACTGGAGACTTTTTTTCCCCGCCATTGCCGAACGAGGGGGCCAACGGGTCACCGATGATGACGCCTCAGATGTCCTCCACTCCTGTCACCGACATTTCAGAGCGTCGAGGACCTCCTGAAACAGAGGTACGTTTCCGCGAAAATCTATTTCAGTTTCTGAACATGTCATTTACCAACTCTGGTGCACGCGATCTAAGAGTCGAACAACGATTTAAATCGTACTTATAATTCATCTTAACCCACTACCGCCCAGCGATGCCGTTCGGAAACAGAGAAAAATATTTTAGAGGATCTTTTTAGTTCAGTATTGTCAAAACTTAAAAAAATATCACCCCTCTGGAAACCTGAAAATTAATAATTTAGGCATATGCCAAAGCTTAAAATTGCGTAATTTAATGGGAAAAATCCTTCGAATTCCCCTTAAGCTAAATTTCGCTCCAAATACTTTGGGCTGTTATGGGTTAAGATGAATGAATTTTTTCTTCGGAGTATTTTTTCTTTGACCTTAGAAAATGCGACTGATTTTTAGGGTTTTCAAAATTAAAAATTCAGGTTCATATTACTTAGAATTTCAGTTGTGGATAGCAAGAAAAGTTGACGTCTTACAATCGAGAGACGGTGCGCGGTGACTTTCGCGTCAATTAAAAACAATCTCCGTCTTAATACTCGAAAAATGATGAATAATAGCGCACTGAATCAGAATTTTTCGAACCGATCTGTTCCAGACGTTTGAGGAGGGCGCTGCTCCACGTGAGGGAATATTCAGCTCTCTGGCGAATGTCATCTGCTGTGCCTTCCAAGCTCTGCCCTCCGTTTTAACTCAATTCCTCTCGTCGATCAACCGAAACGAGCCGAGCGAAGAGAATCGACAGACTTCGGGCTCCTTCGGGCGTCATCGGCGCCAGCGACGTCGCTCCGCTACCTTTACGCCCTACGCTCCTCAATCAGAGAACAGGCGCCGCTTCAATCAACGAAACAATCAGCCACTGTCTCCGCTACCGATCGTCAAATTTTTGCGTTCTCCAAGGCCTTCCAGATGATTTTCTCGAGCGCCAATATTAATATTAACAGCGTAGCGTTTTTATTCAAATTTTACGGAAATATGTAAGCAGTATATCAATGGTCGAGAATCGATTTTTAAGGACGTGTAATTAGTATATCTTAACAGCGTTGCTTCTTTTATTCAAATTTTAGGGAAATGTATTAGCAGTATATATATGGTTGAGTATTGATTTTTTAAGGACGTGTAATTATTATATCAATGGTTGAGTATTGAGCTTTAGTATATATGGTCCCCGAGACATAAGAGTATTCCCTGTTGAGTACCATTTTCAGATTTGTGATAATGTAGCCTTGAATGTAGCTTTTAATTTGTTGGTATCTTTGCATATAAATAAACCCTCCTTTCTTATTGAAATCACTGAATAATTTCTATAAGCAGGCAAAACCGTGGAAAGCGATACGAAACTAAAAAAGTAATCTAACAGAGATCTTGAATTTTAGGATTGGGCTAAAAAAATAATTTAGCACATGATTAAGCTCTTCCTATCCTAGAGGTCCTTGTGAATACGATTAAACACATTTTTTTTTAGGAGAAAAATTCTCGGCGTCGACATTTTTTTCTTACCATAGAGTAAAAAAATCACATTCCTAAAACCGTTTTTCGAGGCAACGACATTTGTCATTTTCAAAGTTAACCATCAACATTTTCGTACTCCTTACAGATATGAAGCTTGAAACCATGAGAGGAGGGCGCCCTCCTATGTTGAAACTCGTAATACGTTTAGCGCCCACCAACATCTGCATAGGCAACACCCTTGACCCCTGTGTTTTCGGGTTGCCTACTTCGTCGTTGGTGCTTGTGTTACCTGCACTGAATCAAGAACGGAATAGATGACAAAACCAGCGACCGTCTCGTCTTCGTTCAAGCTTTGTCCTTCTCGTTTCAGCCCACGCTTTCTGAATGCGAATCTCTCTGTTCCCGGAATATTCTGTCGGCAAGTTCCGGGTAAGATTCTCCGAACACCTCCAAAGAAACTGAAAACAGAAAAAAAAAGCAATCAACTGAGCCGTGTTTCCAAGTCTGACAATCAAAATATTAAAAAAAGAAAGAAAAAAAGATAAATTTGCATATAATAAGCTTAGAAGGTAATTTTAAGCGGTAAGTTGAATTTTTAATTGTGAATATTGTAGAGCAAAACATAAGATGGAAAGCATAGGTGGCAATACATGCCAATTTCGTTAGAGACTTAGTTTGTTGAAAATGGAGTATTTTGAGCTATCAGCACCTTAAACTTTCACTGATTTAGCCGCAAACAAAAACCCAACGTGAATAAGACACAGTGCGTATCAGTTGTTGAGAAGCTTACGCGAGCGTGTCGAAGGGTCCCGTTGCTCCAGTATTTTTGCGTTTCATACAATGGAAACTTTCTTCAGTCATTCCTTTTACTGAGAAAAGATCGATAATTTAAGTTTGTCGGATTGGTACTCTTTAAAAAAACAAGTCCCAGAAAACGTGTTATTTCAGCGCTCTATTAACATGTTTTGTAACACTTTTCTATGCACATTACTATTATTCAAAGGATAGGGTGCAAATCATGTTCCAATTCGAAAACAGTTCGCCTAGTAAAGGGCCATCACAGTAAAAACTACAGAAACATCTTCAAGTTACTCCTATGGAAGCTCAGACACCACAATGTGATACTTACACATGATGAAATTAATGTGAATTGTAACAAAGTATGAAATCAAAACGGAGTGCACGAGTGTGATCATGGCAATGTTTGACATGACATTGATTAAAACTCAGCACTCTATCACTAGAGACGCCGATCATACCTTAACATCGCCGCTTAAAAAGACTGATATGGTATTTTTGACGTTTAATTTACAAGTTTTCATCTACAGCACAAATGACCGCCTGAGGCTGACAGACCCGTAAAAGCATTCTTTTAGTGAAAATGGACATGGTCTCCTCTCGGCAATGCGAAAGCGTATTCACTGACACGCTTTTTGGATCACATCGGAGTACACATGAAGTACTCTTACCCGAAGCGGCAACAATGTAGGGTACATACCGCAATCTACGGCGATATCGCTTGGCTGAAGTGAGGTGAATCGAAGAATACGAGGAGTTCCCATACCCTAACTCCACGTGTAGAGCTAAAGTCCAACAACTTGCAACTTTTCGTCCGCTTCGTAAATATATCTCTGGCTATTCCGGCTCAGTTCAAAATTGCCTGTCTGCAAAGAATATATTCCAGGAGAAGATGCGCGATCAACTAGAATGGACGTGTGCTTTTCCTGTTCTCAGCTCGAGTTTCAAAAAATCCTTCATGCGGCGATGTTAAGCCTTGCTCTTAACAATACAGGCACAGATCTGCTCCCCATCTTTATTTACATATAATTATTGTATTGTTACATTATTTAAACTGTTATTAAAATAAGTCCAACTGGGGCTAAAAAATATATAATTTATGGATCGACTTGCTTGTGCGATCCCAACAATTTCATAGACGCTTCTCAAAACATTCAATATACACATGGCATGAAACGAACGTACAAAACTGTTACATGCTACAGAGAGCTTCCCAGATTGTATCATTCATCTAACTTCGGTAAGAACTGCCAGACGAGCGGTGCGAATTATCTACACAGTGACACCAACTTCACCCAGAATGTCCGACAACCTCTTCAAGTAACTCTGAACAGCCACAGGATCTGGAGTATCCTTGCTCCGGTTTATCAGCTGGAAAACATTCATGTACTCCAGTTCCGTGAATTGTGGTCCCTTTTCCATCACTGCCGATAAGATTTCCTGCAATAAAAAGACAAGGGCATTTTAAGTATTTTTTTCCTATTTTTTACAAATAGAGAATCTGGTGCAGTGGTTTAAATACAGAGCCCCTGCAAGCAGAGACGCGGTAACTTTTCCGTCGCGCCTTATTTGGCGAAGACTTGGCCTCTGTTTCTCGAGACTCTCTTGGACCCTTTTATAGTGGAAGGCGTTAAATCAATTAGGCAGTTCAACACGGACGCGCCCTCTGGTGGCGCAAACCGATAACTTACCTCTGGTTTCATGTAGAAAAGCTCGAAGTAATGTCGCGCATGATCCATGGCAACTTCTCTGGACAGAGTTATGTTAGTGAGCGTTTGTTGCAGCGCGTAGATATTGCGGCACATTTTCTGGATACCGCCTTCATCTATGCGTTCCAAGTACTGGGTGCTACTCATTAGGATTTTGGACACCAGATGGCCCAGCCCTTCGAACACGTACTGGAGGAAAGAAAAAAACCGTCAAAAGAGCGCCGAAGATAATTTTTCAAGGTAAAAGAAAACTCACCTTGCATTTCCTTGACTGCAACGTGCTGGAGAGTGCCTCATCCATGCTGACAAGAACTCGCGTCAGCTCGAGAACCCGAGGATCTGGTTCTTGGGAATCAACGCCGACACCGAAAAATCGTCCGTAATCTTTGGATTTAGGTAATAAGTAAAAGAAGCACTGCACCCGCACCTGGAACCCAAAATGAGTGATATATGTACGAAAAGGGCAACAGCCGACAGTGAAAACAATTAATCAATCAAAATAAGTTCTCCTCAAATCATTCCAACCATCAGACGTCAAAAATTTAACAAAAAAATCGACTGAAAATTGAAAAAAAAAAGCAAAGGGTAACCCAAGTTTTTTGCTGTTTTTTTTTTGTTTTTTTTTTTGAATGTATGGCTTTTGAAGATTGGATTTGATTGAAGGACACTAAAAAAGGTAAGAACCGACACCTATTCCTTCACGCAAAAAAAAATTAGTAGTGATAATTCGCTTTAGGAGAGAAAATTCACTCCTAAATAGTAATAAAAAGTGAGCCACTAATTTGCTCATAGTGGACCACTTTTCACAATTTGAGAGTGAATTTTTACTCCCAAAGCAATTTTTACTACTAACATTTTTAGCGTGTTGATACGTAGATTATAAGCAGACCGGGAGGGGAAAGTTCGGGGGCGAGGGTTGGATGGAAAGGCGTTTTATATTCCCTTATCGGAGCGATAAATCGACAAAGTAAGAAACAAACGACGGTAGGAACCAATTTTAGGTCCCCTTAATTGATTCCAATCATTAAACGTTGAAATTTCAATAAAAATTTTGACTTTTTTTTTTTTTTTAGAAAAAAAGGGGTACCCCTAGGTTTTTTTTTAAATTTTTTGGCCCGAAACTTTTTGTGAAATATTTATGTTTTGACGATTGGATCTAACTGAGGGAAACTAAAAATGGTTAGATTCGACGTCTTTTGCTCAGTTTGTCGATTTTAGACGGACCGGGAGAGGAAACAGTTCACGGTCGAAGGTTCGATGGGAAGGCATAACTTACAATCCTCTTCTGCGGGAGGGCATACCGCGAATCAGCATCATATTAGGTCATCGGTCCGCGCAAAATACAATAACGAATGAAGCTAAAGTGGATTTCTAAAAAAAATATCAAAATTTACGGAAAAGTACGCCGCACCTTAGGCCGCAAAAAACTTTCGGTTTCTCTAAGAAAACAAGCGATTAAAAATTTACCTCGAGATGAAGCACAAGAAGGCAAGTATCTGCGAGGTCTTCGTACTCTTTCGCCAGCTGAGATAACACTTCTATTGAGCTGCTGTCGATATGACTAGGTGAGGGAGGTGACTGCGATGACGCTTTTGGAAGGGAGTTGCAAAAGACGAAGATGGACGACGCAAACCATTCCTGTGAACCGAAAAAAAGGTCAGGCCTCCGATTTCCTTGAAACTTTCAGATAGTCATATGAAAAGATACCCAAAATCAAAACTTGCTGCCAGAATGCATTTTTCTACCTTAAAAACAGCGTTAGAATTGAACAAAAAATGTAAAAACACGAAAAATTGCCAATATTTTGGAAACGGCTGGAAATATTGCAAAATCCTCAAAATTTCAGTCCAAGGTAATACTTTTAGGTGTTCTAAGAATGATTGTTGGTTTTAAATTATATTAAAAAAATATTTTATGTTCAAAACTGAACGGTATTTTTAAGGCAGTAAAAATTAAATTCGGCAGCAAGTTTGGGGCTTCGGTATCTTTCCATACCGCTATCTTGCAGTCCTGAAAATTTCACGAAAATAAGGGGCGCACAGTTGCAGTATTCCCTTTGTCAGCAACAAAGAACAAGAGTTGGAGTTTGTGGTCTTTCAAATTTCCAGTACAGCAAATAATTTTACGAACCATGCTCTCTTGTAGAAGTGCAAGCGCTCGGAGCTGGCCAACGTCGCAGATGATGTCCTGGTAACTTATTCCTCCTTCTCCCAAATTGCTCGCCAACATTTCTGCCTCCTTCATGTTCCTCTGGCGAACATCTTCAGGGCTTTCTTCTTCCGTCGTATCCTCTCTGCGCATCAACCTCCGCTTTTGTCGTTGCTGGTGAACGTGTTTTTGAGCTTGAAGATCTTGCCAGTTCGGTAAGGACCTTCAAAAAATCAATAGAGAAAGGGATAGGAAAACTAACCTCTTTCCGAAAGGCACGCTGCGTGGCCTTCAAGCTTACTTGATTAAACGACAGAAGTCTTCATCGTTGAACCACGTTGCACTGCGGATTCGCTTGTCATCTCCGTCTGGCTGCACTTTGGAGCGGTATGCAGTTTGGCAAGTTTCCCGGTAATTTCGCAGAATACTACACACCATTGTCAGGAAATGATCGGTGTAAGAAGTTAAGGCATTCATAAGATCACGAAGGTCCTTAATGCATTTTTCCACCAACACGGTGCTCTGGAGACAAGAGAACAGTCAACATAAACATTTTCAATTTCCATGAGCACTTCGAGCGAAAGACGGCTCATTACTATAACGGGAAAGAGGTATACATCGGTGGTTGTCTGACACAGAAGCACACTATTTCCCCAATTCAAAGTTGGATAAGAAGGCTGCATTTTTGTTGTACTTTCCACATCAGTTAACTACGAATGTCTGAGTTATCCCACCGATTAATTCAAGTTATCTGAATGATAGATGGGTTCCTTTATAAACGGGGTAGAAATCAAGAGGTCGATGGGGCAAATGAGGGGAGTACCTGCAGAAGCGGCCTCGTTCTTCCAAGAGCTTTCATCTGATCTGGAGGTGTGACAAGTGACCATGCATCCGCGCTCTTAGTCACCATCTCGATCTGGCCAGCCAACGTCATGTGGTAACGACCCAGAAAGACTTCGCGGATATAATTGGCAAGAAATTCGTGAAGGATACACCGGCTCCTGCGACGAATTTCATAAATCACATAGAAATCAACCGCAATTTCATTTCTTCACTAAAGCTTACTTAATGTCAAAATTCACCAAAGTTCAGATTACTGTACTGGATTTAGGAGTACTGAACGCGAAAAAAGTTAAGAATGCAGATTGTCTATTTTGTTGCTTATGGGGAGAGATTCTATCAATTGTTCAAAGCTCCAGAGTTTTAAGGTCGTTCTCTTACCCTGGAGTGCAATTAGTAGCCTGTTCGATTTCTTCGATAAATTTGATGAGCAATTTGTAAATTAAGGTAATATTTTTTGGATCCGGAGGACAGACGAGGATTTTCTCTCTTTGAAGTCTGGCGGAGTCTGAAGACGTCTGAAATAAATAAAAAACAGGTCATTCCGAATCTAGAAGCGGATTGTTCAATAACGGTAAACAGTTTGAGACCTACAGGTAATCCTGGTGTGTTCCCATAGCGATCTGGAAGCCCGGAACTGATCGACATGTTCCGCGAGGAATGTTCAAACTTGAACAGCGAATTCTTCTTTCTACAAATTAGAAAATATACATTTATTTAAATTTTAATGTTGATTTGTGTAGATACACTCATTTTCCTACTGTTTAATTCATGTCGGCCTCTGAAAAAGCTTTCATTAACGCACTTTCTTAACTTACCGGTGAGGTCTTCTCCTTAAAAAATAAAGTGATAGATCGCTATTAGGTTCAGAGAAGCTTGACGGGGGTTGATTGGGATCAGTCGCAAGATTCTGAATGTCAAGGTAATCCGTTAGGATGAGCTGCATCTGAATGAGAAGAGAAAAACGACGTAAGTAACGAAAACATTGCGCGCCCATTTCATTTCGAATGCAGCGCCACCTAGCGGGAGAACCGAGCTTCCGCAGAGTGCGCGTACATAAATTACTTACCACAGCTTGAATAGTCGACCAGACAACGTTCATTTCGTACAAGCGGATTTGGTAATTGCGTTTTTCGGCGGACGCGGCCAGCCGACGGAGAACGAAGGCGTGGGCCGCGGCGATTCGCCGGAATCGCTCCAAGAGAGCTTCCAGCAGCTCCGGCAGAGGGTGCTGCTGCTGGCTCCCGTCTGCGTCTCCGTCCAGCCTCGAGTCCCCATTGGTCAGTCTCATCTGAGGCACGTTCAGGCCCGCCAATGGGGCCCCTTGGACCGACAGCAGATTGCTCTCGTTCAAGCACCGCGTGGTTTTGGTAACCACATCCAGCAGCTCGGACTGCATTTTCACTTTCAACGTCTGGAACAAAACAACGGCAAGTTAAACGGACTAAACCAAGAGGCTTGATAAAAATTTACAGCTATGTTTGACAGTATCTCGTGTTAGCTGTAACATTAAAAAGAAAAACAACTCAAATATGAAAAAATTACCTCAACAGCTTCGGGCAGAATACCCAGCAATGCCAAGCACTCGATTAAAATCGCCATGAAATGATCGATGTTTTCCTTTGGGTCGCCGTCGATGTCTTCGGTTAAGTCGAAATCATCATCTTTCCCAGGTTTCCTGTTTGAACGACAAAAATATAACATGATTTTCGTATATTTCGAGAAATATTTGACCATAGCAACAAGTAAGACAGTATTAAGGCTGAACGATGCGTTTTGGATAAGTTGCTGTGTTTCCAGTTCCTTGGAGGATAAATCGCATTTTTTTTCTTAATTTTAGGCTTTGCGATAAAGCTATCGTAATGACGTACAACCAGGCCAAACGCTCACGTTTAGCCGAGCTCACATGATAGCAGAACAGCTGAGATCAAGATCATAAAATCAGAGACTTATTTCGTTAGAGTTTACCTTGGCGATGCACCACCGACGAAATTAGGACCGAGTTCGAGAAGATTTCGACGAATTTTGTTCCGCGAAGAGACTCGTAGATCCGATGCTCTTTGGAAAGGAGAGAGATGCATGTTGACGTTTTCCCGACCAGAACCTTGACGCCGGAGAGCAAGGACATCTTGGCTTGAGTCCACGTATATAAGTCTACTCAACTCAGAAAGAAGCTGAGTTTGCAATTGCTGAAGAAAAATATAAAAAAATTGCGGTGATGATCAAACGAATATCCACAGAAGGAATCACCGGTGCTTTGTGGGAAAAAAAAACGGACTGATTTTACGCACAAAAAGACGAAACATCTCCCCCCCCCCACAAAGCTATTTGTTCTTTTTCAATAACATTAAAAAAAAAAATTAGACCCAATCTTTCTAAAAATCTTTCCGAAGCCATTTTTTGCCCGAACTTCTCTTACAATCTGTTTTTTTAAAATCACCCTCTGCCGTTCGTCTCTGGTTCTTACGTTAACTTTTATAATAAACGATATTACCTCTTTGAAGATCATGTAAAATGTTTAGATTTTCCTTTCCAGATTACCTTAAAAAGATTTTTCCACGTTAAAAAAAATAATGAAACAGAAATCCCGCATGAAATTCAACCTAAATTACATGTTATTGGCAGTCACATAGCAAATTGGCCCCCTGAGCTGTCCGAAAACCCGAGAGCTTGATTATTTTACCTGCTTTTTTGACTGTAATTCTGCTTTGAGCTCTGTTAGCGCTTCCACGCCATCTAGATTTCCTTCACTTAGAGCAAGCGCCGACACTAACAGCTGGGTGGCGTGAAGATAATGCTTTTTAGCGAGGAAATTGCTAAGTTGCGACGGCACCTCTCGAAGTTGTTCTCTGAAATTCAAAGGTTTTTTATTAGTGTTGATGATTTATTACTAAACAGTGATCGTGTCCTAACATGCTGAGGTGAAATGATTTTGAGACGTAAAGCCGAACAATAACAGCTGGCGAGAGTTTCACGGTCCGTGAAAGGATGTATGGTAAACTTACATGTCATCCAAAAGTTGTAATACATGTTTATGTTCGACTCCTTCCAGCCAGAGTTCCTTGAGCTGATCTCGTCGGCAATGCAAAAGCATTTTACATGCCTGAAGATTTTCTTTAACAGCGTGAATCTGTTCTCTAGAAGCCGACACTCTAGCAGAAAGTTTGCCAAAAACCTAAAAAAAATAACAAAAAAAAAATCAAAAAGAAATCAAAAAGGCAAAATAATTTAGACTAGGATTTTTAATGAAAGACAAACTTCAAATTAATGTACCTGCATAACTTGGGTGAGATCATTATGGTGGACTGAGATGAGCTCATCAATTTTCTGATCACTTTTCTTATATTCTTTCTCAAGCCTGGCTTTTTCACGGTCTCTCTGATCGGTAGATTGGCTGGCTTGCAGTGACCTGATCACAGTCATTAACAGCCTTCCCTGAAAAAGTAGAAAATAATCACATTACATCTTTAAATTGAAGTCTACCAAAAATTTAATGGTCTACAGGGAATCAGAAGGTAATAATTAATGGTTTCAGCTATACAATATCATGGTTCATATGATATTTGAGGAACAAAGCAGTATGAATAGATATAATACATACCATACATGAGTAATTTTCTAATAGTGAAATAGATGTGCTAGTCCCACTAGCTTTTTGTTAAAAAGTAATAATAATAAAAAAATTCACTATGAACAATACCACAATAAATGGTACTTGAAATGTTAAAAAATAACTCCTAAATAAAGCAAGGGTTTTACTGTTCTTCAAATAAGACAAAAGAACCCAGGTATTCTTCCAGACGATCAGTTACAAATTTCAGAACAGGCCTGTAGATAGCATATTTGTCAGGAATCATTCCAACAGAAAACCTTAATTTTATACATACTGTTTACCTGTAGATATACTCCTAATATAATTGTAGGTTAAAGAGAGACAGCAGTGCATTGACATACAAATTTGAATGAACAGCAGAGACAATCCTTGAATAATCAACGATAAAAGAATGATTACAAAGAGTGTATAGCATTTTGAAGCGAAATTTGAGGCCGTTCAAAGTGATAAATTAGACTAAATAAACAGAAACTGGCTAAGTGATGGGGTTATGGTACAGATGAGAATAAATTGTGCGTGAGGATTCAGCGATGAGCTCGTCAAGATGCGTCAGATTTTTGTTTTTTTGAGGAGAATTAGAATTAAATACAAAGCAAAATAAACTCACACTTTCTTTTGGATGTTTGACAGATCGCGGCGGTTTTGTAGGTGGAGATACACCCGCCATCTTTGTGGCACGAATCACCGTCGTAGTTTTTGTAGAAGGCGGTACTGTCTATCTGTCTCATCTGTCTTCCCGCAATCACGTGTTCAATGTAAATATTGTGAGAGGTTAAGATCTCCACCATTACCTCCTAAATAAATACCCGTTGTATCAAAAATCTTTTTAACCGTTATTTCAAAGTAACTATCATGGTAAACCTTGAGAGTAATTTAAAGAAAATTGTCGTACAGCTGTACGATATCGGTGCAGTGAAGTTTGGTGATTTCAAAATGAAAATTGGGGTTAACTCGCCGGTTTATTTTGATCTACGAGTCATAGTTTCATATCCCAAATTATTGGTGAGTAGTGACCTTTTCTTTCCTTCTTGGAGCGTTCGCGACGTGTTGCCGTCAAAAGTTTCACTTGAAATCACGATTCCGTGTGTTCGCTGCTCGCACCCATGTATTCTGATGAAGCTTGCTGCTGGCTTACTTATTTATTTATTTATCGTACTTACAGCCTACTGACTGTTGTCTCATTACTGTATGTTTACAGACTGAGGTATCAGACCTGCTGGCAGAGTTTGGTAGAGAAATTATCCAAGAGGCAGACCATATTTGTGGAGTTCCTTATGCCGCATTATCCATGGCCACTCTGGTTGCAGTCAAGTCTGACCGATCCCTGTTGGTCAGGAGGAAGGAAGCAAAAGGTCATGGGACCAAAAAAATGGTTGAGGGTGTCTTTTCTAAAGGAGACACATGTATCATAGTCGAGGATGTTGTCACAAGTGGTCTGAGCATTATTGAAACTGTGGAGGTTCGTATTCACCTGACTCGTCATTTTTACCTGTTGCATAAGCTGATATTAAAATACATTTTCTCCTTTTTCAGGACCTGAAAAGAGAGGGGTTGAAAGCAGTGGACAGTATTGTTTTGCTGGACAGACAGCAAGGGGGTAGTGAGTCCTTGAAGTCCAGAGGTCTCAATGTTCATAGCCTTATTACTCTGAACCAGGTAATTTCATCCCCATTTACCAAGACTGAGAGCTGATTGTTAATTTTGAAAATCAGATCCCTGACCTAACACCTGTACACACTGGACTTTTTTTTTTTTTTAATAATATTTTTCCCAACAAGAAGGTTTCAGGAAATGGAATCTTGTTGGAACTCTTTATAAGAATAGGAAGGGGTGATTTGCTATTGAAAAAGCTGTAAAGACTATTAAAAAAATATTTTAA
>Ga0058701_10001729_pt1 | contig 15872 bp, 4 predicted proteins | sample AgamicOrMae_FD_97039 | JGI IMG/M metagenome (GOLD analysis project Ga0058701, IMG submission 97039) | Agave microbial communities from Guanajuato, Mexico - Or.Ma.e | ecosystem: Host-associated > Plants > Phyllosphere > Phylloplane/Leaf | place: Guanajuato, Mexico | collected 2012-06-04
GCGTCGGGAGGTAGTGCCTGGATACACCCCATCCCGTCTGATCTGGGAAGTTAAGCAGGCCTTAGTAGCATGTGAGTAGTATCACATGTGAACCATGGGTAGATTCCTTTTTATTTCATGTTTTGCCATGCCTGCGAGGAAAAACCTTGGCAGCTACGTACGGGGTCGCTGAGAAGATACTCTACCTCGCCTCAAATCTGACAAATTGCGCGTCAGTAGGTAACTCTTCAAACGCCCAATCCCGTAAGATCTGGGAACACTGGTAGTTTTTTTTTCTTTTCTTTTTCTTCTTCAAGTTTGTCAATGCTTTTTGGTTCAAATCCGCGATTGAATGCCAAGGACAGCCTCGCAAAATCGCGAAGATCCTTGGAATCTGGCCGGCTGATAACACCTCGGCTTCCACGGAACCGCTGAATTCACCTATCTAACCTCACTGCGACAAAGTACGCGTCAGGAGGTAGCGCCTGGAAACGCCCTTCATTTTCCACGTGCACCTTTCCCAATCATACCTTGAGGACCACAGAAAATCACTTTTCAACTACCACATTTTCTCGATAGACGCAGCTTTTGGGCTTTCACTCCTACTTTCAGACTCTACCAGATCATCCAAGCGTTCGGCGTCGAACATTCCCCTTTGAAATTTTCATAGTCTCCTGTGTTAAGACTGAGAGGACCTAATGCCTTCAAAAGCCCCATACAAATGACCAGGATTCATCCGACCGTTTCTAGAGATGGAGCAATTGTTTTAAGAATGACGTCGGCCTGAATGTTTTAGCACCTCGACGGCACAAAGACGGGCCTGAGCCTCTGCAAAGACAGCCGCCGTGCAATGCGGCGCCACCCGCCATGGGCCACTCGCCATGGGCCGGGGGCCCTCGTCATTCCATTCCGCCGACCAGGTTCGACAATATTGGGTTGGTTGGGCCGCAAGGCGGGCCTATTGTTACCACCCCACGCTGACCACATTTAAATACAAAGTGCGTGAATAATACACATCTTTGTTGGATGAATTACGCAGCAATGCAGAAACTTCGTTTCAGAGGGTCTCGACGTATTCCTGAAGCCCAGTGATGACATGCTGGTTATATAAGGGAGGCCGCCTCCGTTGACAGCACGTGTCTCGGCTGAATATAATTGCATTTCCAACTTTAACGGCGAACTTCAACAAAGTGGGTACTGGTTAACTTTTTTCTTTTTTTACAAAAAATAAGGACTGGAGGTAAAGTTCAAGACTGGTTCTTGACTGGTTAGTAGGTGTTCTTACACCCTATTACTTTGAGCAGTCCGCACGCAATCACCAATAATCGCTTTTAAGATGGTGAATTTCAAGTGAAAGTACAGATTCCTATAACTTTCTTTATTCCTTTGAAATAGTTCTATCGTTAAGTTGTGGATCATATCCAACGTATTTAACCAAATATATAAGTTCAACGTTAAAATCTACTGATGGAACATCTCAAAAACCGATCGCTGCCATACTCTTCATTCTTAACGAGTTCCGCCAATGTCTGCCGATGTAACGACGTCGAGCGAAGTGGATCGAGTAGGATAGGCAACCCACAACGAATTCATGTAGCTTGTTTGCCTACGAAGAATTGTAAAGGCGTAGGCAACTTATCCCAGCTCAGTGTTTCAGAACCCTCCGATTCAGTTATCGATACGAATTACCCAATCATTTTTTTTCCTATTTTGAGCGATGTCTCTTCTTGTGGACAAGGTCGTGTTAGTCACCTCTCCTAGCGGATTGACATTAACACGTTTCCAGTCGACTCATTGTTGGTTTCGTTTCCGGCTTTCAGATATCAGCTTGCATCTCGTCCCGGTTGCGCTCGGTTCATTATCAAAATCAATGCGGAAATATTAGTTTTCCACGGTTTCCCCTCTCCGAATTCCGCCACATAGCGTAAAATTTTAACGAGGCTGAAATCTGAAACAGAGATTATTCAGTGCTCTCTCCGGACCAAAAACTAATAGAGAGGAACCTGCAGCTATGCGCACAACTTTCTTCGAACAACACTTCGGCACGTGTTTACAAGATGAGCATGAAAACTTGGAAGCAAGGTTGCTCGTTTTCGCTGCTCCGTCTTTAAATGCGGTTAACTTTCAGTTCGTTCAAAAGAGCCTGGACAAATGATGTGACCCATCTCTAGGTTGGTGTTCGAGAGCGACTGACTCGTCAGATTATGGGGGAGTTCTGGAGTTATATTACCCAAGAGCAATGAAATCCGGCAACACTCTTAAAGCCTGGTTTACTTAACTAAACTCAAATACAAAGAAGACTCGCTCGTTTTGTTTTAGGTGCGCAAGCCGGTAATGATCGTTCCCGCTGGCCGTTTTATTATCGTTTGATCGATTAACGTTTCCAAGGGCGGAGATTTAGGGATAGGAACACTTTATGTTCTCCGAAACAAAAACCAGCCCAAAAAAGGACGGAAAAAAAATGTTGACCGACTTTCCAGTTATGCTGGCTCACCTCCCGAAATTCTCCTTTCTCTTCCAGAACCATCATCTTTGACTTCACACGGTAAATCTTGGATCTTGGACTTACCACCTCTTGTACTTTACCTTCTATGGTCAAGTACAATGAAGGGTTATTGAAAGAGAAGCCACAAGGCACTTATAACACGGTTATGTCTCTTTATCGTTACAGTGTAAGGTTTGAGATAGATCATTGAACTTAATCTTGATTTACTCTGATTACTGAGGAAAATCCTAAAACCAAGACTGTAAGCAAACCAAATCTTGTTTAGCCTATGAAACACGCTATGTAAACATTCTTCAAAGTGGACACTGACTTCGATGAATATAGCGACTTATGTGCGATGATACGACTCATGTTAAGCTTCGAAGTTCCTCAAGAAGTCATGTTTTTGTACAAAAGAGCAAACCTCTTGTTCAACCACTGACCATGAATGATATGTTCTGCCTTCTCACAAGTGAAAAACAAATGCAAACGTAATAGAATCTCCTGCGCGGCCAGGCGCTGGATTATGAGAAATTGCGAAGCACGTTTCGCAAACAGTCTTGGTACGATCGCGAATGTTTGTTCTTGACACACTCCACAAAAGAAAGAGAGAAACTCCCGCATTATATTTCAAAAGACGTTGTGTGGGTCAGTTTTTCCGCTATCATGTAAATACGATGCATCACTTCCAATGCAGGTGTTGTATAGTCGATAGTTCAAGTCCTCTGCAGACAAACTCGCTCAGCGAGCTACGATGTCTAAAATCAAATTTAATTCTGGCTTCAACTCGTCGCAAACCTTTTGTTTGTCATCTGCAGAGAAATTCGACAAGAAGCCTGTTTGTCGAAAGCCACGGAATACCTGTTAGAAGGGCATGTCAATGGCCGGGCCGAATTTCAATATGGCGGCTTCGAGTCCCTTGAGCGGACACTCAAAATTCCGATTCATGTGATTCATATTAAATGAAAAGCGCGAGTTAATCACCTCACCGCGCCGGAAGCAAAGGTCAGCCCCGAGGGGAATCCTCAAAACTCAGAGATATGCTTGTACAGTACACGCAAAAATAGCCTGGCCCTTTATGTTACGCCCCTCCGCCATCTAAAGGCATGCACACGACAGTGAGCCTTGGGGATCATCCATAAATAACGTTATCACAAATTTCATTCCCCCTCCTGAATAACCTATACAACTTACCCGTGTGTTTGTGCGCAGGCACTATAAATTTCGGGACAGCCCACAATACGGGGACAGCCGTCACGTTCGGCGAGGTCGACGGGAAAACTACAAACAGTAAATTCCACGTGTGTTGTCTTTTTTTTTTCAAAATTTTCCTAGTATTATTTTCTTTTAATTCATAGGAAGATTCCCCCCTTTTACATGTACAGTACGTTGAGCTGTAAAATGGATCGGCAACCTGGCGGCTACTTGCAACTTGCAACCAAAACCGTAAAAACTTCCTTTTCTATTCTCTGTGCCAACCTTTTTCTCGAAATACGAGTTAACTGTACACGCAAAGTTGTTCAACATGTTGAATGTTGAATGCCCCCACCGTGAATTGAGGGACGTTAGGAACGGAATCGAAAACAAATTAACGGTTGATTAAGAAAGTTCCGAGAGATAAACAAAATGTGATCGCATTGCTTAAACTTTTCCAAAAACTTTTCCTTTAAGTTTTTTCTTTCTTTTTCTTTGTCAAAACTCGTGATGGAAGATGCCGTGCAAGTAAAGATTTAAATATGTGCTAACATGCAGTGACGATTTTTTACAGTAAGCCTAACCGCGGCCCATATCACAAATAAGTGGTTTTTCCCAGTGAAATGTTTCAAAGCATCGGCATTACGAGTGAACTTTTTTTTTTATCTTATTATTTAGAACCGTAGGGCGTGGTGGCCATGTGGGCGGGGCCCATGGTTTACCCACACGTTTGTTACATGACATGTTCACTTAAAATTATAGAACCAGGCCAATACATGGAATACGTAACTAGACATTTCTAAACGTACTACTACTGTTTAACAAATAACAACATCTTAATGAGAACTCTGACATAAGATGACGAACTTTCAACGTTGAAAGCTTTTCTCCTTTTCGCAGAGTCGTCTCGATAAGATTCCAAGAATTATAGGTCCGCATTTGCAATTATCTGTAGAAATAACAAAGGGTTACTATCACATTTGCTGCACAAATAAACGGGAACGTATGTCTTACACCGATAACGCCGAAAACCAACTTTTAGATAATACTAACCGTTTTGGGGTATGAATAAGATTTCAGTGGGTTCGACGTGTGCTTCGGCGAGTTTATTTCATTTTAACTGTTTGCCTTTCGTCTGTTGAATACGGAGGGGAACGCCTTCGAGGAATTCTATGTCAGTTATTGCTATGGCTTCGATGGTTTGAGACCCAGCGTTGGTAACCCTTTCCTGAAAAAGAATTTGCGATCGAAAACATTCTTTCCGAAGGGAAATCGCGCACGACGTGTGGTCGCCAAGTCTTGTTTAGGTTCCGCTCCGCTAACTTCGTCCTACACAACTTTGTTTACGTGCATATCATAAATGTTGGTGCCTGTGGAAATATGGATTAGAGGGACCATGCCCGCTAAGGACAATACTTCCTTATTTCTGTCCTTTTCGGTGTCCTCAATCGCGCACGAAATTTACATTTAAAAGACGGCGTTGTCCGCCTCCTGAGGTTTATTAGTCGCCAAGCTGAACACAGTAAAAATAAAAAAAAAATCCGTTTTGGGGAATGCTATACCTGTTTTGGGCGAAAAACCAAAACAGGAGTGGTACGTATTTTGCTCATTTTTCAAGATAGGCCTGTGTACAGCCATATCATTCAAAAGGTCTTGGCGAGAGCTTTCCATTGATGCAGCTCAACATAGGTCTATCTTGAAATATTACCGAAGCACTGACTTCTTCTTTTAGTTTCACACCCAAAACCGGTACAGCATTCCCCAAAACGGGGGTTTTGTTTGTACTGTGAGGTGGCAGCAAAGCATGCCAAAAACGCACGTGACCTAGCTTAACCCAAAGGACGTCAAGTTAAGCACCGTTGGAATATGACACTTTCTGAGACAGCAATCGTAAAGGGCTTATGGGCTCAATGACCGCATGCCGTAATCAATCAGGATAAGGCAGCTATAAGGGAATTGCGATATAATAAACGCGACAATTATTTATCAGCGTATCAATTCGCCGGGCGCTCGCGTGACCCGCACTCAAAGACCAACGGGCATAACTCGCCACAACGGTCAGGCAGCTCCGACGTTTACTGTTGACGCGAATTTTTCGGGAGGAATACTTAGAAGAGACAATTTTTAATTACTCAAGTGGGACACGTGCCAGCGATGTCATGTCGCAGAATTTTAAAACTTCATGACTGGGCGCCTTAAATTTTTCAAGGGACATTTTCTAGGAATTGAGTTTAACTCAAAGGTGTCATAGTCGACCTCTGGTGTTCCTACGTTCATATTTTTTATCATAATGAGAATCGAGTGATATAGACAACTGCGTAAATTAACCTAGGCATTGGGTTGAGATAACGTTGGTTAACGTGCCGAATGCCTGCTTGGCTAATAATTCGTGCGACTCGCGACGAATCTAAAACTAGGATAAAACCTCGTTTACAAAGTAACACTCGGCAAAATTTTAAGCCGGAGAACTACTAGCTATTAAGAAAAAAAGAAATTAAAACTTTGAATATTGGATGAAGTCAGTTCCTCAAACGATCCTGTTATGGTGGAATCAGCTTTGATTACATTACGGGTGACATAATCCTGAATTTCAGCAAAAGAAATGACGTAAGTATTGAGTATTTATCCTGACATGAGTGGATAATAAAGTAAAGGGATTAGTGTACAGCTGTTGAAGAAGGCGTCTGCGATAAAAGAGCAATTGTCAAAACTCCGCGGATAAGGCCATGAGGCGAGCCTAGCCTGTCAGACACAAGCGGGCGGGAGAGCGTTTTGGCGGGAGAGCGTTTTGGCGGGACGCCGCGACAATCATAGATACTTTCAAGCCAGAGTGGTAAAAATTCAAATGAAAATATTTTTGGGAGGATTGGCCGGACAGAAAGTGAAAAAATCTTCATAATTACTGTAATGAAAAACCAGGTAAAAGGCTGATTTTCAGGGATATTATGTCATTCCAATATCATTCTGCTGGTAAAATCAAATCTTTTTACTTTTGCGGATTTGAAAACGAGTCCTCTGCTCCCTCTTCATGGTGTCTCTACATTTAGACAAAACCCAAACCACGAGGCAAATACATTTTCTTTGTTGATTTACCTGATAGTTCAAACGCTTACTTTTTAGTTACCGAAAAAATTCCTTTTTATTAGTTTTTTTTATGGAATTCAGTCTGTGATACATTTAGTAACACTAACGGGCTTAATATGGTGTTGGCCAGGCACACTCAGGTAGAAATGGGAGCATAGCACGCCAAATGGTCTTTTACAACGAACAGCCAAATATGTGATATTTTGGTTTGGACTCATTTGAGACCTATTTATCATAATTGGTTGTCGTTACCATAACGCACAATGAGTAAAAGCCGAGCCAGTTAAAACGAGAAATGAAATAGCCACGAAACCACGTGACCTCCGCGAACCATTTAGCTCACGTGATTTCAATCTCTTCGGAATCAGCAAACGTTTGTGGGATTAAAAAAAATGGCCGTCTGTAATTTTTTTAAAAATATTTTATGATTTTTAACAACCCAAAACCGTTTCCAAAAATGGTTAAATTAAAAAAAAATAGAGATTTTTTAAAATATTTGAAGATTTACAACGATGTAAATTAGCCTATATGAAATGTGTGTTAAGTCTTTGAAAGAATGCCCTTGTTTGCAAGATTGGGCAATTTCGATCTCGCAGGAATCAATTCAGTACCTACCAAATTAGCTAACTCGGCTTCGAACACTTGTTGCTCTTAACGAAGCGGTTCTTTCTCATTCAGAGCGCTCCGCTTTAGGCAGTCATTTTATTAAAAAGTTTAATAGAAACCAAATGAAAAATTACATACCTGTAAGTTCCGATGAACCAAACAGTGAAATTTTCAAGGTCGCGTCTTCTTGGTTCAACCATTCTCGACGTCGAGAGCGCTAACGCCAAAGGCCTGACCGGCTAAGTTCACGTCGTAGTAAATCAAGGTTAACATGGGTTAAGTAATGTTACGTGAGCTAGAGATGGTTTGCAATCATAAAAGAGGAAGATGCGTTACATAAAAACAGACATAACGACTTGTGTCCCAGTAATGAATTGCACATTCGGAAGGTGGTAAACTAATTCGATGTGTTCCAGGTTTTAATTTTCGAAGAATCAGCAATCTAAAGTTGCGAAGGAACGGTTATGTAAACCTAGGTAACTTGATAACGTTATGTCGCGAGTCTTGTGCCTCACTTCGTAAAAAGCTGTTGCCATAAGCCTGGTGCTTCAAAACTTCGCGGAACGGCTGCCCAGAAATGGCATCAGGCTTGGAGACTTTCAAGCTAGGTTATGTTAATTTGGGTAAGCTACGTGCACCGACGAAACAACAAGTGCAGAAACAATTGAACACAAAACGGGGGAAACAACACTGTCAGAATTTACGGTGCATAATAGCTCCTCTGCCGCTGTGAATTACTTTTCGTCCGCCTGAAAGGCTGGGCTCAAGTGGTCAAACTTTGGGACAAAGACAAAAATTGCGTCTCCCTGCGGGAAACTGTTAATGAAAGGAGAGCGGACTAAGCCTCCAAACTTGGAGAAAAGCTTAAGGATAATTTAGGGCGCCGGTGACGCGTCCACAATACGATGACCTATGTTCAACAGTTGTGTCAACCTTGTCGCTGGCGCGTCAACCAGGTTGAATCCGCGCCCGTTCCGACCCCAAAACTTCCTCCAATAAACCCGTCAGACCCACGAAATTCTTGCAACAACAGGAGCTCTTCTTTACAACGTTCATTTGGAACGTTCAATTTTCCACCTCCTGTTTTCCTGAATTTAAAATAATTTTGGCATCATCGAACGACGAAAAATTTAGAGTACTGTAGTAAATATGCGTTCTTTCTAAATTCAGATCAGAAAAAAGTGTCTAAGATTCAGTGAAATGTCACTGAATTCGTCAATCTAGCACCACTGATTTCTTTTTCAGTCGTGCTATATTCACTGAAATTTAGAGAATTTTCTCAGTGACTTTCACTGATTCAATTTTTTAGAATGTTGGGCAATTTTGTTGAAGCAAAAAGACAGGGCAAGTGATGCAACACACATGGATGATTTTCAGCCTGTATAAGCTGCAGTTGTATCTGCATAGGCTACTGTTTGTATAGCGCAACTAGCGAGCTTTGCAACATACCCCACTCGGATCAAGAAACGGGGGCAAAGTTGTATTACGAATGAATAAACGCTTCCATTTGCCTCATTCTTCGACGAGGCGAGTAGCGAGTTTCGCAGGATTAAACGTTAGGATCTCGCATTTCAGACAATCGCATTTAACGAATATCATTTTCGAAAATTTCCCCGGAGGAAATCTCCACTAGCAAACAAGAAAAACGTCCCGCTTCACGCGTTTTCTTATGCTTATGCAGCAGGTGCACGCTAAGCCAAGGCGTTCTGTTTTTTTAGGCTTAGAGCACATGACAAAAACATATGGAAGCCTCAAAAACTGGGTCAGCTAGCGTTGAAAAGAAGGGCTTTTCGTTAAATTTTAATGCGCATGCACCACTCATCACGGAAATGACAACAAAAACTAGCATTCAGACCAATTTGGTTGGACTACACAATACCACTCCACATTTTAAGGTGCTCTGCTTCCTTAACGCGGAGACGAGTAGGACAAGCTCAATGCGCCGTAATTAGTGACATGTGGAACAAGCCACGTGCGTGCGTACCTTTTCACTAGGGCGACAAAAAAAAGCACTTGATTATTGTTCCGTCGGGGCGGGGTGAGTTAACTCAGTAATGACAGCGCTAAGGCAGAACAATATACATACCCCCCGACTATACCGCACCTAAAACGTGGGACGAAAAGCTTTACCCGACACGACGCCGACTTTTCGTTTATTCTCGCGTTTCGAAATTTGAGAATTTAGAGGAGCAAATAAATTTTACAGGCATAAAAATCTTGCCTTAGGCTACTTTGAACAGGCCAGTCGGAATTAGAGCAGCGGTCACGGTCGCTCATTCTGAGCGGTGATTGTCCCCAAAGTTGGAGCAACTGGTCGAGTTGAGGGGCTGTGTAAACATAACGTCGATGGAGTAATCAGGGGTTGGTAATCAAAGTTATCATCACAAGTAAGGACGGCTAGCAACGAGCGCATCTCACCGGGGGCGATTTCGTCCCACCCACGAACTCCCCCGTCCTGCTCAATGCCGCCAACATTACGGTCCGAACATCACTTGTTAGCTCCTTTCCATTTCAGCCAAAATCAGCATTTCAACCCTTTACTGCATGAAATTTATTTTACATACGAAGGGGAATGTCAGACACATTTCTGCGAATTAGGGAACGTTTAGAGAGAATTTTTTTTAGCTTTTAAATAAGTCTGAGCTAGCACTTTAAAAAGAGAATCTCAAATCCAGATGTAAAAGTCAAAATACTGATCTGAAAAAAAAAAACAGATTGTTTACTGAATTTAGACATTCGGTTTTGATTTCTATAAAGGTCTTATTTTGACAACAATATAACAGAAACTGAGTGAATATTTGGATAAAAATTTTGTCAGATCAGTGATATTGACTTTTGTTGCAGCTGAATTTAAGATTCTCTCTTTACAAAAAAGTCTTCACATCAAAGCAAGACTAAAAAATTGTGTTCCTGCACAAGGAACTATTTTTAAGAAATGTATATTCCTTCCTTTCTTTAGTTACAGGTATTCGCAGGTATGATGATAGAACGAAGAGAGAAAAAGAAGCTTAATTTGGGTGGTATTCTTAGAGAACCTATTAAACAGCCTTATCTAACTTATAAGAAACAGAAATCTAGAATTCCTATTAAAAAAAAGTATATATTTCTTTTTTTGATAAAAAGCATCAGGGCTCCATTCATATGGCTTTTAATAGGGTCCACCCACATATCTCGACGACTGACCAGATATCGACTACTCTTCCTCCGTGTTTGATACAGGTTTACCATAAACTGCCCAAAAGAGTCTATTTTCATCAGTGGCTTCACCGATCTTGGACGGATTGTTAATCAAAGTGCGTGATAATAGTAAGAGCGGAAGTTAGCAGATTCGATGGCTTGTATCTAGAAAATGATTGGAAGACACGTAACGACCGTCATCTAAATGAACAAGTTTGATAGCGTGGAACGACGAGCTGTGCGCCGCGCTTGTTGCCAACTTGAGCAGAACGTGCTCGATATCCTCTCCGAAGGCTTTACAACTAGCATCGACAAGTGCTCAATATTAATTATAAACTAACTTTTAATTATGCCGTATTTATTGAGCTGAAACGGTGTCTGCCTCAGGCACACAGCGCCTGCGCCAAAGTCCGCAAAAAGAAGAAGAAGAAAAAACAGGTAATTTCAACATAACGCGATCCGAAAAGTTATGGCTAGGAAATGAGTCCTATACGTACAGCAGGCGTAATACGTGAGTTATGGCTAAATACGCTCAACTAATAAATCCCCCGAAAATCCCGGCTGAAAATAAACTGCAGACATATCATTTTGGGGGAGGAAAAAAAATAATAAGCGCACGGAGGAAAACGTTCGGAAAAGGGTAATAAAAGTGTGGCCGAAACGGGAACACGTATGGCTGTAATCGAGATGGCTGTGCTTATTGTAAATTTGTACGGCACTTTCTACCTCTCGTGTTCCATACACTGGTTGAATATTTCATGACACCTTGCGAAGGATTAACGTTACGACTGCGTATAGGTTATGTTAGGCTGTGTGTTTGTAAAGAAAGCTAACGGCAGATCGTCAAGAACAGTTGTACCGCTCTGTTAACGGAACGGAGAAGTGCTAAGAAAACGCCATTTCCGGTTGCGAAGGATTCATCAGTAAGCGATTTCTTCTTTGGATAGGTTCTCTTAGGCTAACTCTTAGGTTCAAAGATGAAATTCTTCCGGCTAGGCTCTCATATTCCTTAAGCTTTACTTTCATTGCATCCAACACCTGTCCTTTATGTGAATTTGGTGGCGTCGTTCAAGCACTAAAAGTTTTTCAAAAATCATACAAATTTTGCTTTAAAAAAAGAGGTGGAATCGACTAGGCTTTCCTTAAAAATAGTGATATTTTCTCAATTATGTGAAGAACTGTGGCCTACCGTAAATTTACTTCCTTTAATTCTACAAAGTTTAAAATACCCCTTGTGATTTTTTTTAAATACTAACACATTCAAAACTAGTTGTATTTCCATGTATTTCCATCAGGTGAACAAATAGTAAATACGTGGCTAAAATATAAAAAAAAAGAAAAAGAGATGTGACAAAACAACGTTTGGCAAGACTCCACAAAGCGACAGCGAGACTATTCCGAATTTACGACACACGTGAATAGCCAAAATCGCTCACTATTCGCAATAATCCGTTTTTTCCTCGGCGTGCGGATTAACAGCAAAATCGAGAGAATGTGGCGGCAAACAGAAAGCGAGAGTCCGGGGCAAGTTGTCAGTTGCTATAGCAGGTCTAATACGGGGCGCGCACGCAAACCACCAAACAAAACATTTAATACATCGATGAAAGTAACCAACAGCCAACGGCTATAAAAGGAAATTGATTATATCGACGGGACCGCACATTTCAATACCGAAAATATAATATTTCACGCAAGGAAAATTAAGCGAAAAGGTCCTTTGTTTCCGTAGCCAATAAAAATGGGACGCCGCGGTCTTATTGGCGCGAAAACGCGCACTTCCATAGAGCAAAGATTTCCCGCCTCTGTGATGCACCCTGGTAGAGCAAGGAGGCGTCAAATGCCACCCTTGCATCCCACCAATCAGCGTTGCTAGTTTCATGCATTCCACCAATCAGCGCACAGCGCAAACTTATTCAACTGCCGATAAGAGATCATACCAAGAGGTCGCGTTTTGGGTGTTGGTGTTGGCAGCACTGCACAAAATTAGGTTCTTGGAATGCGAGTGCACTGAGTTTTAATAACTCTCTTACACCGGGCATAAGTTGGATTCCGTAGCTTTAGAGTTTTGCGCGAAAAAGAGATATTAAGGTCGTGCCGTTGGTAGCAAACTTGTTTCCTTGGTTTGGAAGATACCGATAACCATTATCGATAAAAGCATTCAAGGTCCAGGAAGCAAGGGCATTTTCTTTCTTTACCTTCCATGTTCAATTAAATGTATGTAAAGGCGCAAAAAATTCGGGTTTGGAAATCGGACCGAATTTTGCCCTCGATAACGCCCTCAATCGTTTTTAATTTTGAGGAGGTAGGCCTACTACTTGACCTACTTCGAATAAAATACCAAGTACAAAAAAAATACCACAAAGCAATTGTCAGCGAAAACACCATCATGACTTACTCTATACAGACGTATTTTATGACGAGTTAAGCCAGTAAAGAGTCATGAACCCAGATCACACGACGGATCTAACCAATCCGACCCTGTTAAACCTTTGCTGACCTGTACAGTATTAATGGCACTAATTAGAGGATTTTGGCTCGGCTTTTAAGACGACTGACGAACCAGGCATCAAGTTAACTCCTTTAAAATGACATTTAAAAGGGGGCTTGTTTAAGAGAGGTAAAGTAGCGTCGACACAAATTTTGTTAGTTAGTCATGAAATTTACAAAAATGAACGATAAAGCTTCGGCGTGACCTTGATCAGCTTAAGGACAGGTGCGTGAAGTGGTTTTCTCAAGCAGTGTTCAAATTTTTCGGATTTCAGAATGTAGTTTAAATCAGGCCAGGGTGTTCAGATTTTCAGGATATAGTTCACTGACAAAAGAGGCTTTGCCAATTTCGTAAAAAGATTAATTAAACAGAACGAAATCGAGAAAAGAGAAAGAAAAAATCGGAAGTAGTTTCAATATCTCGGCATCTCAGATCATATGAGATGTCAAGCCGGGCTTTGATTTAGCAATGTATTTTATAATTATATCCTTGTTAATGTAAGCGGGGATAACATGCATAGTGGTCTTTTAGCATTCCTCGATAAATTCCAGTTGAAATAACATGGAAATTCAATAATAAATTTCGGGCTTAAAATGAAAAAAATGCAAGGGGTCCCTAGCTTTTTTTCCAACTTTTTTAACCAAAAAATTATTATTAAATTTCTAAGTTTTTACGATTGGACTTTATGGAGGAATACTAACGGTGATTAGAAACGTTGCCGGTTGCCTCATAATTTGATTGAACTCCTCAAAAATCCGAATGTAAAAGGCGAATTTCGCATTTTCGTGGCGCTTAATGACATCATCAGGTAACCGGCAACGTTTTAAAACAATTTTAATATCCCTTGATGACTTTAAATCGTTATAACTTGAAAATTCAAAAAAAAAAATATTTTTGCAAAAAAATGAAAAAAAAGGCAAGGAATACCCCTTGCTTTTTTTAACTTTTTGCCCCAAAAATGTATTTTTGAATTTCTAAGATATTACGGTTTAAATTTATCGGGGGATACAAAAAGTGATTAAAAACGTTGCCTGTTGCTTCATAACTATTTCATGGGATGCCCCGAAAACGCGAATGGAAAAGGTGATTTTCGCCGATTTTCGCCGAATGAGCTGAGCAAGCTCTGCTGTCGGAAGTAGGCCATCTTTCGGGATGAACATTTATCGAATTGTCTACGTACTGTTTGGGCAGAACCCATAAAAAAATGTTATAAGATAAATTAAATCAGAAATGATTAATTTTAATCACCGGCGATCCATTAATCTTGTAACATCATTTTTTGACAGCCCATATGAAATTCGAACTGACCACAATCTAATCATTTCCCGATCAAAAGCTGAAGATCTTTATCAGGCCCTAATCGGCCAGGCCAGGCCAAAAATGTAATGTCGTCGAAGACGAACAAATTCGTCAGATTTTTCGCGGAAAAATCCAAAAAATCTTGGCTGTGACAAGAAACCTTTTTCTTGTGCGGACGCTGCGCGTGCTTTCCCCGGCCGCTTGCATTCCTTTCCTGCACATTCCGCTTTGTGTTAGCCGCTCACCTTGTACGAGGGCCTCCCTCGTGAAATCGGCCCGCCTAAATCGGGGTTTTTGGTCAACGCCCCTCGGTTTTGTATACGGTTTTTCAGAGGCCCATAGACGGCTCGTTTCCTGGCCCATTGCGTCACAACCCGCCTACTTAACTACGCACAACAATGTGCACTGCACATGGGCCGGGGCCAACCAGAAGTGCAGGCCCCTTCTTCAAGCCCCTCTTGTTTTTCCTGTGGCGTGCCCCCTATTAGCGCTTTTGCGTAATACATGAAAGACAAACAAATACTCGCGGGCAGCCGAGAAAAAGTTCAAGTGCACAGTGTTGCGATTTACTTGTTAGGAATATGTTCGAAGATAGGCCGGCACTTGCCCGTAATATTTAACCAGAGAATTTTGATGCTAGGGTGGGGGAAACAGCGATACGCCAATGTTTATGTCCGAAATAGCTCTTATTGGCACTTTGGCCAATAAAATCAGCGTTTACTTGCCTAGACGTCAGATGTCGATTGGGTAAACAAGGTAACATGCAATACTGCCGTACTTACTCGGGGACTATTGTGTAGAATCCATTTTCTTCCTGACGAGCTAACCATACCGATGTAGCTGGTGGTTTCCTCCTAGACAGGAGTATGCCAAGCAACACGCAACTTTTTGATGGTTGGGTGGCTAACGACCGATTAGCACCGTTCCCGAGTCAAATGGGACGGCCTCAACAATACACCGAAGTAAAGCGTTGCCAACTAGTCAGGTTCTGCCGCGATAGCCGATCGGGGCGGTGCCGAAGTGAGGCACAAAGCACGCCATTCAAAATTAACCAAAGTTAGTCTAACCTATACTAACCTAACATAGGCTACCGGTAACTTAACCTACGTGGTTGTGTCATTAAACCTAATAATGTTCGAGATATAAAAATATACCTTGGATGTTTACACTGTAATATTCGAGATATAAAAATATACCTTGGATGTTTACACTGTTATGTTGTACATCAAACACGATGACAAATGTGTAACAGTTTGTCTACAAGAATCTATCTAATCACATCGGACGACAAGCGCCAATGTGAGCACGAAAATCAATGCTCTGCTGAGGTCGAAAAAGAGGTTAATGGCAGAGTCTCAAGCCACGGCCAACCCAAAACCTGACCACCGTGCCAAGTACAGTAAGCGAAATCCATTGCAGCGCACGACAAAATTGCAGATGACGAAAAGTCGGGTAGCTGTCATAAGCGCCAAAAACCACAAGCACCAACGCCGCAAGCGCCAATCCGTAACCGCCAAACGAGAAAAGTCGCTAACGCCAAAGGTCTTAACCGCAATACTA
>Ga0058701_10001730_pt1 | contig 15864 bp, 11 predicted proteins | sample AgamicOrMae_FD_97039 | JGI IMG/M metagenome (GOLD analysis project Ga0058701, IMG submission 97039) | Agave microbial communities from Guanajuato, Mexico - Or.Ma.e | ecosystem: Host-associated > Plants > Phyllosphere > Phylloplane/Leaf | place: Guanajuato, Mexico | collected 2012-06-04
CTTTTAACCCAAACCAATAGATTAATAAAAAAAGTTAATGTCGATTTAATTAGGTCGACGGAATAGTATTTCATTGAAGAAACACAAGTTTGACTTGCAAAACTAAAATTCCGCGGAATCGTAAAGAAATAATCCCCCGTGTATATGCTGAAAATAATTTTAACAAAGTAGATTACAAAAAGACGATTTCGGGAAACTTTTAGTTTTTCGAAGGTCGTTTTTACAACTACTTTTTACCTACATATTCGTGGAACAAATGCTAATGTAGGTAAAGAACTACGTTATGGTGGCACTCGCTATCAGTTACCTGTGACTTCGTTAGAGTTACACACAGTCCTAAGACTGATAAGAAAACGAACGAGTAATTTTGTAATAATAAGTAAAATGTTCGCTATGAAAACCCAAGTATTAACACCCACGAAAAAATAAAACGAAAATAAAAAACAAAAAAAACATCGTTTTTGCAATATTTATAATTGAAACTTTTTTTCGGGAAATTTTTGGTGCGCGAAAGGTAATTTCATATGATGCATAGAAAACGCTTCAATCACAACTGTTACTCCGTGCACAACGCTGTATACTCTATTTTGCGTAACAAGTAACGCAAAAATTGGATGGTCCTAAAAAAGGACGAGTAATCAAAGAAAAATCACATTTTCGATATATACAGCTAATTCTCGGAAATACCCTTTTAAGGTAACGAAGATTTTCAACAAATTCAGTCGCAAAAGATCGCGATGACAGGCGCTAACGCCCTCATCTGGCGAAAATAGCCGAAGGTCAAGCACCTGGCGAGAGTCCAGCGGTTCAAAGAATCAGCTGGTTCAAATTTTTGGCGCGGAAACGGGGAGGCACGCGACCGGGACGCGGTCCCAAGCGCCGGCGCCACAGAGGACAGGCCGCGGGACGCGGGCCGCGGCTTGGCGCGTGCCAATAAGCGGCCCGCTCCGCTTATTGACACCACCGAGGCGCGTGCCGCGAGTTAAGGGGAACTTCCAAATGAAAATAGAACGGAAACGGCCGGGGTGCTAAAGGGTTTGCTGTTACGGCCGACTCGGTGCCAACATCGCTATTTTTAATGGCTTTTGCAAAAGATGGAGATGTCCTTGGGTTAGCGCAGGGTCAAGATGGTATTCAGAAACTGCGTTAATAGACGCTTAAAAAAGTTGGCGGGAGATTTTAGCTTAAACTTCTACGTAGCTTGCTTTCGATCCTTTTTATTTCATTTTATTATTTTGCGCTTTGCGTGAGTCAATGCTTGGTTATTATATGGGTCCCATAATAGAGCACTGCTCCGCGTTTCCCCTTTTTGTACAATGGTAAAAAAAATTGGAAAGTTGTGAAAAAATTTGGTTTTTGCCCAAGTTGAAATCCAATTTTTACTTTCTTGGTACAGAAAATCTTTACCACGCATAGATATTTTTTTAAAAAATATCTGGTTTTAATTAAGAAGATTACGCGAGATAACACTTTGGATATGGCAGAATTTTCGGTCAAATCAATGTTAGGCTTGAATTTCAAGTGAAATTTTGCTGGAAATTTTGAAAATTGTTATAATGGAAACTATAACCTTATCGCGCTGCGCAAATTGTATTTTTCCTCTTCAAGAAACTTTTTTCTTTTTCTTCTTCTTTTTTTGCGAGGAAAAAAAAAGTATTTGGATGACTGAATTGGTATATAACTTTTTAAAAATAATACTTCGGAATCTTCTTTCTGTAGGCGAAGTTATGGTTTAATTTTACAAGAAATCAAATAAAGACATTGAGAAAATATTTGGTGATGGTTTAAAACAACTTGTTCGAATGAATTGGGTAAAAAGCAAAATATGGTGCTAACAGCAGATACAGATTTTTTAATTACCAACAATTCTTTAGTTAAGCCTCAAATTCATGTATGACATGTAAGTCTGTAAAGCGAGCATCGCGTGAATGAGGTACGCATACTTTCAACACAGACTCAATAAAAAAGACCAATATCACTCACGTAACCATCCCTGGCGGGGATCGAACCCACGACCATTGGATTAGAATCCCAATGCGCTATCCTCTGCGTTACAGGGACACACATCCAATTACGAATATTTTGCGAAACGATTACCGATCTCCAAAAATAAAAGCAGGTAAGACATACTCAAGATTCCTTAAAAATAATCTCGCGTTGCCCGGAGCCGAAAGTCAGCAAGGCCGTTTTCCTTGCAACGGCCTCGTGCGAAAGAAATACCGACATACGCAGTTCATTTCAAACCAGTTTAACATTTAAATATTGAACCAACTCAAGAAAAGATTGCGTCTTGTAATCCTAATTTTAAAGATTTTTTCCAAGATTTCTTCGTCTTGTAGTTATGGGACGTAGATAAAAAAATATTTGGTCAGAGATCGGAGAAGAGTAGTTATGTTGACAGCGGGTGGATCTAACTGATTTCGCGAAATCGGCGGGTGAGTCAGAGCGCGGGAAGTGCCTGCGATAGCAAGTAGTGCCAACCTCTTGGATGATCTGCACCACTTCCGTTACGGAAGGAACACTTGCCAACTTTTGAAAAGTATTTGTTTGGTAATGAACTCATTATTGGCACGCTTAGAGGACACGCAGCCGCGGGAGTGGGTTATTTAGCGAGCCTTTACACGGCTTCAAAATCGACTAAATGTATACAATGGCGCAATGCTACGGCGTAGTGAGTTGCAAACTTAACCCGGATAAATATCAGCTGTATTAAATACCATCAAAACTCAACCACACCCAGCGAGGAAAAGGTTACATAACCTCAAGTAAGGTTAGGTTAGATTCCGATGAAAATCTTTCACTTCCTCGACTCAAAATATTATTCGGCAACGATAAACAATCGAATGCAAAAATCTATTAACTGAGAATAATCACTAATCACAACACGCTCACAAAAATAATGTCGGATTCCAAGAAAATGTTTCTTTATGTATAATATTTAACTTGCCGCAATATTTCTTTTTCTCGCAGTGAGATTTCTTTTTCTTATTGCAAGAAAAAAAAATCTTGGGCCAAGAAGAAAATCTAGCGGCGAGAAAAAAAATATTAAAAAAATCTTGGCATTAGAAAACATTTTCTGTTAGTAAAACCAAAAGTCGTAAACTCATAGCACGAATTCTCCGTTTATTTCAGTAGAAGACTGCAAACGCAAAAATAGACAACAAAGCAAGCGCCTAAAAATAGAGAACAAAAAAAATGAGCTGGAGCGGTTTTTCTCGGAAGCAGAGCTTCAAAAGCACTCGCAAAGTTGTCACAACATTCGTTATTTTAGAAGACGACCTTGAGGAGAGCGTTGTAGTACCCGCTGTGCAGAGAGCACGGCTGAGATAGAGAGTGGATTTTAGCAGAGCGAAAATCGTGAGAGAATTTCGCGCAGATTCGCGGCTCCGTGGGCGGATTCCACGGAATCACCTCTCATTTTCACACCGGAATTTCAGCGCTCGTAAAAACGACGCACCCGTTTGTCTCGTAAACTTTGGGTTTTAAACCGCGCGAAATTCAAGCCGGCCCCAAGTTTAATGAGAAACGCGAGAAGATTGTTAGTTATGATACTAGAGAGGGTATTTTAAGAGATATACGCCCACAGGGAACTTTTTGAACTAAATTTCTCGCAAGAATATTGGCTGAAATTTTTAGACTGTCGTCTTGGAAATCACAAAATTATTTGCCTTAGCAAGGTTTTTACACAAGAACCGAAAATTGGAGCCTTCTTGAAGATAAGCTCGCGAAGGTAGAATCATGCGTTAGAGAACCAATCACATGAAAAGAAAGAAAAAAAAGAAAAAAAAATCTTTTGAAATTTTGGTTATATTTTCGACATTTTCAAAAAGTTGAATCAGCAATTTTTGAGTAACTATTTTTACACTGTCATCTTGGAACTCACAAAATTCTTCGTTTTGGTACGGATTTTCGTCATAAACAATAAACTGCCGTCCCCCTAAGATAAGGTCAAGAGGGTTAAACCATGCGGCAGAAGACCTATCATACTTATGAATAAAAAATAAAAATCAATTAATCAATAAATGTAGAAAAAATGATTTTAAAAAGTCATGAATAATGATGGAAATAGTCGTTTCCAAAAAGTCGAATCAGCGATTTTCATGTAAGAATTTTTTTAGTAGTTGCTTTGACCCATAACAGCCAAAGAATTTGGAGTGAAATTTAGCTTAAGAGAAATTAGAAGGATTTTTCCCATTAAAAATCCGCAATTTTAAGTTTTGGAAAATGCTTCAATTATCAAATTTTATGTTTCTAGAGGGATGATATTTTTTTACCGAACTGAAAAGATCCTCTAAAATATTTCCGTCAGTTTCCGAACGGCATCACTGGGTGGTAGTGGATTAAAAGTAAGCTTCACTCATCATTCTTTGGGCGCAACTTAAATCAGGCTCTAATAAGTCAGTTAACATGATCTCAAAACCAGTGATTAACCTAGAAAAGAGCTCGGAATCCCGTCCAATGCACTTTCCCATCATGTCAAGTCCCTGGCCAGCGTCGCTGGCACCGAGTCCTGCCTGGGTTTCCCTGCGTGACGTCACGCGCGGCCTCTCTTGTACACTAATAACGATGTTCGCGGAACGCTGTGCGCGGTGCCTGCTGGGAGAGGGGAGGGGAGGGGGAAAGCGACTTATGAATGAACGTGGCCCGCGCTGGTAGTGAATGGAGCTCGGCGCTACGCCGGGCCACTTCGGTTCACTCACTTCCTGTGATTCCGTATGACTCAACCGCCTTGTTGCAATCGGCGGCTCATCAAAATCGCGAGCCCGCGAATTCGGGAGAGGTTTCGGAGCGTGAGGCTGTTAGGAGATCGCTGCGGAGGTACCATGAGTAATAACGTTTACGTTTCGTGTAGTAAGGCTTAGAAGCGAGTTCCTGCGGGTACTCTGGTACTCGTAAGTGAATCAGTAGAAATTTAGTCATTCTCGGTTCAAATCGGTCCACTGATTCACTTCAATGGGCCGATTTACACGAGTCTGTCGATTTCTAATAGCTAAATTACAACTGAGATTCATAACCAGATAGGCCTAGATCACTCTTCAGATTTCTTTACTATTATAGATTTTAACAATGATAGTATCGAATATATATAATCAGAAAAGCCTAGATTACTTCAGATTTTTTACTATAAATCAGTTGATTTCAACAATGACAGCAGATTTTAATTGAATATTCGTAAAATTCTACTGAGAATCAGTAGATTCCTACTGATTTAGCTGATCTATTAAGGTACAAGGAGCCTTTTCTATCGCAAAAAGTAACCCAGGGTGTCTGGAAAAATTGGTTCAATAGTTCATACCTTATACAAATCAAGACATAATTTCGGATCAAATATTTTCTATGGAAGATAGGAAAAAAAATCCATAACGATAGAAAATATCGGTTTGAATTTTTATAATACAGTATAAGTATTTTCTTAAAATTATAAATATAATTTCAGCGGATAAGTTGAGGTCGTATACTTTCTTCGGAATCATCGTAGATAAAATATAGGACATTATGAATAGCGTTAATGTTAGGTTTGAGTGGCCTAACACCTGTTTTGGGCAAAGTCAATAACCATAGCTATGTTTTTTTTTTTTCTCTTCTCCCAACGAAGATTAAATTACGGTTTTTACAATGATAATGACGAAGCCTGTTTTAGGTGGCCCTACATGTGTTATGGTTAGTTTTCGAGATTTATAAAACCATTAGCCATATAACAAACTTTCAACTTTGCACTTAAGACTAAATATTTCCTGCCTATGCTTACACTCCGCTCTTAAAAAAAACAATCTAAAAAAAGGATAACAGGAAAAGAAACTGTCTTCATCTCAAGAGCTCAATTTCCGCGCTGCACCAACGATTAGCGGATTAAAAGATTCTCCTAAAAGCCAGCCAGTGATCAAGTCAGTGCAGAGTAAGGAAGGTGCCCGGCAACCCGGTATACACTCGTGTCCTGCGTGTTGCCTACCTCTTCACGTCGTTTTCGCAATTCTTTAAACCAACTTGAAAATGAGTCCACGAAAGCCGGCAACGAGGCTATTCACAGACGGGAAGTTTAAAAAAGTGATCGTCGAAACCGCAACACGAATTAGTTGCGCATGTGTCCGCAAGGGCTGATGGCGCTCCGGTCGCACTTGGGCTCCTACCGCGTCCGTGTTCGCCTTCTGCGATGAATCACGTATCTAAATAAAAGAGAAATCCGCGCCAGCCCGGCCGGCCTCCGAATCCTAAAGACGCGCACTTCAGACAGGTATTAATCGAAAGAATTGTCCAGAATGAATCACTATCAGCGGGAGAAAAAAAAAACTTTAATTTCGTCTGCCTTGTAAGGAAGTATACGCGGAACGTGTCAGCGTGCCCGCTTGCCTAAATTTTTCGTCAAAGAGTTGAATTAACTACTTTCAGCAAAACATTTCTATTTAAAAATCTAAATTTGAGAGAAAATTACTCTTTTCATTACATATACTTTTTTCTTTTATTTTTTTTCGAAAATTTCTCATTTAAGAAAAATAGCAGGATATTTTTGTCTTAAATTTTGAGTAAAATAAATTTTGAAACAGCGAAATTCTCGCCTTAGGTAAATTGAGTTTGTTGCTACAAATATTTCAGTTGACTAAAAATTGTTTGGGGGTGGAGAACCGGGCCCTTGAATGAAACGAATGAGAAACGCAAAGATGATAGATCCTCGTTTGATCTTAGTCGGTAATTTACATGTCAGTTGATCCCAACCTTCGTAGAAATTCGAAGGTAGGCTAAAAGTTTGGAAAGCTTTGGGCTGGACTTGAGTTGGGAACACCGATTCCTTGAAATCTCCCAAATTCTGCTGCTCATCACAAATGAATGAGAATTCCTCGCGGGACCTCAGCGGAAGCGCTCCAAGTATAAAATGACTCAATTTATCGCTATTGAGGACATTTAACAATCCATAGAGGACACACAGGCAAGGATAGTCGCCTGAATACCTACTCACCCCTCTATCCGAATACAAACTATCCAGATGACAGTAATTCACATATATATACACCCAAAATAATTTTAGAAAAATATTAAGCTAAACTTAGGTTAAGTTAGGTTAGTTTTGGTGAGATGGTTTCCTTGAGCATATTAACCCATAACTTCCCAAAGAATTTGGAGTGAAATTAAGCTTAAGAGAAATTAGAACGTTTTTTTCTACTGAAATACGAAATTTTAAGCATTGAAAATGCCTAAATTAAATGTCAGTTTTCAAGAGGGGTGATATTTTTGAAATTGCGACACTATTGAACTGAAAAGATCTTGTAAAATATTTTTTTCTCTTGCCGAACGGCACCGCTGGGCGGTAGTGGGTTAAATTTAGGATGTTATTGTCCCGGCAGGCATAAATATAGGGAGATTTGAACGCACGTAACCACCCGAACGCATTTTAAAGGGGAGGTGACTTATGCGCACGGAACCCAACCTAATACATTTGAAATGGGGCAGCCGGGTCAATAAACACTCCTTTAAATTTAAGGTCACTGTGTGAGCTTATTTCACGTGACCTTTCTAAGCGAACCGTGATTTCACGTGGATATAATAACTGCCTGGAAAGCCAGGGGTGCGGATACAGATAAAAGTGTCCCTACCAAAAGTAGCTATTTTTGAAAAATGAACCAATCACACATATGATAAACATAAAATGCTTACAAAAACTGCGAAAAAAATACGTATTGTGATTATTATAAAAAGCCTAAGGAAAATTGTGAAAAAGCCTGAAAATCTTTGTAATGACCAGAGAAGAAAAAGAGGAAAAGTGTCTAAAAAGTGGAAATGTCTTAAAAACATAAAAAATACCAAAGGAGATGGCACGATCTGAGAAATCGAGAGATCGTTTTTCGATCATGAAGAAAAGTTTCATTATCTTGATCCGAAGGTTACTCGAATGACTGTTTGGTCGAGCGCTCCCGAAAATGGCGGGCGGGAGGACAGCATCAACGGCGGCATCCTGGCCGAAGGACGCCGAAGCCGTTGAGACGGTTGAGAACCTGAGTCATCGCAGGATCTGCAAAGCAGCGCCAAACAATGAAGAGGACTCTCACTTCGTCAGAGAGTAAGTGTCGCCAAACTAGAGGTTAACGACCAATTAATACGGTGGCTGCCCTAATCCAGGGCATTCCTCAAATTTAATTAAAAATGCAAATAATGTTCATGCAGCAAGTTTGCGGCGTAGAGAAAATTGACGCCGTAAGTTAGGTGCTCGAGTCGAGGATCTTCGCGTAATATCTTTGGTCCCGAGATTGCGGACAGAGTTGGGGAAGTCCTGAGGTTGGCTAACTTCTCTGTTGGGTAACAACTTTTTGATGGATGGAGAAGTGAGCGCTGTACCCAGAGACGCAAGATATTCGGTCTCTTAGAGAAGTTGGGTGGAGTTGCTCAGGGACTTGACAGGGCACTCGTAAAAGAGATACGACAGTGTGAGGGAAGAGGTATACTTCCATGAGAGGGAAACGAGATACGGCGATGATGATGCTCTAGATACGATATGATTCGAGGTACGATAGTGTGGGTGAGATACAATATCAGGAGTGACATTGAGATACGAAAAGGCGGGGAATAAGACTTTGGAGATACGGCGATGCGGGCACCCGATAGTGCTGGAGATACGACAATGCGATCGCTATATCAATGACTCTTGGACGATATGCCGTACAAGATAGGGCAATATGGAGGAGTAAATTGAGATAGGGCGATTCGGACGATACTTCTCGAGATACGATGACTGGAAGGTCGATTCAGAGGTCGATATTTCTCGATACGACAGTATCGAAGACGGTACAAAACGAGATACGACGATTTGGAGACCGGTAACTGCTAGATATACTGTACAAAGTCGATAGCTTTCAGGTGATATTTGTAAATTTTTGTAATATGGAGGTTTCACTGCTGTTTGAGCAGGCAAAATAGATGGGAACGAATGTTTTCATTCAACAAATGGAACGACGGTTCCAGATACCAATTCATAACAAAATATCTTTGTTAAAATCACTGTTATTTCTTCTGACACAGAGCCATGGATGTTTACATATTTCCGCTTCATGTATTATTAAAACGTCGCTAGTCTTTGTATAAGGTACATGCGGTGATATTTAAGGTAATGGTTCAGTCATTGTAGTGTAAATTGAAACGAGAGCGTTCAGGCGAAAAAGGTTCTTTTTGCGACAACAAATACTGAATATGCCCTCAAATAAAAATTGTTGAGCGAATGGAAATTCAAAATGGTAAGTCTGGAAACAGCCCAAATGGGTATCCTAATAGCGGTGATGCCACTCACTCCCTCATTCAAATCGACGCAGAAAATATACTGCAATTTTCTTCAACTTATTCGCATAATGCCACAAATTGATAAAATAGCTATTTGGATCAACGCCTAATAGTCTTCTCATTGAGAGAAGCAAAGTTTTCATAGCTACCAATAATATGCTAAATGATTTAAAAAAACACACACACACTTACAAAATAGAATATTTACCTTCCTCTGAGAACCCTACAACTTCGAAAGACTCTTCTCCTAAATTTTGGGTTTCATTTTTTCAGGTATTTGCATGATGCGTTTGATGAGAGCCAATTTGGTTGGTTCGCCCAAAACATATACATTCTTTAAGTGAGACATTTGAATCTGAATATTGTAAAACCATTAACTTTCCACTAAATACCCCAATATATTTTTTTTAAATGAATGCCTAAATTTTAAATTATGAATGCCGAAATCTTCATGAAGGCCTATGAGAGTAATTCGGGTGCACGCTTAATTCGGTAAGTTTTTAACATTTAAGTACCAATATACCCACATATCAAGGGAAGAGAGCGTACCCTTGACATGGTTGTCTATATTAAAAACTATAAAATAGATACCACAACCGTTGCATCTTCATATCCAAAACAGATATGGGTCTACCACGAAGGGGCACTATCTTTACCGGTGCTTTGAACCTCACTGCTTGTTCAGGAAGCAAATCAGAACGAAAATGAAGAACATTCTTAAGTTTTGAAGGTTGTATAATCTTCGTTGTACCCTGGTTCGACCTTCCGAAGCATTGTGAGAATTTAGGACATACTGTGCTGACTTAAACCACGTTTTGTAAGCTATAGTCCGGTCGGTTGTCACCAATCCTGCGGGGATGTTAGAGGCATTCGGCAATAAGTTAGATGTCTAGTGCCTCGTCCAGCTACCTCTCCTCTCAGCATGGCGATGGAAGGTACAGTAGAACATAAGAGGTAAACAGTGCAACCTCAAAATGTTTGAGTATTCACCGCTCACTGCTTCAGAAGCAACCAAAAAGAATAAATAACATACCAAACGGAAGGGCAGCGGACTTCTTCTCTTCAGCAACGACTTCTTCATTCTCATCACTTTTATCACAGCCTTCACTTTGTCTAGTCACTTCGTCACTCACCTTACTTTTATCACAATTATCACAGTTTTGTACACTCTCCAACAGCGTCAGAGTCCCATCTTCCCTCTCACTCGACAGAAGCATATCGACAATCGAAGACTGCTGGAGGTCCACACTATCCACAAGATTCTCAAACTGAGGTTCACTTGGGGGAGTACACAGAGGGTTAAAGTCCGCATTCTCCATGGTGAAGAAGTCCAGAGGCTGCACTTCCAGAAACGAGGGAGTTGCGTTGAATTCATTCCACGGGTTGATGAGGTTGTGTTGGTCCTCTGGAGTAACCGGAGGGGTGAAGTGAGATCCTAGAGGGTCAGTCATGGTTCCGAAGTTGGCGGGCTGCGCTGGGAACATGGTTCCACCACCGGTTTACATCTTTGTTCGAGTGACTATGAGAGACTGAGGACCTGTGTCCTGGTCGTGAGGCGAAATCTTGTAGAGTGGGAGATAGGAGGAGTTTAGTGAGTTGTAGTCGGAAAGGAGTGACTCATGAGTGAAGGTGGCCGCCAATTGGCGTTTCGGTGAAATTGGTTGGGCGCTGTGCCACTTGAGGGCGGTGCGAGGCAACTCACTCCTTCCTTTTTCTACTTCTTATTTTTGTTTTTTGGTGAGGTTATGCAACTTGTTTGGCAACACTCGAAGAGTATTAATAGGACTCATTCATTGTTTGTGGTTGGGGTGAAGGTTTGCGGACTTTGTTCGGGGATTCACTGATCTTCATTCGGTGACATCAAAAAAAGATCACTGATCGTTTTTGACCACTGCCGGGGTCTGGTTTTAGTGATTTTTGAAATTATTATGATATACGATAACCAAACATTTCATTAAAGATATAGTAAGGTGACTTCGAAACTACGGACATAGCAAAGGTATAACAACGTGGGATAGCAAAACGGGGCCTTTCTCAAAATCTGAAGGTAAAATTTTGGAAGCATATCACGAACCGCAATTTACAAATTTACTCCTTTTTGGACTTCTTTTCTTGGGATTTGGCTCAGGAGAAATGAAATCTGCTGAAAGGTCCTCAAAAAGAGAACTAAAAAAAAACAAAAAAAAACAGTAGTTTTACTCAAAGAAAAAAAATTAAAGAGTAAAATTATTTTCAAAATCGAAAAGACTTTTTCACAAGGTCCTATTTTCTTCTGAAGGTACTCCTACTCTAGTCGCCAAGCAGAGAACAAGGCACCTTGGTTGATTGTGAGTTATTCTATTGTCGCCATAAAAAAGACACCTAAAATAGATTAGATACAACGCTTTCAAGCAACAGTCGAAAAAATGAGCGTGCAAATAATAAAAAAGATACAATCAGACCCAAGGAGAAAATAGTAAAAAAAGATGGCAAGATCAGGACGTGTGGAGCTGAGAGAGACAGCCAAGCGGGATCAGAGCAAATTACCGGCCCGAGCAATATACTGCCACACATTTCCAAGAAATGAAAAGCGAGCGGCTGGTTGGCGGCTGGCGACGCTCTGCAGCGGCGGCGGTTGCAGCTGCAGCTATGGCAGCTGTGGCAGCTGCAACGCCAGACGAGGACTCTCGGGTCGGAGGGCTCGGGCTCTCCACAAAACTGATTAAAAGTTTGGTCATTAATTGAGGTAGGTGGTAAAACGCTCATTTGCGGAAAAGGTGCTATAAACGGATTGTTTATGGAGGGAAGATTGTATCAACAGTTTGACAACTGGTCATTTGAAAAAATACTATGTATCATTTGTACAAGATCATAAATAAAGCTCATTGTGTAGTCATGATAATCATTTTATATGTATCATTATTATTATCATATAGCTACATTGGGGGGCATTCGTAGCGCCAAAAACCGCAAGCGCCAACGCCGCAAGCGCCAGTCCGTAACCGCCAAACGAGAAAAGTCGCAAACGCCAAAGTTCGTATAGGTTAGGTTATGTCAAGCTAGGTTAGGTTAAGTAAGGTTAGGTTAATTTAGGTTAGGCTAAGTTAGGCGAGGTAAGGTTAGTATTGCGGTTAAGAACTTTGGCGTTTGCGACTTTTCTCGTTTGGCGGTTACGGATTGGCGCTTGCGACGTGGGCGCTTGTGCTTTTTGGCGCTTATGACAGCTGCCCGCCTACATCCATTTGATATTTGCAAAAAAACAAATTTTCCTCGATTGTCACTTTGATTCAAATTTGCCGCCTTTGAAAATCTCGTTTGGAAGGGCCACTAATCTGTCACTACACCTTCCGTCCCGTCCAGTCCAACAGTCTTACAGACGCAACTCTCAGAATCGCTGCGGTCGCTCGGTTTTACGAGTTATAAAGACAATATATCAATCAGGGCCTGATATCCCGGCGCGGTAGGTTCTAAGCGAGCTTTTAAGAATTCGAGGAAAAGAATTCGGAATCGGTTGGCAAACTGGCGAGCAGAAAGGGTCATAACAGGCGCGGAACGTGATAATGAAGTTTTAACGCGATGCTCGAATATTACTTAAGCAGGTGTAAGGACGCAAAGAAATCAGAATAAAACTAGCCGAAAATACTAACCAGGGTTGCCACTCATATCAATGAAAAAAAAAGAAAAACCTTGACATATATTTTCGAGTTTTTTTTCCAGGTCTTTATGACATTCAGGTCAACTTATAACCGCAACTATTACTGACATTTTCCCCCATTGGATTTGGTCAAAATTGGGTATTTAACGTAAATTTAACATTACTATGATCACTGGAGCACCTTTGAAAATATATTCCATATAAACCAGTTTAGACTTATGCCGAAAACATGCATGCGGTTACCTTGAAAAGGTTACTTTTTGCAATCAACCTTAAAATACGTGTACAGATTAATGTGCAGCTCTCTTTTGGCCCTTTCGTTTGATATGGACCGGGTATAGTTGTTTTAGAGGGCTGTTTAGAGCGTAAATGATTCAAAATGTACATTCCGGAAGATGGCGGGGTTCCGTCACAAATGCATGCTCAGCTCATTCCGCGAAAATCGCACTTTTCGTTCGCATTTGTGGGGCGTTCAATCAAATTATGAAGCAACCGACAACGTTTTCAATCACTTTTAGTATCCCTCGATCATTTCCAAGTGTAATAACCTGAAAATTAAAAAATATTTTTTGAGCAAAAATTAAAAAAAAAAGATAGGGCTTGCTTTTTTTTTTTAATTTTTGGCCGAAAAAATATTTTTTGAATTTTCAGGTTATTACGATTGATAATTATTGAAAACACTCAGAAATATTAAAAATATTGTTTGTTGATTCATAATTTGATGTATTGCCCCAAAAACACGATTGAAAATGTTTCAATTAAGAAAAATCACCTCACTCAGAAAATGTTGTTTGCAACAAATAACCAGATCCTTAAATCTGGAAACGGACTGTAGAGTAGTCCATCATGAAAAAAAAGAAGAGAATGCTAATTTTCGCAACGTATCCAGACCCAGACACTTGCCGGCCCATTTTCACTTCTCTTTTTTTTCTGCTCGTCTGCGGTTTGCTATGACAACGAACCCCAACTCGCCTATTTTTGGACCGCAAGTGTTTCGTTTTTAGTCTCGTAGTTTAACACTTGTCGTCTGGTGTTTAATTCACGAATGGAAGATTAAATCTTACGTTCATGAACTAAACGCCATTACATTTTCAACCTGACTTTTTAAAAAGAAATGCTAGAAAAAGGTCATATACTTGAGCGATTTCCTCGGTTTAACTTTAAGATTGTGCATCTGAGATAGGTCTGGATTTCCAGAAACAAAGTACATACTATTCCATGGAGCTATGTACAGAATACTTAAACAACCGCATACGTGCGAGGTGTATTTTTTAATGCGTCGGTTTTAACTGTACAACGCAAGCAATTTTTCCACGATTCTAGGAAACTACCTGCCCACAATCTACATCTGGAGAGTGTATCTTGCCTGCAAATTCTGTTGGCATTGCCCGGAATTTTTAGTTGAAGTGACTTTGCCGGCGACAGAGTTATATCTGCCCAGATAAAAATGAATCAAACCGATTCCAGTTTACTTTTGACTAGATCCTGAGCTTCTGGGTAGGTTAGCATAGGTTAACCTAGTTTCAGTTATCCTAAGAAAGGTTAGCCAAGGTTAGGTTAACCTAGGATATGTAAACCTAGGATATGTAAACGTTGAATATGTAGCTAGGATATGTAAACCTAGGATAGGTTAAACCTCTGTAAGGTTAACCTACGTTAGGTCGACCGAAATTAGGCTAACCTAGCTTAGGTTAACCTAGTTTAGGTTAAATCATATACCTTGGGCTTCGTTTTGCTATATCAAATCCGTTATGCTCGCGCAGTAAAATTTTTAAAAAATCGTCTTCCGAAACGGTGAAAAAAACGTTGTAACGAGGTTGAGGGGCTAAAAAGGTTTTAATTTTTTTTCTATGGGGAAAAGTTGCCCCCAGCGAGGCTCGAACCCGGGACCGGTCGCATTCCATAGTCATAAAATCACTTGTTCCTGAGCGTCCGCGCCCCGCGATTTGGTGGGTGTGAAGGGATAGGCACGGGCTGCTGTGCTGGACTCCAGCAGCCTGCATTCCTCTCATCGGCGGGATTCTGAACAACTGACTCACCGCGCCCGCGCCGCGTTCTAGATGACCGCTCTCGGCTGCACGTCCACGAGGACGTCTATCCGCACGCCGGACCTGCGAATAACGCATCCGGGTTATTGGCACTACACTCACAACACAAAGAGACAGACCATATGGTTTCTTTGAAGACATACTGAATCATATCGAACGAGCTATCACTGATAAAGAAATGGCTTTTGATTAAGACAACATCTGTTATGAGGAGGTACGTATGAGACATTTTTAGTGATTTGTTTTGAGCTGCCAAAAAAGGGTAAGTTCTATTCGCACGGCTATGTTAATACATGGGAGACTTGAACAAACGCAAACCAACCTAATGCATTTTTAATTGGAGATGACTTGAACACTCAGAATGCAACCTAATACATTTTATATCGGTCAGGCTTGCGAATAGCCACTGCGTATATTGTAAGGCTATCGATAGAGCTACTTTGAAAACTAAATACATCTCGGTAAAACAGATTTATGACAAATTTAAAAAAGGAAAAAAATCGTCCTCAGCAAGCGGGATTTTGCTACTTGCGGGTTTTCTCAAAAAGGGTTTTACTGTGTGGCTTCTGTTTAAGGTTCATATCAGAAACAGGTCTGGCAAACCCTTGGGGAAACCCCGAACTCTTTTCACCATCAAAACGAACAGCCAGCAACAAACGCATTTCGGTTTCATATGAATATCTAGTATTTTAATGACGTTGAATTCCCAAAAGTGAATACGACTTGAGGGTTTCCCGATCGAATAGTATTATTCGCAGATTCGACGCTGTATCCTATAGACTAACCATTATTCGCAGTCTTCACAATATGGGGACAAAGGCGATTTTCTTATTCGCAGATTCAGACCGTACACTGGTAATCTGCGAACTACGGGCCAATCATTATTCGCAGTCTAAAAATCTGTGATCAAAGGCAATATTC
>Ga0058701_10001731_pt1 | contig 15863 bp, 11 predicted proteins | sample AgamicOrMae_FD_97039 | JGI IMG/M metagenome (GOLD analysis project Ga0058701, IMG submission 97039) | Agave microbial communities from Guanajuato, Mexico - Or.Ma.e | ecosystem: Host-associated > Plants > Phyllosphere > Phylloplane/Leaf | place: Guanajuato, Mexico | collected 2012-06-04
CCTTAAATCCCCCAAAAATGCTTCAAATATATTAAAAATTGTTCTTTATAGTGGCCCGTATTGCGCAGGTTACGGGTGTAGTATTTTGGAATTATTATTGTTGTTTAAGGCCTAGCCCGTGTAGTATTCTGATTTTTGTGAGGTTTATTTGATGTCTACTTGCTACAAAAAAAACATTGTGCGACAGACAAGTAAACAGGGTTTCCCCCGCTAAAATTTAGGTCAAATTTTCAGTTACTTTTTTTTTCAAAATCTGTCTCTCTTTACACTCCTAACCTTGTGCCACTTTTCTGCGAGCTTGAAATGACTCGTCCATATTTCGGTCTATCTGGGAACCAATCGAGCCAGAAAAAAGTACGCCTTAAAATAGACATTACCCAAGCTCTCTTGTACAGCAATATAAACGGATTGGAAAAAAAAACAAAAAAAGAACGACCAGGTAAAAGGTTAAAGGAATGTGATGTAAAGGAGTACCTATATGGATTGACTTTTTAAATATGACCCCCCCAAAAAAGAAAGAAAACTAGAAATCAGAAAACACAGAATCAAATCATTGCAACCGATTCAAACTTTACGTTTTTTTCAGTAGTCTACGACAAAGGAAAGCCACGATCAACCCGCGACCAAAATGCCCGCCCATCCAACTTAACATTCACCTGTCTTGGAGTGACCCGCCAGCCATATTTGAGTTTGTACTACAGTATTAACTAGTAATACCAATTTGACGGTGACTTACAGACAATTATTCTTGTTGTAGCAATTCTGCAGAACTTTTCCCGTACATCATAATCAGGACTTTTCTATTGTAAGCGTAGGCCATGTTCTCGGGCTGTTGCCACTTCGACGTCATCCTGGTGCAGAGCTCGATGACTCCGGGGCTCGGCTCTGGCGTGATCAGGAAAGGTGACTCCGACGACGCGCTTTGCGCCATTCATAAATGGGACTTCATTCATAGGATGCGCCCGCAACAACTCTCGGGGAAGGCAACGTGACATTCCTCAAAAAACGAAGTCCACCTAATCCTCTATCCAGAGGAAACTGGGACATGATTAACCGGCGAATCGTATGCCACTTTATGTTCCTGAACGTAGAGAGCCATATGCCACTTTACGTTCCTGACGTTTCGGGAAGGCGCCGACTTGCAGTGCAATCTTGGTGCGCATTTTTTTTTTTTTTACAATTACAACGAGAGTGCGGCGGATCGCATTTGTTGAACCACTGGAAGAATATTAGAGACTTAGTCGTCATGTAGGAAATAAGAGTAAAGTTATGGACTTACTTTTTAGATTTACTGTTTGGCTTGGGAGGCCTCCTGCTTTTTGATGAGGAGTGCACGTAAGGCGCATGTTGTTGAAATTATGTGTGTATGCTCATAAAGGATTCTCTAGTTCTCCTGTCTTTATTCCAGTGGAAGTAAATAGCGCTACTGTTTGGGAGAAAGTTACTGTGAATAATGAATATCGACTTTTTGCTTGTGAAGTCTTTAACTACATTTATAAGTCGCATAAGTCTATACCTTTGCGCTATTTCTCACGACTACGACGGGCCAATCTGCATAATTCTTCCGAAGGTTCAACAAATGCGATTTACCGCACACCCGACGTAATTGTAAACAAAAAAAAAAATCAGTGCAGAGTGCAGTTTGACCGCAGCGCACCCAGATTACACTACGAGTTTACGCCTTCCCGAAACGTCCGGGCGTAAAGCGGCCCGATATGGTGAGTCGATTCCTTAGCGGATAGAGCCTAAGAGGAGCTTTTATCCAAATTATGCCCAGTAAATATCTTAAACTACATAACTAGACCTCACTCGGCTGCGCCTAAAGTTAAACTGATCGCTATAAGTGAAAACGTTTAACAAAATAAAAGAAATCTTGTTTGTATTACGTATGGAGCGCGTATTAGTGGGATCAAGATAAGAAGGATTCTTCCATCTTCTGATTTCACTTTTATCTATATCCTGTAATGGAGCTTCGCCCGTTGCACATTATTAATATGAAGGGGCGTTTGTTGTAAAAATCATTCATGACCTGGCTCGGCTTCATCATTATCCATTCGAGTATTATCAGTGAATTTTTTTCCCTCTTCGCTGTGGGTTTTACGGTTCCATACTTTCCAAGCGTTTTTCGTCCGTGATGTTGCACAGAAACACTAAATAAAGTTTCTTCGTCGATTGCACGATGGCAATGTCATAGTGATCCATCCCATAATCCCAAAGGTATTCAACATGTTCTTCAACTCCATGTCAGAGTTATCCCCGTTAACATTGAGCTATGGGAAACTGTTTCCTCTGATGGGAAATTACGACACAAGAGCGAGCGATTTTCGTTGCATGGACTTTTATGGACATAGACATTCATGGACTTTTGACCAACATAAAACACCTTTAGGGTAATTCACAGCTCGTATTTCTTCATGTTGTCCCCACAGTTTTACGCAGATGCTTGCCCTTTTCATTATGAAGCGAAATTCATTGACTCCTCGCTAGCCTTTGATATTCCTTGGTGAGTTCCACAGGAGAGATCAGGCGATTAGGGTTCAACTTTCAGGCAGAAAGTCATCAAATCAACTTAAATTCGAGTTGGAGAACGAGATGTGCGCAGTTTGTTCGGGAAGTAATTGTTTACTCCTTGATTCTGTTCCACAGAGCAAGGCCGAAAGACAGATACAGCCGCAGAATGAAATATTCCAAGTATCCATAACAGTCCCGCGCTTCTTTAGTGGGTTACGCTTGAGAGTGGCCTCTATACTGTAAAGGCCTAGGAAGTTTTCGCTGACGACAGCTCCTCCACAACTTGGTTAATCTATCGAAAATACTATATAGGCCGCACAAGTGAACGGCAACGTGTTTGTGCCATTCAGCTCAAATCGATTTTTTTTGAAAGACGGCAATTACAACAAATTGCAGAAATACAGTGACCACATGATTAAGCTATTCTAAACCTGTCGTGCAAATGTAAGCTTAAAATTGCTTGACCTGGTTTGTCAAGGTTAAAAACCTGCATACGAGAACAAAATTCTGCTGACTGAGTAAAGAAATCTGACGTGCGTCTGCTTATGGAACCGGAAGGCTTCTCCCAAATAGTTGTCAAAGATGTCCATGGTTTGTTGGTAGCAAGTAATAGGATTTCGGTCCACGTGTGGAATTTCTTTGGCGTCTACAACGATCCCATTGTCGATTATTTCTTTGTCTTTTTTTCTTTGCCGTATAAGGGTTGTCATATTGTTAGGTTGTTAGGAATCTTCCGAAATCTTGAGAAGTTGAAAAATGTGTACGAACGCTGGAGGACCCTAAACAATCTGTTCTTATTTGATATTTTCTGATGGAGGCGGGAAATACTCTAACTCTCGTGATGGTTTTAAGTTACAGGGAAAATTCTTTGAGACATTGCTCAACCATTTTTTTTCCCGGTGGTTTAAATGCATTAAAAAAGTCAAGTAAAAAATTGAAAAATTATGTTTACTTGCAATTTTTTTCGTCTACTACAAGACTTGTCTTTTTTCAAGGTGACAGACCTTGTCTTCATTATTTTTTAAGAGCTCTTACAGCTACGTTCTTGCAAAGGTTGTCTGATGATCTATTTTTCTCTTTAGTTGAAAACGCTTTGAATTTGTTTTTGATTGATCGTGAAATGTCGTTGTCATAAACACGCATTACTTTGATCTGTGCAGTAGGAGATGGATTAATTGGTATGGTTGCGATGAAGTAGGACGGCGACAGATGTCACTTTCATCTCAATAGTTTTAAAAGTGTTGTTTTTTAAATATTTACTCGGGGAAACAAAAACAAAAAAGTGCGTTGGCGTACTTTTCTCTACATTGTTTACATTAGCATATTTATTTGACGAGCAGTAAAAGTGCACAATGACACAATATTTTATTTGTAAACTTGGTTTCCTACCCGAAGCGATCCGAAGTCATAAGCGATTCATTTCAAAAGAATCGGGAGATCAAAAAATGACTTCGTCTCTGGATTCGGGTTGGCGTATATTTACAATACCTTAGGACAACTCATTACAATAATTGTATGCGATAATTTGATAGTAGCACCCCGCGTAACTTCAGCTAACACAGCATTAAAATCAACAATTTTCCATGTGATTTAGAGAACAGTGCAGTCATTGTCCTACATATGGTAATACGATGGCATGTACTCGCTGTATATTTAAAATTTGTTCCCTTTTCCCCTCTCTCATAAAAATATGCCCACTTAAAATAATTTCAGAGTTGGAATTTTTTCCCTCATGTTTTTAAATTTACATTGTTATCTAATTTTTCATTCCAACATGAGGATCAAGGACACGTAACCATTTGTCGGTTGGGTTAAAGTTGGTTAGATTTGCGTAGATTAGATAAGGTCACGTGCCTTGTGCCTCGGTTCGATTTTGCTCCGGTCAGCTATTGGCGCGTTTGATGCCGCTTACTTCATTGTACGAGTTTTAAATAAAGATCTTTTCATTATCACCGTTGAATTGCTCAGTTCTAGAGCGTTTCCAAACATTCGTACTGTGCTGACTTACCAGGAATCGTCCTTGAGTTCTTGGAAGCAAAATCGTGGAATCTAGCGACACCGATTTTGACGTCCGTTGGCGTTGCGTTGGGACTCCTGCCAGCACGTTGTCCCATGTCACTTTGTGGTCAGGAAGATTGAATTGGGATTATAAAATGCATACCTAAATTATACCTATGCCAGTATATTATGACAATAATAATACGAAGTACCGTACAAATGTGTTCACGACGTTGGTTCAGTACGTTTAAGGTCTAAACCTTATCAATGAGCATGAAGAAGACAATGACGAAGACGGCGATTTCCATAGTGGCTCCAGGTGGTAATGAAACACCTACATACGAGAGATGATAGGACATTCTTCTCCGACATGGACTTAGCAAAGTCGCTCCACACGTTTATGTAAACACAGGTGAAAGACTTCGGGAGTGACGTCAAGTGACGTCAAGAGACGTCACTGTCAGACGTGGCGCCACGGCAAATTTCAAGCTATAAATATTTATCTCCGTCGTTTGTAGTCACTTAAAAGTGAATGAGGAATGTGTCCGAAAAGGGAAGAACATGAATGGAAAAGTGAGTGACAGGATTTCGATAATATGCTACTTTCAACACACCAAAATAATAAGAATATGATAATCATCATTTTTTGAAAACTCTCTGAGCTCAACATCATCAGGTTGTTATGCATATTTTGATTCGAACGTGTTGTGGAGAGGAAATGCCATTTGCGCTACTTTTTTCTTGCGCGACATACCATTTGCGCGACTCTCAACTGCGCGACGACCCATTTGCGCGACTTTTTTCCCTCGTGTTTAGGCGCCCGTTTAGTTAGTTAGGTTATGTTAGGTCAGGCTTTGTTAGGTTAGGTTACACTAAGTGCAATATAGATGAAGTTCGATCACATTAGGTAAGGTTAGGTTAGATTGAACACGTTGATCTAGGCCCCCAAAAGATTTTAAAAAAATAACGCTTCGCTGGAAAATATTAACGTTTTAACTGTGTTAAGTTTATGCCCCATTTTACTTAAGTCTGGGTTAGGTTGGGTCAATAACACTAGCTAGGGCTAAACTACTTACAGCATAGGCTATATGAAGATAGGTTAAGGTAAAGTAGGCCAGCTTCAAGAGAGTAGCCTGGGCTTGCATTGCAGATTAAATTCCTATAAGAATGGAGAGAAGGCACCCTTGTCTATCCAAAGTAAGCGCAGATTTCGAAAAGGTACAGGCCTGTGAATTTTCGGACACAAACGAAACATATGTGAATGACATAAATGCGAGCCATATTATATGTAATCCATACGAACTTCGTATGTAACGTATATGCAGCATATATTGCATACATAGACGTCACTCTTGATTTTACAAATTATAAAGCACATATACGTGATTGGTGAATTAGATATTACATACATGTTTACATAAATGTGGTTGCTAGGGAACATATATGGCTCCATGTATGTTACTTATATGGAGCACATACACATGTAACATAATGAATGGTTTTGACCTTTTCAAGATAGCCTTTCGAAGAGCCAAATCATATTATATCTCTAACTTTGCTTAGAGGCCTCCCGGCTTTTTGAAAGAGGCGAGATGACAAGAAAAAAAAAAAAACACTAAAATCATCCCAGCGAAAAATAATAATAATAAAAAGTAGTTCATAGACTACCTAAACATCTCGGTCACAAAGACCAAGATTACGTTAAGCTATAAGGAGGAGTAAAATTACCCGCACTTCCTAATATGGAAATACTTGGACACTTACTTGTTGCGTTCTCTCAATGAAAATTGCGCTGTAAAAGTGAAATTTTCCGCTACTGATGTTCCACCTTCCCTTTGCCAAGCTGAGTCGAGCGACAGCAGAGCGACGCACACTGCACACATCTAAAGCTAATTTAAGCTATGCTAACCTAACATAACCTGTGATCAATCCTTAAGCCACTTATCTCTCCGACGCATTCACTGTCGCTGAAAAGTAACTTAAGTGACAGCTCGCTCGAAGACAGCCGGGCAGAACATTAGCGAAGCGAGGCTTAAAAGTCGTTCCTTACTATTGAACATTACCTAGGTCAACGTAACCAATGTGGTTATATGTCATTAATTTTCACAGATAAATTTATCTAGAGTCGAACGCAACAGGCAGAAAATAAAAGCTTTCATTCACACTGTGGATAGCTTATTATAGAAGTTACAAGCTTGCACTCACTCATTCTATGATTATGCAACTACTTTAAAAAATAAAAAAAAAGACTTTTAGCTTTGTCAGTAAAACATTCTATTGGTTCTGGACACTTGTAATACGCGACGAAAGAGTCTAGGGCACAATGCAGCGAATTCATTTTGCATGGAGTATTGAAGAAACACCTCGCGCATCAAAATCCAGGAAGAAATTGAAAGATTATCGCACGTTTCCGAAACGATTGAAATCTCGCAAACCGGACGACGCGATGTTAAGGACATTAATGCCAATATCCGGAACAACTTTACTAACGAAAAGTTGTCTTACCACAGCACGTTTTATTGGCAAACTTTAAGTTAAGTTTTCAGTTCGTGGATACTCCTTTGCCCACAGTGCATTTACTTTCCTCCACAGTGCATATCCATTACCCTCCGATATCAGATATCTTAAGCTACCTTCAAGACTCGTACACGCAAGTTATATTATTGGCGATAAATTTTCACCTTCCTGGTTTTACATCGGTGAAAGCATAGAAACCTTAGCATTATTATTTATTTTTAATTTTGCACTGTCTGCTTGTGCATCGGCACTAGTAACAGTGCCGGTATTCACCCCTCAATTTTCATTCATTAGGATTTGTACGTAATGAAATAATTGTGTTAGGAATGGCGCTTTTCAAACAAAAGTGTTATTTGAAATAAATTTTCTAGGAGGACCGCATGTGTAGTACCAACATGTTCGCAGTTGAGGCTATGGCAGTTGTAGCATTGGCAGTAACGTCATCCATCCACGTGAAGGGGCTGTGAACGGTGGGTGGGTGGCGACGGGAGGAGGTAGAGGTACGTTGTCAACTCGTGACGTACTGTCCATGGGTTGACGAGAGGGGAATCGCGACTCGGCGTGCACACATAACCTCGCTTTATTTAGTGTTTCTGCTCAGAAATGGTCAGTCGAGCTGAGAGCTTGGCGTGTAGTGTGCATCACCAAAACTTGTCTTCGTGAGTTTCACATCGAGAAAAATGTGTTCGCAGTGGTGGTGTGTGTTTTTCTGTGCCTTGTTGTTGCGGGATTTTGATTGTGCTACAGGTAAGTGTTTGTTACGTGCGCTCGACAAAAAGCAGTAGTTTCTCTGAATTGTCCGCAAAGTTTTAGTTTCGTTTTCTTAACTACAAAAATGGTTGCCGACTTAAACGAGCCAGATCTCTTACGAGTTGATTTTGGTTGCCTTGTAATATGCGATACATTTCATACTAGTGAATGTCCGTATATCACTTGAAATTCTTTTGACTATTCTTTGGGTATTACTTGGAGTTATTGGAGTATCTTTTGAGTTTCGTTTTTGTGCCTCTTTCCGTTTTTTTTCCGGCTATCCATAGGAATCCTTTTCCGATTCCCAACTTGAAACAATTATCGGTCCAGATACAGGTATGATTTTTCCAGGCTCGGGATTCTTTTGATCTCATAAAATGATAATGTAAAGATTATACTAACAAGAAAGAATATTTTCATGTTCATTTTGGTATTATAAGGGGTACCGGTAACCAGAAACCCTTTTTTCTTTTTTTTTCCTTCTCCTGGAGGAGACTCCAAGAAATCTCCGAAACATCCCGCAAGTTAAACTTGTACAACAAAACTATTTAAAAAGTTGTGATTTGAATTATTATAAAGGGATTATCGTGCACTTAACGGCCACTGAATTTCACAAGCTTCGCAAGTAAACAGGAGAAATATTGCCAATTTTCGTTTGAAGACATTCCCATAAAACTCACCTGAAGTTTCGAGTTCCACTCCAGGTAGTAGGATAAACACAACATTCGAGATATTAACTATGAAACCGGAGTGACACTTTGTAATCGCAGGCTTAAAATAAATGTTTGTTTTTCTTTTTTTCCTGTAGGGATTCTAGTAATATATTGTACGAAACCTTGCAAGAAACTGGGGTTGAAAAGCCGCAAAATGCGAATAATCGCAAGAGGCACCCATGCATTAGATATACCGGTACGTCTATTCAACGTATTTAAATGGAGGAGCGATCACATCACCATAAATTATATAGGAACTCAAGTGTTACAGGATAATAATTTATGACGCTAAGTACGGTATAATGCAAACTATGCAAAGTTTTATCTCCAACGGGTTGGAGAGAGCGTATCGACGGAATGCATGGTATGGAAACTCTTTGAATTAAGTTTACAATAATCTTGGACTGTATGGTAATATTACCATAGTCCTTTGAAAAAACTCGTATCGGCCGATGTGTGCTAATGAGTTAACGCTACAAAAGTTTTACTAAAACGTGTATTTGAAGGAGAAAAAAAAGGCGAAAATTTTGCCATAGGTCAATTTAAGGATACTCTTCTGCGGCCGGTCCGATCAGCGGGACGGGTAAAAAAAAGTTGCTCCAAATCCTACGTAGAGTATTGTCAGTGCTAAGGAAGGTCTACATTTTCCCTATTCCAACTTTATTAGTCAAATCATGGTGATTTCATGTTGGTTTAGGAGCTTCAAAATCACTCTAAAACGCTAATTTGGCAAAATCTGAACTAATTGAGGGCTGAAACCTGCCGATTCCTGTTATTTCATGGTGACCCCTCCTTTTCTTTCTCCTACATAGGTTTACTCGAGGAAGATTTATTCAAATGTAGTTTATAAAGAGGATGAGTTTATTCGGCCCACCTCGAAAAAGAAAGGACAAAAACAAAAAAAAAACCTTATAATTTGAGCCATAATTCCGCTCCGCCATAAGAGCACGTGTATTTTTTAAACTTTCCCAGACCATTTTTTTCAAAAATAGATAGGTGACCCGACTTTTTAAAGACTTCTGAGACGCATCTTGACGTAAGGAAAACCAAGAAACCACTTTTCTAAATTAATCTTTATATGACCCTTGGTGGAAGAGTATCCTTAAATCGATTTTTTTTTCTATTCAGGCCCAGTATAAGGGGGTTGTATCTTTACTTTATAAAACTTATTAATCATAGAAGGAATTTCGACGTTCAGATAATATTTTTTTTGTCGTGGCTATTCGCCCGTCGGCGCAAATACATGGAGACTTGAACGCACGTAGTGCATTTTAAATGGGAGGTTACTTGAACGCACGGAACCCAACCTAATACATTTTATATGGGGCAGGCGGGCGAATAGCCACTTCGTATTTGTTTAGAGGTCAAAATCGACCTACTGGAGTTAAATGGATTTCATTGACAATGTTTTCGAAAGTATTGTATTTTAAATCGCTTCACATTGTACATTTCCAGAAAAAATCGAGTTACCATTTTGAAAGCCCATCCCCATAGGTAATGTGAAATCATTTTCAATAAATTATGCATGTACAGACACGTGGCCAAAACATCGATATTTTGATTTTAAAATATATCTAAGTATATTAAACACAATGGGGTGGAATGGTAAAAATATCTTCCTACAAAACAAAAGGAACAATACCAATATATTAAAGCAAATTTTTGCTTGTTAAAAAAGGAAAACAAGGAAAAAAGGAGTGAAAAATACTGGGAATGCCGCAATGGCAGTGTAGGCCAAAGTCAGGTGCATTTTCTTACTTCAACATGAAACCGAATACCGCGACCCACTCGTTTACAAGTACCCGGCTACAAAGTATCTATGTCTCCGAAAAACTATATTTTTTGACAGTACTTTAATGCTCATGCTCAATGCGTAAATCTATTGAAAATACTACAACGATTGCTGGCAAATTCCAATCACACATATTATACGAGATTACAAGATTTGTGATAGAAATCAGGCGTGCCCGCCTCATTTCTTTTAGCGGGTATTTCTTAAGGTGTATTAGGACGTTTGAAGAATCGGTCTATATGCGTGTAAAATTGCCTAAAAGTATAGCCACTTACTTTTGCGTTTTTCAATTGAACTAAACGAAGTTGAGACCTCGATTAAAAAGCCCGCCTCATTCATATTGAATGTGGTTACCTTAGGAAATCACGTTCAAAATTGGGAGAAAAAGCAGAAAAAAACTTAAAAAATAGGGATAGTCCACGATTAAGAAGAATTTCTGTACACTTAAGCATTAGTGCAGCCTGGACTCACATTTTCTTGGATAACTTAAGATGACTGATACGATTCGCTGCAACCTAGTCGTCATCAGGGTGAAATTTCCCGTCGATTTCATACATTGAAGGTTAAGATCCGATCAGTATCTTCGGAGCGACGACGGAAACATACATACATATATACGGACTCTAGTGAAACTGCAGTTAAAGCTCTTTTCCGGAAGGAGGCGGGCTCAAAAAGGAGGTACAATAATACGATTCCACCCCAGGAAAATTAGTAGGTATTCTCATACACAGATTTTTTGTTTTGGTTTTGGTTCTCCATAGTCACTATGGAATCGAGAAGGTTGTAAGCAACTGTGAAGCGAATGGGGGAGTGATAGATGAATAGCGAGATGAAGGCGAAGGATGGGTGAGGAAGGTACTCGGCGTGGCGGTTTTGCAGAGGTACCACCCCGGAATACACCTGGAGGGTGAAGGAAAACCGCTGCTAAACTTTACAAGGTAGCCGGCCTCAGGCGAAAATCGAAACTGGACCTTCCGAAGGTGCGTGGGCTAATCACCGTACCACCACCACTGTCGGTCATTCGCAAATGTGGATTAAACATTTTTGTCTATGCCTCAGCCATCCGCCTGTTGTCGGTCTGTTTATTTGGGTGTTTCTACAACGAACGGTTGAAGGGTAAAATTTCTCCATTTGAGCTGGAACTGTAAATGTAGTTTTAAATTTACGTAAGGACTCGAGGTATTTTGCTTCGACGGCAGATCGTGACATCTTTTACATTTTGAGGGAGAGGCTTCTATTCTTCATTGCTTCTATGTCTGAAAGGTTGCAGGAGTCAACTTGAATGGGGATTTGAAGATTTTTCGTTTAACACAATGTCCAGGTTTCAAACAGTGTTAACGAGGCGAAAAATAAAAGATTTACAGCAATCTAAACTGCATATCCTCCATCGCCTTTTTACGTTTTCCTTTTTTGTAGGCAAAGGTGCATTGCGCTAGATACGTATTGAATCAGACAGACTGAACAAAAGTATAGACACCTTCCTTAGCTTGTAATAACAGCCTCACAAGTATTGCACATTCGTAATTTTAAAACGGGGGAGATGCGCCAGAAAAGCACGGGATGAAATCGCTAGAACTTCAAGAGATGTATCAACATGATTTTGGCTGTTTTGTCGATCTCCTTCTGGTTCAAAGTTACAGAAATTTGGAAAAATTGGGGCGATCAATAAATTTGAGACTGCTAATACGATACGTCTCGTACTTCGAACCGTTTTCGAGATTATCTCTTTAATGCCGAAAAACAAAAAACGAGAATATGGTCTTCTGTAGAAACTTTTAAAGCGAACTAACTGCATGCCATAGACAGAGAAAAGTCTCGTTTCACTTTTTGCGGCAACTTCCCTTTCCCCCCCATAAACGTAGTTGCCTCGATGAAACAGAATAATCCTGGCCTGCGTAAGACCAGAACTTTTTTCGACATAATTTATTGCACGTTCTGCCCTTGTATACGTGAGAGTACTTTTATGAATTCATATTCCGTCAAAGCTTCAAACACAACACATTTGAAATATGGCCGACCGGGACGCAAGCTTTCGCACGTGGTCGATGCGTTGAGAAGAAATGCTTCGAAACAGTTGTATCAAACACACTAATTCAATAATGGTAAAACCGGAAACAACTGACAGCTGGGAGAGTTCTAAGAGGAAAATGCAAAATGAACAAAGAATTATGCACCGTAAATCAACAAAGGAAGGTGTAGGACTACCAGTACGACGAAGAAGAAATGCGTTCTTCTGTCTTTTCGACGTCCCCCATCCTCTGCAAATGCGTTACGCCACCGATTTACTTGTCGACTTCATTGACACTTGTAGCCAAAATGTTTTTAGCCCTAAAACCTCCGGTCGTTATGTGGTTGAGTTTTACACAAAACTGGCAATTGATCTTTTTGTAAAAATAAAAATATGAATTTGTCAGAAAGAAACACAAACGTGACAGACACGTAACGTTTTTGTTACTGCGTATCCTTACCATAAGTTGTAATAACTTGCAGGTCGTCACTGGCAACGCCATGAGAAAGAGCACGAGGGAGAATCGTCTCTGGGTCTGCGGGAGTTCTCCACCGCGCCTCCGTCGTCATCCCACAGTTTACCTCTGAACGCCGTTAACATCGCGCCGGTGTTCATGCGACTTCTGCTGCGACGAGCGGAGTCCGGACGGCTGCTGTTTACAGAAGACACAGGAGATGGCTTCCGGGCGCTGGTCAGGTCTATACCGGCCGCCGAAGTGTCCATCGACCCCGACGGCGACGTGCACATCCGCTTCAACGCCGTCCCGGACCCGCCCGTGGACTCGGATCCTGACGCCAGTGTGTGCGCAGTGGTGCTCGCATTCCGGGACAGACCGCCAGGCCTGGAGGGCGCCGACCTGAGCGTGGAGCTGCGCGACGCGGCAGGTGCCGTGGGCCGGACGTCGGTGCCGCCGGGGAGGGCGTTTGTGTCATTTGCCGTGGGCTGCCACGGCCCGGCACCGCTGCAGCTAACGGCGTCCATCACCGGGGCGCGGACGCCGTTGGACGGCGCTGCGCTCTTGGAGCTGGGCGGCGCGCAACTCGAGCCGCTCTTAATTCGATACAGAAGCCAGACCCTTACAGGTACGGTTACGCTACACTGTCAATTTGAGAATGCTGCATTGTCCACCAATTGTACTCCATTTCCAGTACCGGTAGCTAAGCCGAGCGAAAAGCCAGAAAGGGACGCACAAGGAGCGCAGCCTAACCTTACTTAACCTAGATTAGCGTAATCGTACGGTTAAGGCAGTACCCAGTAAAAATGAAACATCTGTTTCAGGGAGTTGTTTCCTCTTCTGGGCGTGAAAATACAACGGAGGTATAACATAGGATTTTGATTAGTTTTCAAGGTGCACTCAGTTTCAAACCACATCCACAGAAAGCTCTCGCCGACACCTTTTGAATTGTATAACTGAACGTAGGTCTATCTTGAAAAATGATCAGAATACGTGCTATCTCCGTTTTATTTCCACAGACAAAACAGGTAAGACCTCCCTGAAACAGGTGTTAAGTTTTTCCTATGTGATGCCGCTTACTTCTCGGAGGCAGTAACTGCCGTGTTACTAGTGGCTTCACGTTTGGTGACAGCCGAGCGGAGCAGTTGTAAAGCGAGGCACAAACCTTTTTTCCAAAGGAGCGCCAGTGCAGCGGGCATAATTTAAAAGTTCCAAATTCAGACGATCAAAAGTAAGGCTTGGGCGATCGCACACAAGAGACTGTTATGCATAAACACTCACTAATTGATGAATAACATCACAAATAACATTGTAGTTCCCCACACCCATGACACAAAAAATCTGGAAATACCGGTGGCTTTAAAGTTCGGAACTTGATTCGGACCACCTTGCTCCTCAACTTACTTTATAAAAGCGTAACTATGCAGTAGTCCTCCCAAGATATCCAGCCTTAGTCATCGTCACCCATAGCAACTTCTCAGTTTGGTTGAATAAAAATTAGAGGCGTTTGTTTCATACTCGCAGGTGGTCCAATCCAACTGTGGCCTTTGGTGGCCGACGACATGGACATTCCCGGCTCGGGAGTCACCAACGAGATGGAGTCCCACCGGAAGCACCGACGTCGACGACGGAGGCGCCAAGGCAGCGACGGGCCCGATCCAGAGGACGACCACTGCCACCTTCAGGAGTGGGTGGTATCCACGGAGGAGATGGGCTGGAACTTTGTCGTCTACCCTACCTCCATCTCCGTCAATCTTTGTGTTGGAGAATGCTCGTCCCCTCTCCTTATACGGAAGCATTACAACGCAACGACTCATGCCATAGCAAGAGACGTTTATAGGTAAGTTTCTTAATCATTTCTTCCGTGATGTTCGCTCTGAGGTCGGCAAACCCAATGTAAGCTAAGTTAACCGAGCCAGATCTCTCCAACCTAACTTCGTACTGCAATTGAACTCGTTAGGAAGTAAAGACAAACCAGCAACTCTCTGCGTGATCCATTGCTTATTGGGTTGGTAAAATTTAACCTATACACTCCTAAAACTAACAAAGCAACACAGCGTACTCACGTAATGTGTGATGCATATTCATAAGAATCTATATAGAAAACGCTCTGATATTTTCAGGCTTGTCTTAATAAAGCTTTAAACAAGACCTTGAGTGCTCTGTTGTGCGACACAAAATCAACCTTTCCGCGAGTAGGAAGAACAAAAAGAATCCTCCCCTTCCCATACCCCTACGCCCGTTGCTTATTTTCAAGATAATAAAGTAATTATGAAGTTCTAGGTGTCAAAACTATACTATGTGGGCGTTGCGTAACTGAATGATCTTTCATGTTTTTATACCTTTTGTTGGCAACTATCATTATTTTGAGTGAACAAGCCTCCAGCGACTAAAAGGGGATGACCATAACCTAACTTCTTTCACCTCGAAATCAGGAGAAGCTTATTCTCTTAAGTTAATGATTATTACAAGCCGAAATGGTAAAAAAATAATTAAAAAAACGTTCTTTCATATTACGCCCACTCAAGGTTTTGAATCCTTTATTTACTGCAAGTTTACTTTATTTTCTTGAAAACAAGCTACACGATGAGCGGTAGGGGAGGAGGAAGATTGTTTTTGGTTTTTTTTTCCTCTCACAGAATCGTAGGTTGCAGGTTGAGGACTTTGAAAGGCGGTATTTTTTGTCTCTTGTGTTTCTCCGCGCACAGTGCAAGAGGTATCGTGGCGGATCGGCTTTTCCTCCGCGGAAGAAAGCTAGTTCCTCCCCTCTCGTCTGCTCCCTGATTTGTTATTGTGTGTACTTTTGTAAAGAGTTAAAAAAACTGAAGCAGCATTGTTCAAGTAAAGATCTTAAGCCCAAACGTGACGAGAACACCTCTGCAGTGGGAATACCCCCTAAAATGCCATAATTCTACGTAATTTAATACAAAAGGTGACATTATTGAGCACCCAATAAAGCCCATGTAGAGGCACGTCGTCTACTTTTGTAAGGAGGATGAAATAGAAACGCTTTCGCAGAATAAATGACTTGCAAAAACGTGACCTACATATATCACTGCTTTAGGAATACTACCAAAAACCCAACAATTCAATTTAGTTTTGTTTCAAACAATATATCAC
>Ga0058701_10001732_pt1 | contig 15861 bp, 14 predicted proteins | sample AgamicOrMae_FD_97039 | JGI IMG/M metagenome (GOLD analysis project Ga0058701, IMG submission 97039) | Agave microbial communities from Guanajuato, Mexico - Or.Ma.e | ecosystem: Host-associated > Plants > Phyllosphere > Phylloplane/Leaf | place: Guanajuato, Mexico | collected 2012-06-04
ATAAAACGTTTTTTTTCTTTTTTTTATCATGTTAAAAAATCACATAAGGACCATAGCCTAAATGGAGCAATAGTGTCCCTCAAAGAGGAAATTTTACCTCGAGCTTGCGTTAGTTCTAAGTTTAGTTCCTCAATGTATAATTAAGCTCAAGCCCTATATGAAATATCAAGACATATAATTCTCTGTTCGAATTTTCAAAAATCAATTTCTGCAAGATAATCATTTATAATTTTACACAAAATTTAGTACCTGTTCTGAAGTTTCCCAAAATTGCCTTTAAATGAACCGTTACTTCGTTCCTAACAGAAATCATTTAACTGTACCTTTCAGATTTCTAAATGAGACCATTTAAAAAAAAATGAAATGTCGAACGAAAAATCAGGTCGTAGAGAACCTGTAATAAACTGTAATTTTTTGTTCCATTGAAAGTTCTCGCGCAATATTTGGGGCAGCTTCCGGATTACGCGATTGAGAAAGACACCGCCTTTGAAATCGTTTATCTTTTCTGTGAACGAGCAGATGCTTCGTGGGGGGCCGAAGCCCTGAGCGGGAGCTTCGAGTCCCTCACCGACGTGGACCTTGTCTTGTCAACGCCTGACACGGCATCTGACGACCAGAACCCGCTCACCGTTTCCATCCGTCTCTTTCTTTGCCAAGGCGCCAGCTGCAAAGTAGCGTCGGACTCACGAGTGCTTCCGATCATCTACGGAGAAACACGACGCGACTGCTCTCACACAGTCGAATTCAATGTTGCCAACTGAAATATCTTTCCTGTCTCCCTTTACGGACTTGCAAATCGAAATATTCGTACCAGGGAGACTCTTGGGAATTTTTTACCTTTAGTACTCAACTAATATCGACATGTCATAGTACTATCAGTCCAAATTGTATTGTCCGGCTCTGGTCGTGCAACAATGCGGTGGCCAATATATTTTCCCATAAGGTGGAGCCTTTTTGCGAGACTAGAAGCTGACAATACCTTTTGGGGCGATAGTACTTCTCCTAACTGTGTTTTTGTTAAACTCTATAGGGGTTAATTCACAGGGTGGACTTATCGCTAATCATATAAATAGAAAGCTCTCGCAGAGACTTTCTCTTAATAAGGCTCTTAGTAAGTCTATCTCGAAAGTTAGCCAGGATATGGTCAGTTTGATATCCTTCAAGCCCAAAACAGGTATAAACCCGAAGGGTATTTTTTTTATTATTAGACTTTATCGAGGCCTCAAAATGTTCTCGTTTTCCTCAAATCTTGATTTTTCAATATTTGTTTTTAAATGTACGAAGCGTTTAGAATTTTAACGTCGTGCACTCAGATTCCTCAGAAAATGTTTGACTAAAATTTGTGCCTTATGTGTTAAATGTACGAGAAAACAAGAATGGTTTTGTAGGTTGTTACAAATCTTACACGTAATTTGTTGTGTTTAGTATTTAATTTTTAATACCTGTGAATACATTTTTAAGAAAGTCACTTCGACAGGATGAATTTTAACTGTATGCGGAAAAACATACGAAAGTATGAGATTTTGTCGACGGTCGGTATTTTTTTTTTAATCTTCACGCATTTCTTGAAATCATCCGCAAGATTTTGAGATGTCAAGAATAGAATTTATTGGAGTCTTGTACAACATTTGGCCGTCCGCAATTAAAATATTGCCCTAATATACAAAAAAGAAACTCGGAACGACGAGTGTTTTTGTGACTTAATGCTATCAGTATTTTTTTAGCTAATGCGATGTATTTTAGCTATTTTTGTTGCTCCTCTTACAGACCTATTTTTAAGTATGAAGTCTGTGAAACTGCTCATGTGATTTGATTTCTCGGCTAACATTAGTCAGCTAAAGAAGTTGCTATTTTTGTACTCACCTTTTTTGTGTACGACTTTTTATCATTGATGTTGTTGTGTTTCTGTGAGGGAAGGTTTTATAAAGTTGTTCTTAAAAACACACGAGTTCATCTTTTTCTTTTTATTATCAAAACCCTTGTGCTACGCACCTTGTTTGTCTCACATGGATCCTGTATTCATTATGTTCAGCCCGCAAGGGCTTGAACTATAGGAATCCTGAGCCAACTAAATGCCCCTTTTTTGAGCCATATAAAATGTCTATTTAGAAGCCAATCAGGGATGAGAACTCTCTCCATCCAACTATCTCCCTAACGAGCACTTTTCTTAAAAGACAAAAATTCACGTTTATTTTCAAAACACATTGTTGAGCAAGCCAACATAGATACTTCGTATTTACATATACATATTTATCTTCAACCGTAACATCATAACAATTATGCCAACATCAATATACACTTTGATTACATCGTATAAAAATATTCAACACTCATTCGCACCGCTATAAACAAACTGGTCGGTCTCTTGTGAAAATTTGATTCATTTCTGGATAGGATAGGAAAACATACAATGTGAGGAACTGTCTGCATGAAATGAGACTTATTTTAAGTACGCTCTAAGTGCAATCATTGCTTAATTTGATATTTTTCTTGTTCTCACACAACCAAAACACTCGAAAGAAGACATAATAAAATATCTAAATATCTTTTCTACGGCGGGGATTTTTCCTTTGAAATTGTGGTCGCTCATTTTATTTCGTGAAGATTTTCTTATTATTCGCTCAAGAGGGAATTTTTTTCGTCTTCAGGACATATGAATCGCTTTTTCGGTAATCTTTATCTGAGATACTTTTTTTTATGGGTGTATGTGACCACGGTAAAAAGTATCTAAGGGAACTGTGGTTCCATGCATCTTCACAAGCATAGTGAGGGGCCATCCATAAATTATCAATCATATTTTCTCAAATTAAGACCTCCTCTTCATCACCTAGAATTTTCCTTCGTATTTTTGTACTAACATGCCCGCCTCCCGGTTTTCGATGTCGTAGTTTATGGACCCCCTCATTCGTCGTTATAGCTTTGGTTTTACTCCCGGATGGCGCTGAAGTGATTTCATTACACGCCCCCAAAAAAACCCTTGCTTCTAAATTACTCATGCCTGACTCCTTTGTTGCGAATCACAGAGTTTACGGCCGGTCCCTTTAGGGGGAATGTCCGTTTCCGGGGAAAGGAAGTAATAGTACTCACGTGTTATATTACTGGTGAGCCCCCTGTGAAGGAAGCTGTCACCCCCGTCCTCTGTCCTTTGTTCACCTTTCACCTCACCTCCCTTTCACCCCGTCCCTCTTTTCCCAGGGGTCATGGATGATGCGAGGAAGAGCATTACAACGTCAACACCAAAGCAGACGAAAATCGACATATGCACGATGCTCCGTTGTACTAAGAATTTTAATATCGATACTTTAACATACAAAAGTCTACTAGTTGAGCATTTTCCTTATTCGTTATTTTCAAAAGAATCGTATATTTTTTAAATCTATAATCTCACTCGATATGAAAGCAACAGCAGTATTCTTTTGAATAGCATTTTCAGCGTTAGAAAAAAAACAACAAAAAACAAAAACTTTTTTAGCGTGGTCCTGCTCCCATTTTCGTCAAGGTACTCCTCCTATGTTGGTTAACAAGTTTGACTTAAAGCGGTTAGTTGACGAGTAAGCCATAGCCATGTAGGATGGACAGCTCTGGCGGCGAACTTTTGTCCACTTGCTATTAATAATTTTAAGTTATTAAAATTTATCTAAATGAGGCATATAGGCATTTTTACCCATTACAGGTTTATCTCCCCAAAAAGGTTCTGAATTGTTTTTATGTTTTGCTCAGTTTTCTTTCTCAACGGATCGAAGTGTAATACGGGTAGCAGGGTACTACCGAATATGAACAATTATGAATATCGATTTTGAATAATTTGATAGGTTTGTTTCCTGCACCTCCGACCATGATCCCCAGCTGGGTCCAGAGGGTGTTCAAATCGACGAGCTGAGAGGTAGAAAAAAAAGAGCCAAAAACACAGACGCAGGTGGCGCTGAAAATGCCTCTCTAAAACTGCGAGGCTCTCTTTCAATTTTTACGGCCAAAAAGTTGGGCCTCACAGCTCTTGAGCCGGTCTCACTATCGTTTTATAAAGTTCTCTTGTCCCTGATCCATCCCAGTGGAAAATATCCTATTTTTAGAATCATGCATAGCTACCTTAAGTATATTACAAACGCGTATGTAACCGTAAGTTCCAGAGGTTACACTTTCTACCTTTTGAGTTCTACCTTAATTCAACCTTCCATTTATCTGAGGATCATGATAACCTTGGTTAGGTGCTCTTTACTGTGCTATAACTCGACTTGGTATGGTTCCCAAAGGTAGAACACTCAAGGTAGAAATTGCGACCTTTAAAATTTAAAGAGTGGAGCTGCTGTGCCGTCAAGAAACTAATTCCACATTCAGAACGATCGAGTAAGAATATTCAGGAATTGAGTGCCTAATGTGGAGTTAGTACTTTCTTGCATGGGACAGCGGAATGGGGTCTAATCAGCCTGGGAACGATTTTTCGGAGTCGACCAGGGAGTACGATGTATGCGATCTTTCTTACTTAACAACAACGCTACACTTTCTTCCAAAATATGAGCTAAAAAAATCCTGAGAATCCGAATAAACATCCACTTTTCAAATACAAGTCGGACTTCACAGAAAAAATTCATTTTTTGATAACACAAAATACGTTTTCAATCTATTTTCTCCAACCTTCGCTAAGCTGATTTTGAACTTCCTGCACACAAATATGTACTAATTAAAAAATTCATCATTGAAAAATAACGTCAGAAATATTTTTAAATTTTTTTGAATTTTTAAAAATAATTTTTGATAAGAAGCATTTGAAATTTTAAAAGGATAATTTTGAATGAAGCGTGAAGCAAGAAAAAGAAGGAAGATTTGTCACGATCGGATGTTTTTTTATGTGTTGCCAATTAATTTTTAAATCATTGCCAGCAATGAAAGTTCTTAGCGTGCAGTTGGCAACTCTTATTATTCCACGTGGACTGCGAGACCATTCGTCTACGGTTCGTGGAATAATCGCGTATATTTTGTGCTTTTAAAATACTTTTGAAAGGACCACTCGCACGATCATGTATTTTCCTCTTCGATTTGTGTTTCACCCAACACGAGCTACTCTTTCAAACTAAGAGCTTATATCCTAATCCACCCAACGAAATAATTTTGACATTCAGCTTTTAGAAGCTTTGCGAGAATAAAATGTATTTAGCGAGCGAGGGGGCTTCTAAATAACACCCGCACTCGAAACCTATAGCTCCGATGAAAGAGTTTATATCAGATTTTAAAATCTATTTTTACATTGAAAAAGATCTGATCATGCCACTTTGTTGGTTCTTATTACTGCTTCTTTTTTTTTTTGCACTTAAGGCCAGATTTCGCAATGGAGCATGCGAAATCGCAAATCGCAGCTTCTCCCGCGTTGACTTTGGTAACGAAACAAAATTAAAACTCGCTGGAAACAAAGAAAAAAAAAGAAAAAGAAATTACTGTCGCGTGTGGAGTGCAGAGCAACCCACACACGGAGGAAGTTGTATTCATTTAAAGTCGGAACAGCGGACTAAAATTTAAACTAGGCTTTAGCCATGGCTAAGAATAGACTTGACCGTATTTTTTTGGGGGAGCTTTACTTGCAAAACAAAACAAAAAACTTACCATTTCGCTAAGCTCCTAAAAATACACGACTCAAAGTGCGAAAAGCGTATGGAACTAAAATTTCCGGAAGTGGTGGTATAGATAAAACGAAGTATGACTATTCACGGACACGCTGCCCTATTTGAAATGTTTTAGGTTGGTTTCCGGCGTGCGAATAGAATTGACATAAAACATATATAGCTCAAGCATGGTAGCTTTTCTTGTGTTCAGGCTATTTTTCTGCCCAAATAAAGCTAGCGGGATGAAAAAATAAAAAAATGCTTGTTTTTCTCGATTTTGAAAAAGTAGAAGCAATAAAATATTTGTATTTTACGTACTGGTATTCGAAATCTGAAGTTAAACCGACAATAATTTGGATAAAAATTATTATTTTTTTATTCGAACATTTAAACTATATCCAGTTGTATGCCGAAATTCAAAATCAGCTGAATGGGAAGGAACATAGTTGATGTATTCAAAATATGTGCAGTGTTGTGTAGGAAAACATGATATTACCCTTCAATACAAAGTTGCTTCAAGTACGGAAACTCCGTACTTCACCGTACCTACTATGACTATAACACCCGCTATTTTAGGCTAAGTTTAGTGGAGGTACCCTCTTCTCACGAGGGAGATCAATTGCATCCAGACATTGAAATCATACTTCTTTTATGCGTCACAATTTCATCAAATGGTGGATGAACTATGTGTCTTAGATTGAACCGAGCAGGGACCTTCCTTAACTTTGGCTCAGAGCCCCGAATCAGGAGAATATCGTGAAACGGGGCTAAATTAAGGACGGTCCCGTTCTTCAAACTCCAGATATCTTTGAACACGGAATGACTCCGTTTACATCATTCAAAACTATTATTAAAGAAAAAACTCAACACGTAGGCCCAACGCAAGTGAGGCATCAGTTAAATATACCCGCGTCTTTGCGTGGGTTTAGAATAGCTTATCCAGAGATTTCTTCTCGAGATGACACGAGCAAAGTATTGTCATGACAAATTTTCCTCCGACAATGTGCACACATCACATCCTTTTTCTTTATCAACAAATCTGTTTTTCTCACGTACACACTAAAACCTCAGGTGCCACTAAAATTTCAAGAATCAAAATGGTGGATGAGATTACGACCCAAAAATCCTGAAATTAGGATTAAAAACGGCAATCGAGAAACCAGAAACTATCACTCGTGGCATTCGGTTCAGCGACGCTGAAGACTTTAGGAGTGAAAATTCTTCAATTTGGAGTGACACGCAGATTTACTCTTAGATGGAGTGAGATCATATTTGGTCGCTGGAAGTGATTATTTGAGAGTAAAGAGTTCCATATTGGAGTGATTTCAGGTTCGGATTTTCGTCCTCATGAAAATCACTCCAAACAAGTGTAGACGAGAAAAAACTGCGTCAGCTAAGTTTACTAATAATTAGTAAAAAACGCGCCAGTCAACTCAACTAGTAAACAGTATCCAGTAAACGACAGTACTGGGAAACGATAACGTTTACTAGCAAACCTGTTAGCGTTTACCAGCCAAGTTTGGCTGTCGCCTTTTATAGCTATTTTTATTGATTTTCAGTAAACTTTACTAACCCAATTTTCTCAATCTTGATTTTCGTCTCTAAAAAGTTGTTGAATTTTCATTATTTCTAGAGTCGTGATGCTCTCCTGTGGATTTCCAATTCGAAAAATCTTAGCGTTTGGGAAAACTGCTTATGTACAGTACAAAAAAACACAGTTATCACGGGCAGACATGATTCATTCACTAGAAAACTAGCACCAGTAAACATTGCTGTCAGAACGGGACAGTTGCGAGACAGCTACGACCTCCTGCTATCTCTCTCCGTTTCAAAGGTTTTATTACCCGCCTCTATGATCCATCCTTGTTCAGTTCTTGTTTGCGTTGAAACTTTACACGACACTAGATGTAAGTGAAATTAGCCCATGTAAAGGCGAGTGCCTTATGCCTCGCTCTGCTCTCGCTCCGCTCGGCTTAGTGACAAATGGTGGAACACCAGAGCCGGAAGATGAAACCTTTACAATTCACATCGTGAACCATAGTTTCCGATCTCTCAGACGACCTCACGTTGTTTTGTTTCATAAAAATAACAAACTTCTTACAACACGATATAATTTGAAAAGATGTAACGGAATAGCCCATACCAGCAGGCAATCATAAATAAATTGACATCGGTTTTTATCTCGAGAAAAAACGTTTTGCCAAAAATAATATCGATAAAAAAGAAAGCAACCATTTTCAATTTCTCTTGTTGGTGCATTGCTTCTGGAACAGTGGCCTTTAACGATAGGAATGGAGTTTTGAAACGTGGGGATCGTCGATAAATTACGTATTTAGTGGAGGGACCGAGGCTTACAGCAATAAGTTTCAATGGAATCAATTGAGTCGCGGTTCACGTGAGTAAAACGGAAAGTCGCTTTAGTCAAGGAGACGAAATTCTTCACTCTGGTCCTTTGCACCTCTAGGGTAACGCTAGAGTGTACATCTAGTTTTAGACGATCGTGGGTTCGAATCTCGTCTCTGACCAGAGCGACTTCTTTATTCACCCGCATTTTTTTTTCCGATTTTCTTTACTCTGGGCATCTTACGGACGGAACCGGAAATCTTATCGCATTATCTGTAAATTGAAATTCCCCACGTATATATTTGAAAGGTAGCGAATTAGTTCTAATTATGTTTCGCACCTGATGTGATCTTTCAGTACATCATGAGACTAGATTACCCATAATCAGGGCTAGAGACACAACCGCTTAAGTTAGGTTAACTTAGTTTAGGTTAACCTAGGTTAGGTTAATCTAGGTTATGCTGCATTAGGTTAACTTAGGTTAGGTTAACCTAGGTTATGCTAACCTAGATTACTTTAATCTAGGTTAGTTTAACCTAGGTTAAAGTAGGTTAGCTCAAACCAGGTTAGGTAAGGTTGGGTTACTAGCTGACGAAAGGTAGAGCACGACAGGTGGAAAACGCTACCTCTCAAATTCACAATGCACTCCGCACCTAACTCAGAGGCATCTTAAAAAGACAATCTTTTTTCAATCAATCGTCTTTTCTACACGTGTGGACTAAGTGGTGTTCTTCCGAGAACACGCCTCATTTCACCAGTATTTTTTCAATCAACATACCTCGCAACAACCGCTTCATTGCGTACCAATTTCGTGGTTATTTGACCCAGCATCTGCCCCCGTCTGGGCAGCTGTGTTTAATATCGCTCGATTAATCACGTGGAAATGTCGAAAGTGTTAGGAGGCGGCTTTGTGTGGTAAGCCGACTGGCGTGTGAATGCAATGGGCACGGGCGGTATGGGGCCGGGCGGCATGGGGCCCGAGGCCATGGGCCCGGGGGACTGCGCCGGGGCCCCGGGGAGGTCGACGGCGCCGGCGGTGTGGAGCCCCGGGCCCCGGAACTTGGCGTCGCCCGTCGGCCGGAAGCAGCACTTGAGACGGTCCTTCGTCACGCTGAGGTTGCCCATGCGAACGTCACATATCATTAATCTTACAACTCTGCATCGGCGATGTACAGTTCAGTTTGGGTTTAGGCCCCACACTAAAAGCTCTGCTTGCCTAAAAGTTACCCTACTAACACTCCAACTTCCTCAATGCATTTTCAACCTCTTCACTGTTAATTTTAAAAGTTTGATTTCATTTGATACGTTTTAAGGAGTTCTCACCTGTTTTGGATGTGAAACTAAAACGGGGGTAGTACGTATTTTGGTTGTTTTTCAAGATAGACTTATGTTCAGCCATACATTTCGAAAGGGGACGGCAAGAGCTTTCTATTGATGTGGCTGAACATAGATCTATCTTCAAAAAATAAGGGAGAAGTGCTTATTTTGATTATTGTTCAAGATAGGTCTATGTTAAGCCATATCACTCAAAAGGTCTCGGCGAGAGCTTTCCATTGATGTGGCTGAACATAGGTCTGTCTAGAAAAATAAGGGAGTGCTGCGTATTTTGATTATTTTTCAAGGTAGCCCTGTGTTCAGCCATACCTTTCAAAAGGTCTCGGCGAGCGCTTTCCATTGATATGGCTGAACATTGGTCTACCTTAATAAAATACCAAAATGTTTTAATTTCACACCCAAAGCAGGTAAGAACTCCTCGTGTTTCGGTTCTATTTGCGTACACCTCTTTCGTCGTATGGCCTCCGAACTCAGGAGTCGGAAAATGCAGCCTTGGTAATTTACGGCGCAGAAAATATAAACGGGGAGACTTCATGTATACTCACCTACTAAGAAACCAAATGAAGAGAAGGCATGGGGTGGTGCACGTGGGTACGAAGGCCAGCCATACGAATAGGGAAAACACGACGTCAAAGTGGCCGCTATTGTCGTACGTCTCTGTCAGCGCCATTTTCGCTAATCTGGAAAACAAAGGCAAAGTCTTCTCATGTATACGGCCATTGTGGCTGATCTTGAAAACTAACGGATATTGGCTGATTTTCAAAATTGATCCATGAATAGCGACGTCAAATCCATGAATAGCGAATGGAAAGCTCTTGCCGAGCCATGTCATTTGACGGATTTTCATGGGTATTTAAAAAAGTTACGGCTTAAACATCAAAAAAGGCTTCCATCCATTAAAGCTTACGACCATAAGTTTTTTTCCGCCTATTAGTATAGTAGTTTTATTCTTTTTGCCTTCAGTGTAGTACATGGAAAATTGTTGGGTGAAGCGTAAGGTGCATGTTTTGATGACAGTAGTTAATTACGGCTGTAGCGTCCACAACCCGCCTACTCGGAGGCGCCTACGCCCCGAAGTCGCTGTCTAACCGAGGATGCCCGAAGGCACCCGAACAAACAGCCGCCGAAACGTGAATCAAGTCAACGGCCTCACACTAATTCATTTGTCCTCATGCAGAACTGCGTATTTCGGTCACGGCTTGAACTTGTGTAGACTGTTTCTACTTAGCCCGCCCAACTCCTTTTTTTTTATCGTGCTTTAAGACGTATATAAATTTAGTCCAGAGCTACCAGTCAGTCAATTTTACGGGGGGCATTCGATAGCGCCAAAAACCACAAGCGCCAACGCCGCAAGCGCCAGTCCGTAACCGCCAAACGGGAAAAGCCGCAAACGCCAAAGTTCGTATAGGTTAGGTTAGGTCAAGTTAGGTTAAGTTAGGTTAGGTTAAGTTAGGCAATGTTAGTATTGCGTTTAAGACCTTTGGCGTTTGCAACTTTTCTCGTTTGGCGGTTACGGATTGGCGCTTGCGGCGTTGGCGCTTGTGTTTTTTGGCGCCTATGACAGCTACCCAATGTTATCACTTTGTGTCACTTTAAACGATTTCGGTTACTCCTTTTCCCCCGCTATTTGACGCCGTTCGTAAAATACTCCCCGACAAACGTCAGCATTTTTGAGCTCTTAGTAACCATTCGTCATCACCATTGAACAAGAGGCCCTCACTTCGAATAAGTTGTCGTAGTTCCTCCATTTTTTAAAATATATTTTAAAGAAAACCTTTGAATCTTAATTAGTTAATATTAATAATTTTGATAGGAAAGGTGAACGAGATAGGGAAAAAATTAGAAGTTTCTAGATCTAAGTTTTAGAGTTTGAGGATCGACGTGGAATCTTAAATTCGCCGCAATGACGTTATTTTCTTCGCTACTTTATCGACTCTCGAGTAACTTTTTTAGGATTATCTTGATTAACCGCAAGAACAAGTCTCTGGCTTGTCCAGTGACATTTATAAATGATATGTCAAAAAGTTGATAAGTCAACAACCAAAATTATTTAATGGATTTCCTAAAGGGGATGTATCACGCAATTCAAGGCCGATTCCAGAGGCGCTGAATTCAGCGAGCCGGACAGATATCTTCAGCTAACCCACTGGAATAGAAATCCCTGTTCAGGAGTCCTGTACACCGTAAAATTGAGCTGCGGAGTTTGATTTGACACTCCTTGTGTTCCAAGTTTGCCTTCAACATCAATGCAAAGCACCATGCGTGTAGCCTAATGTTAACCTAAGTTAACTTTTCATGCTTTAAACAAGTAGGGTTACCTTAACGGGTACTTTTTCTCAACGAGGAATCACCATTAAAGAAAAAGCAACCTACTTCCCTTTGACCTTCCCGGGTAGAAATTCGCTTGGGATTCACGCTCACAGCAAAGTTGTAGCAGCAAACCACAACCTTTGAACCTTTGAAATTTCCTGCCCCATTCAGTCAGAAATACAATCTACTTTGATATTGAACATACTCGACTGCTGGTTGCGGAGACCCGAAATATTGTTGTCGCAGCAATTCTGTTTAGCTATTTGTTGATTAACCCCCTTGAACAGCTGCATCGATTGCTTCACTAGCAAAATGGATAGTAGCGCTGGGGGGCATTCGATAACGCCAAAAACCACAAGCGCCAACGCTGCAAGCGCCAGTCCGTAACCGCCAAACGAGAAAAGTCGCAAACGCCAAAGTTCTTATAGGTTAGGTTAGGTCAAGCTAGGTTCGATTAAGTTAGGTTAGGTTAAGTTAGATTATTTTAGGTTAGGTTAAGTTAGGTTAGGTATGGTTAGTATTGCGGTTAAGAACTTTAGCGTTTGCGACTTTTCTCGTTTGGCGGTTACGGATTGGCGCTTGCGGCGTTGGCGCTTGCGGCGTTGGCGCTTGTGGTTTTTGGCGCTTATGACAGCTACCCGTAGCGCTAGCAATTCATTTTGAATTTCACAGCTCTCGTATTCCAGCTCTCGAAATGAGAAATTTAACCGCCTCCGAGAAGAGTTCAATGTAGAGAGTGCTGTCTGCGCAGGGCAGAATTTGGTGTAATATGAGTTCTCCGTTATGTTGCTGTTAGCGAAAATGCTCCTGTTAGAAAGACAAGAGGCATGAAAAAGGCCCTTATCTGTCAACGCTGTCATGAGTCTTTTCTCATAAATCCGCCATAGTGATGGAATTTCTATGGAAGGGAGGAACGTAATATGAAGATGCCCAGCCCAATAGCGCCCCTCATACACCTCATTACGTCTCGATTTGATCCCGCGTAACTATTAGTGAGAGGCGCAAAAGTGAGACACGGCTAAAAGATATCCAGAGTTGTAGAATCCTCAGGGAAGAAGGCCTCTTAATTTATTATGTTTCTATTCGGAGGAAACTCTGGCATCTGTGGAATTCCTTACTTTTATTTCTACGGAAGAAATAGCTAGGTTTTTAATTAAATATTTTTCAGAACAGCAGCCCTGCTCTCTTAAAGACTTCGACTGAGATTATTCACTTGTTTAAAACAAAAACGCTTCCACTCGAAGCTTCGGCACGGCCTATTTTTGGTTTAATCGAGCGAATTTTGTTCGGAATGTCTTCGAGATATTCTGTGTTTGCACGATATCCCTCTCCGCTCGTTCAGGTCCGCCATTTGTAATCCAGAGCGTTCTCATTGGATGGGGATGCCCCGGATCACAAATGGTGGACTTGAGCGAGCGAGAAAACGGACTTTGGGGGAGAGAGAGGGGTGATCGTGCAAACACAGAATATGTCAGTACTTTTGCCGTCGAGTTTATCTAGGTTTAGAACAGCTCTTGAATCAATATTAAGTGTTTAAAGCAGATCTAAGGACAATGTGATCGTTGACCGATGCATCAAGAAATAAACCTGAATTCAACTCGTTTTGATAGGGGGGCTTTCGATAACGCCAAAAACCACGAGCGCCAACGCCGCAATCGCCAGTCCGTAACCGCCAAACGAGAAAAGTCGCAAACGCCAAAGTTCGTATAGGTTAGGTTAGGTCAAGTTAGGTTAGGCTAAGTTAGGTTAGGTTAAGTTAGTTTAGGTTAGGCAAGGTTAGTATTGCGGTTATGAACTTTGGCGTTTGCGACTTTTCTCGTTTGGCGGTTACGGATTTGCGTTTGCGGTGGTGGCGTTTGTGGTTTTTGGCGCTTGTGACACCTACTCGTTTTGATATTATGGAATTTCACTACGAAAATTGCGTTTGGAAAATTGCGTACGGGAAAATCAAATTAGGATATTTATCGATAATCCGTCTCTTTTATGAGCGGATTGGCCTTGGCAAAGTCGTCCCTGGGACGAAGGGAACGAGGAGGGGGGACTAATTGGCTAAAACAATGACGGACCTGAGCACCATCAGCGGACACAGACAAATAGCGTAGAGAGCAGTCATGGATGTGAAGTATTGTTGCGAGCGCCTCTCGCGCTGCACATCCACTTCGGGAACCATCCGATCCGACGGTACAGGACTCGTCACATCCTCGAATCTGCAACAAATCAAAGAATCACTGATGATTATCACCAACTGATTGGCATCCAAAACTCGCCTACTCTTCCATTTCACCCTACTTCTTCATGATAATCGATCGTAATCTCTTTTAAATTCACCTAAACTAAACCTCTTTACTTGACCGTACTTAATCTAATCTGATCTGGGTAGCTGTCATAAGCGCCAAAAAGTACAAGCGCCAACGCCGCAAGCGCCAATCCGTGACCGCCAAACGAGAAAAATCGCAAATGCCAAAGTTCTTAACCGCAATACTAACATTACCTAACCTAACTTAACCTACCCTAACTTAGCCTAACCTAACTTGACCTAACCTAACCTATACGAACTTTGGCGTTTGCAACTTTTCTCGTTTGGCGGTTACGGACTGTCGCTTGCGGCGTTGGCCCTTGTGGTTTTTGGCGCTATCGAATGCCCCCCATCTGATCTTACTGGACCGAGCCTCGCCTTATAACACTACCCTCTTATTAGACTGAACCTAACTTAACCTTACTTTTTTGAAACCCGCCCTATGTAACTGCATTGTCTACTAGCTCACTTAATGTCACCTATAAACACCCAATTCAATCTCACTGAAACTCACTGAGCTCAACTCAACCTATCATCCCGATGGGCTGCTCTTAATCTCAAGCCTGTAACAATTATTTTCTCAACGAAGAAAATGTCGACGGAATTGGCTTATTTTAAAATAAAAATTAGCTTCAATTTTGCATTGTATAAAAATTTTGTCAATTTTCAAACATCTTTTTTTTTTTAATTTCAAGCCAGAAAATAGTTTTTATTTCTTTAAAAAGCTAACGTTAGATTACGTTAGGTTACGTTAGATTACGTTCGGTTACTTTAGGTTATGTCAGGTTATGTCAGGTTACGTTAGGTTATGTGAGGTTACGTTATTAGGTTACGTAACTTTATGTTAAGCTACTTTAGGTTACGTTAAGTTATGTCAGGTTACGTTAGGTTACCTTAAGTTACGTTAGGTTATACTAGGTTATGTGTGGTTATCTTAAGGTTACGTTAGGTTATGTTAGGTTTGGGAACGTTAGATTACGTTAGGTTACGTTAAGTTTGGTAACGTTAGATTACGTTAGGTTAGGTTCGTTGCCGTGCTGCTCGCTCTGCTAGGATAACAAGCCTATTAGCTTGAACGTCGTTTTGTGCGGGACCCTAATAGAGGCCATCCTGTTTGAACGTCAAAGTCCCATGACGAGTACAGAAGAAGCTCGTTGGCATAAAAAGCCAACATTTTTATGGCGAGCTGTGGAGGCCGTCCGTCAAGCCATTACCCAGGGGTACTCGCCTCTTCGATAGCGCCGCACTAGCCCAACTTGGCTATTTATGATTTCATCTCCAGTTACTTTGCTCGCTCATTTTGGCTCAGTAAAGTTTAATGAGAATGTGAGGAGGTGCTCAGGTGCCTTAAGATATAAGCAACTTGCTTAAAACGCTGTTTGAACGCATTTAGCGAGATGCTGTTTAATACGGTTTCTAAAGGATGACTAAATATGATGCATGAGCCGCTCTGCCTAACAAATATTAATGGTTGTTGAGGTTGTAACTTTTCCTTGCTTACTTAGTCTAGCTGCAGTCCTGGACCGGAGAATGTTTACTTCGGAACGGAAACAAAATGATTTATTATTGAAAAACTCTGCAATTTTGTCTATCTTCTTTCGTAAAACGTATTCTTTTACGTATGAAGGTTAAGCGGTGGTATATGCCACACGGCTTTGTTTGGTTAGTAACTTTCTCGTTAAGTCCGCTCAGGTTACAAAGAACATGTTGATAATTAACCAAAATACGATAAAGGCACTTTTTAACATCATTAACAGGTAAGGCTTCTATATGAATGTTGTTAAGTTAGCTAGATTTTGAAGATGGAATCTTCTACCTTTCGACCTTTTTGTGCCAAGCCGTGTAAAGCGAGCCGTAAACTAACTCAGCTTAACATGGTAAGGTTTCGTAAGCCTGATGCGGGTTACTGCTCAGCGGCAGTTGTGCCGACGAGAAGTAAGCGACATCAAGCTTGGCTGCAGCAGAGCATAGCGCCAGCGAAGC
>Ga0058701_10001733_pt1 | contig 15861 bp, 17 predicted proteins | sample AgamicOrMae_FD_97039 | JGI IMG/M metagenome (GOLD analysis project Ga0058701, IMG submission 97039) | Agave microbial communities from Guanajuato, Mexico - Or.Ma.e | ecosystem: Host-associated > Plants > Phyllosphere > Phylloplane/Leaf | place: Guanajuato, Mexico | collected 2012-06-04
AAAAAAAAAAAAAAAAAAAAAAAAAAAAAAAAAAAAAAAAAAAAAAAAAAAAAAACAGTTGTTCTGTAAAGTCAGGAAAAATGGCTTCAAAGTCAGTAAAAATTCCTATAACATTTTGAATTCTTTCCTTTGGTTGTGATCGAGACGCTGCGTCGACAGACACAGACACTGGAATTCTCAAACGCTTTTCGGAGCTCGTCAAAGGCGGGCCGCAGAAAAATTAATCGAATTTGGTCAGGAATAGTCAGGTAAAAGTCAGGAAATTTCAAGAGCAAGATCTTGTGACAACCCTGTAAACGTAATTTGTTAACCGTAGAAGTCTCGTTTGCCCTCTGCTTTTCAAGTGTGCTGAAACGTTTGATTTACATTTTGCAGATCTTCGTGAACTGGGAGTTGTTGAGGAACACGATCCGACTAAAGACAATCGCACTGTTTTTGTCAGTAATTTGGATTACTCTACCGAAGCGGACACTATTCGGGGCATTTTCGCGACCGTTGGAGAAATCACTGATTTGCGGCTCGTCAGAGACTTCAAAGGCCGGTCGAAAGGTTACTGTTACGTGGAATTCAGCCAATCGGTTAGTTACTTTTTGAGTTATTGGCTGCGCAATGATTTCTGAAGCTCATCCATCTTTCGTTAACCATTAAATTTCTTCTATCATCCAACGACCTTGTGATCATTACTTCTAAAGTCTTAATAACCATGAATTTTTCATACTTTTCAGGCGGAAGCTCTAGAAGCTCTGAAAAAAGACCGGGAAATGATTGATGGCAGACCGATGTTCGTTTCAAGATGTGACCCAGATAAAAATTCTCGCCCGCCTGGATTTAAATTTAAGACCGGATTGGAAAAGAACAAACTTTTTGTCAAAGGTAAATCGTTAGTTCGATCCCTCCAAAGAAAAAACGATCAAGTTAAAGGGCGTGTTTCAAATATCGATCAAGTGAAATCGTATGTCTGAAAAAACGACCAACTGCAATGTATAAGAATAGCAGTTGTTGGTTTTTTCAAACATACCCTTTCACTTGATCGTTTTTTGAATCGTGCGGCTTTACATGGTCGTTTTTTAATTGGAGGGATCGAGTTAAGCTTTTTAAAAATTTCACGAAGAAAAATTATTTATATCGTATCTCTTGTTTCAGGACTGTCGAAAAGCACAACTAAAGAGAAGCTACAAGAAGTGTTTGGCGCCTTTGGAAACCTGAAAGATGTACGGCTGGTTACGTACCGAAACGGTCATTCAAAAGGATTAGCTTTTGTTGAATTCACGGACGAGGTTCGTCACTTATCTGAACACAAGAGTTGGGAAACCTAACCTCCTAAATTCAGAATGTAGACTGTTGATTCAGGTAAAGCTGACTTCATGGGCTGATCATTCTCTTTGTTTTTCAGAACACAGCAGCTCAGGCTCTCATCAAAACCGATGGGATAACATTAGACGACAAAGTAATCTCTGTTGCTCTTTCCCAACCACCGGATCGCAACGCATCCTTGCTCTCAGAGGGCCAGAGTAGTGCTCCGGTTTCATCTTTAGGTGGAGGACCCAAGGAGGTGGGACCGTAAGTAATCTTCCTTACCTTAACCAATCGCAGGGTTGCCAGATTTCGCAATTTTGTAAATTTTAATCGCGTCTTACATTTTAACCATTAAAGATAACCCAGCATGTTGGGTATGTTTTGGATCGCTCTCGAGCCGAGCGTTTGAAAAATAGGGTTTATCATGTGATTACGTTTACTGATTAAGAAGTTACGCGCGTTGAAAAAAAGACGAAGTTACGAAATCTGGCAACACTGGAGCCGTGAAGCCATAGGCTGGCGTGCACGCTGAACCCGGATAGCCACAGGATGGCGGGCTGTTTCCAAGGTTTTCATCTGCTGTCATAATTAAGTTCTCATGAATATTGGCCGAGGTTAACATCACATCGTTACTTTAATCGTCATCGTTACGTTAGTTTAAATTCATCTGACTTGTCCTAGCCTAGTTTCTTAACGCATGAGTCCGTCCACCTACCAGCTGTTAAATGAAAATCTAGCAATAATAATTACGGCCAATTAACTGATTTTTACTCGGATGGGCTAACCTCGACCCACTGCAAATAAACACTCAGCGACAAATGTTACTACTCTGATGGAAGCGTGACCTAAACTTTACCCAAGAGTTAACTCAGATCCTATACATAATTTTGCATCTGCCAAAAAATCTGGCTATCTTCATCCAAACCGGGACCTAGCTCTGGTACAGTGCGTCACAAAAGTCATGACCCCTGCTTCCATAAGAAATACCTGGAAGCAGGGGTCATGACTTGTGTGGCCCACTGTACCGTACATATTGCGATTTTACAAAACTTTAGCCGAAAAACCTCACCACCGGTATCTTTTCTAGCGTAAGGAGTTTTTGAACACAAATCGGTTATTTATTTGCAGGAGGGGGCGTGGTCGAGTACAAGTTTCTCTAGTTCCACGATCACTTCAAGTGCCGCCGCAGTCAGCCAGTTCCCGTGATGAGGCTGCTTCGAGTCAAGACAGCAGCAAAAATATTGCTGGCCCAGCAACCAACGGAGCTCCGAAACCCAAAAGTAATGCAGACTTCCGTCAGCTGCTTTTGGGTAAAAAATTCTGAGCTCAGTTCAGAAGCCAATGTTATGTGTCGTTGTAAGTTCATCTTGTACAGACTTTTTTTCTAGGGTTTCTTTTGTACATTGATTTAAATGTAACGATCTTTTTTTTCGTGGTCAAAGGAGGACTTTGACTTTTTGTGACTGATTTGTTCGTATTGTTGGGAGGATAGGGAATAAATGTTGTTCGAAACTGCAGACAATTCATCATCTGCAAGATAGGCCGACATAGGTAGAAGAAGAAAAAAAACACGAGCGAAGTTTCCTAACATTTATTTAATAAATAATAGAAAATATGTCCTCTTATCTGTTTTGACATCTTGCGTCCTAGTATATCGCTCATAAATATGATCACAGAATAAATTATTTTAGATATTGCTGACCACCTAAAAGATGGTCCTAAAATTCGGCTATCACTGAAATATAAAAGAATACTGTCGCAAAAAATGTCGACGAAGAACGGTGAAAAACATTGGAAGACTTTGATTTCGACACAAGCTACGATACCGCCTACAGAGACTCAATGTAGATATTCGATTACCGAACACCTCATTGGTTGCCGCCTAAAACTGCTATTGGGCTTAGGCGGCAAGTCCGAACCAATCAGACGAGACCGCAGATTTCATTTGTCGACTCTCTACCTTGAGTCTTTTTACGACAGCAAATTACCACATTCATCATGGGATGCGTTCGCAAACAGCGTCCGAACGTGTCCTTCTACTATCACACTGAGCTCTCATGAGAGAGAAAGCGATAATGCGCTCGGGTGTTGTTTCCGAACGCATCTATAAGAGGTCTGCGCTTAGACGGGACGACAATTACACCAAGAGTGACAATTAATGTAAGGTCAGGGCCAGACTCGAACATTGTTCGCGAATAAGGTGGGAATGGTAGGTTGCTGAGCATGCGGAGTCACCTAGGCAGAATATAACGTGATCTTGAGAGCCATGGGGCAAAATGTGAGACGCTTAGTTACAGGGTGGAATCCGCTTGAAAGTTACCCGGATACATTCTGAAGTGACGTCGTTACAGTTAAATACCACTTCACGCTAAAGAAACCCGATTTGGCACGGGTTACTAATGTTTAAAAAGCAGGAAAAAAATCCCTGGCGATAGAAGATTTCTACGGTTGCTCCGTGAGAAAATTATATGAGAAAATGTAGAAAAAGACGTCAACGTTTACTCTGTAACAAACATGTTGAGGCACGTAACGAGGATACAATCAAAACAGTAAAAAAATAGTTTTAAGCGCCAAAGCCAACTAACAGCAATTGAAAAAAGTATTTTAAAAAATGCAGGTATTTTTTCGGAGGTGAAAAAATTAGTTTAAGGTATGCTCAAATTCGGTTTGGAAGAAACAGCAGTAAAACCTACCGTAAATCTTTATAGATACCAAAATCATTTTTTTTAATTAAAAAAAAACAAAGGCGCCGAATCAATAATCGAGAAAATGATCGGCATATCTTGAGACCATGCACTGTTGCCGGTGAGTTCTATTAAAAGCAATCGTTCAGTTTTACATCGTTTAAAAGTTTACTGCCTTGCATATATATTATATAACGTACAGTGCCCCCCGCCATGGAGCTATGCTCCCACAATGGGCCTTGTAATAAATAAAGAACAATAATAATAATAAAAACAACCGTGCGAATCATTATTCTTGAAGAGATATCGAGATCGATACACGGGCAGTTTTTAGTAACAGTAATTTCAATTAAAGAAATGTTTATCACATTCATTTCAACCGAATGCTTCTCCCTTTCTTTGTAAAACGAAACTGCGGCGGAACAAGCGCGAAATTCAAAAGGACTCATCTTTATCTCGAACTATCAACATCTAATCCGCGGTTCGTCGTGCTACATTCATACATTTCACTTCAATCTTTGGCTATTCTTGTTCTTTAGTCAGAAATTTGATCTCACTTTCTCATAAGTTTCCTACAAGTAAATTTAAAGCTAATCACTGCTTCTTGCTGTTGAGCTCTTCAGCTCTCTCCATGAATTTCCTATGTTCATCCCGTGCTTTGTTATACCACTCCGTGTCCAACTCGTAAGTTGTTCCCAGCCACTCGAAATGAGTCGGGGAATTTCCGCTTCCTTTAAATGCGAAAAACTTGCTTAATTCGATAGCGAGTTTTGAACTTATGAGACCAATGCCTCCTACTCTGTCTGGCGCTGGATGATAAACACGTCCAGATTCGGCCATAAATATTTTGTTGGGCTCGAACGGAACGCTCAGGACATCGCCTGTGTGCCGTAGCGCAGGTGCTCTTCTGGTTCCAGTGTTTTATGTGATGACTTTGTTGAGAGATTAGTATACACTGTTGGATAGTCATCTCCGCGGATGAAATTAAGTTCTTTCCCACACGGAGATATAAACGGAAATTCCTTTACGAAGCGTCCTGTGTCATTCCTTCTGACTTGACGGAAAAAGAATATGAGAAATCTTTTATCTGGAACAAAAAACGACCAGTATAAAATTAGCTTGAGAATAAAGCAATGAGGCTTTAGTCTCAAAACAATACGATGATACTGAAAAATCACTTGAACTCTTTCTTTAAGCCCGCCTCCATTACGACAAGGGCCTTTTGTATTTTTTTTATCTTTCAATAGAAACATGGTTTTGACAGAATATCCCGAGTTCAGATGGCATTTTGAGTTTTTTTTTTACCACCAGTGCGATGGTAGGCAATCTGTCAGACACGTACGTTAAGTGGGTTGCCGATGCCGGAATATCTGTTGTAACCATGAGCTGAGTAACATTTAAAATTACAAAGGAGTTGATTTGAAAAATTGGGCTACAGGCAAATTTTTTCTTTGAGTATTAGTAGTACAGTTTTGGTAGGCAAGCAAACTTGGATGTGGCTTCACTAGGTGAAAAAATAATTAACTCACCTTTGAAACATGAAGTGAAGTTCTTGATTCTGGCATCATCTAAATATAACTGAAAGAGAAAACAAGCAAGACTCAATCAGAATAGCTCTATTCATAACTGAAGAATGCAGAGCTCACCTTAAAAGTACCGGTAATAATGTTTCAAAAACTGGCAAGATGGTTTAATCCTAAGGTACCTGCTCTTGATTTGAATATATTACAAGAATAGTCAAACATACCAAATAAATGCTACGCCTAAAATAATATCTGAAACTTGAAGAAGGAATGCATGTCAAAAAGTAAAATACTTAGGGTGCTCTTTGAGCAAATTTTCTGGTAGACTCAAACCATTAAGGGGTCGAACACTTTCGATTAGAATCCAGAATAGAAGACATAGTAAATACAGAATATGGCCTTATAGTTTAAAGAAAGAGATGTGAACAACAGAGGCACTAATAGATAAAACTTTAAAACAATAAATAAATGTTTAACAGTAACAGGTGATATTCTGGTCTTTGACAAAGAACTTTAGGAGTTAAAAACAAAAGTAGAGGGAGTTTCAAATTAAGTTAACAATACAGACACAGGTTTAGACCATGAACAGTGCAATAAATGGCAAAATGTCATCATTTGACACAGTGTTTAACGCTCACCATTCCTTGATGGTCGATGTAGTAGAAGTACTCCCGAATGCCTTTTCGCGGTTCTTGGCCCTGGACATAATGTATTGACAAGCTCTGTGTAAGCCGACACCAGAAAAATGGAAGGCTTTTCTTCAGCCTACAACTTTGAGAGGTGAGAAAAGTCATTTTAAAATTAATTAACAAGAAAATATAACACAAGTAAATGCTGCGAAATTGTGACACAGTATCATTTCATTAGCAGCCCGTGTTAGCAGTAAACAAACCGGAATCATAGAAGAACAATCTTTCGGCCAGGGACTCGAAAATTTTTTCATCTATGAATATAACTTTACTTCATCTATGACTTTTTAAGCTTCAACAGAGAGTTTTCCAGATCTCCCGCTCATTTTTTGGGCTTTTTGAGCTCTGCATCTTAATCATAAATTGTGCTGTAGTGAGTGATTGTTAGTTCGACCAGAAAATTTTGATCTTTCGGTTGTGTACATGTTTTTTCCATTATCTCTTTCCGGGGGCGTGTCAAAGATCTGACTGTCTTCGTTGTCTTCAGTGGTTAAATATTTGTGGATGACAGTACTTGATAGCGGTAGTGCACAAATCCATATTTTGACCATTAACCGCCAGTTACAACGGTAATTATACTTAAAATTTCTTTAACAAAGCAAATTTTCAATAAGCTCAACATAGAAATATTCCATTAAACTTTTTAACGGTATTTCGTTCGTTAAAATGATACTGATGACATTATCATTTTTAGGTTGGGGCTCATATCGGTCAGTTAGTTTTTACATTCTCTTGGCTATCCCAAATAGAATATGTATAGTTGAGCTAGAAGTTCCCGTACATTATGATTCTTAGCTGTTTTGAGTTGTCTTTTGCAAACCTTATATACGGAACCAATTTTGGAAATAATCGACATCGACCCCAATGTTTCTCCCGCGACTGCGTCTTGTATTTTTGACTTCTTTTGGTAAACCTTCACGCGTAACGACTTAGAAATAGATATGTCACATCTCGTTTTTCATCTTTGCTACCTAATCTTTGTAATCAATGTTAATTTGCATCACTTCAATTGTGTCTCTTTGGGAAGTCTTGTATTCTGTCATTCATTTGCTCAAATTTAACTCTTAACTACTTATCCAACTCATGTTAACTCAGGTTTTGATGATTTAGAATTTCATGTTTACTGTTTTCATTAGAAAGTTGTGGCCACCTGGTTGTGGTACATTGTTTAGGACACAAGGATCACATATAGTGTTATTTTGTTTCAGCTGTGAGCAACAATGACGGACTCCAAGTATTTTACAACTACCAAGAAAGGTGAAATATTTGAACTTAAATCTGAACTCAACAATGACAAGAGAGAGAAGAAGAGAGATGCTGTCAAAAAGGTACGGGAAGTTCTGATCACACCTACCTGAATACATGAGGTTTTTGTTATAATCAAACTGGTTGAGAAATAAGTAAGTAATTTAAAAATATAGCATTGCCTTGAATGTCATGCAAATATTTGGTTCCAGGTGATTGCATCAATGACAGTCGGGAAAGATGTCTCAGCCCTTTTCCCAGATGTTGTGAACTGTATGCAGACAGATAATATGGAATTAAAGAAATTAGTATATCTTTACCTTATGAATTATGCCAAAAGTCAACCTGATATGGCCATCATGGCAGTCAATACTTTTGTGAAGGTAAGACTATTGGTTTCCAGATATGGTATTTATTCTCTTTGAATCGCTGCATAGAAATAAACTATTCTAAATTTCGGGAGCTCCAAAAAAATCTGATTATCATGTGTTCACCAATACTAATCGTGAATTCTTACAGGATTGTGAAGATCCCAATCCCTTGATTCGCTCTTTGGCTGTCAGAACTATGGGCTGCATCCGCGTAGACAAGATCACTGAATATCTGTGTGAACCTTTGCGGAAATGTCTCAAAGATGAAGATCCGTATGTCCGCAAGACAGCAGCGGTATGCGTGGCTAAATTGTATGACATCAATGCACAGTTGGTTGAAGATCAAGGATTCCTTGATCAACTGAAAGATCTTCTGTCTGACTCCAATCCTATGGTTAGTCTCTACTTTAGCTAATTTAGTTTGTGAGCTCTGTTTTGCTACTAGCTTACGTTTCTGTCTTAGGTTGTTGCAAACGCTGTCGCAGCGCTGTCCGAGATCAACGAATCGAGCCCCAGTGGATCGCCGCTCATCGAAATGAATGGACAAACGATCAATAAACTTCTAACTGCCCTAAATGAGTGCACCGAGTGGGGTCAGGTTTTCATCCTCGATTCTCTAGCAAATTACAGCCCTAAAGATGACAGGGAGGCGCAAAGGTACTTTTAATATCCCGTATTTAGAGGAAATGTTGCTTACCTGGAAAAATCGGGGAATTTATCTCATCTGTAAAAGTCGGGGAAATGGATAGCTGTCATAAGCGCCAAAAACCACAAGCGCCAACGCCGCAAGCGCCAAACGAGAAAAGTCGCAAACGCCAAAGGTCTTAACCGCAATACTAACCTTACCTAACCTAACCTTACTTAACCTAACTTAACCTAACCTTACTTAACCTAACCTATCTTAGCCTAACCTAACTTAACCCAACTTGACCAAACCTAATCTATACGAACTTTGGCGTTTGCGACTTTTCTCGTTTGGTGGTTACGGACTGGCGCTTGCGGCGTTGGCGCGTATGGTTTTTGGCGCTATCGAATGCACTCCGGGGAAATCGTAGAATAACCGTTTTTCGCGTGGAAAAGTTACTCTATGTTGAACGAATTAAGTTCAAATTGAGCTGACTTTTTCTTAGTCAAAACTTGAACTATTTATCTGGCAAAACTATGTTAACTTAAGGTATTTTGCCAACTGAGGCGAACTAGTAATATTAGCCAAATCCTTTAAACATTCCCAAGTCATTTGGCCAAGTTGTTTTGCCAAATCGTTTTGAAAAAGTCAAAGAAGTTGGACGAAATGAGGAAAAACTGATGATTTTCTTTTCTCTTATTGAATTGGGAAAAGTACAAAGTATTATTATAGCCGGCCTTTCTCAGGTAGTGATTCTACGCAAAAAATTTCCTTTTGCTACAACGCGCAACAAACCTTGTAAAAAAAAGATATATCGAAAATATGATGAGATAGTTATTTACCTTCCTAAATACTTCTTTTTTTGCAGTATTTGCGAGCGTATCACTCCTCGTCTAGCGCACGCCAACGCTGCTGTAGTCCTCTCTGCCGTCAAAGTCCTGATGAAGTTTATGGAAATGTTACCCTCGGACTCCGATTTCGTCGTAACACTGACCAAGAAGCTTGCTCCACCTTTGGTCACTCTACTCTCCTCTGAACCAGAGGTAATATATTATCAAAGTTAGATAAAAAACGTAAATTGCGTGAACAGAAGTTTCGGAACATTTTCCCGCGCCGAAGTCGTCGTCAGGTTGGCAGCACTCGTGTTGCCCCCTACCACATGCAAAACTGACCAATCACAGCAAATCGTGTCTCCAACAAAGCAACTGTTGCCAACGTAACGTGCCATTTAACCCACTACCGCCCAGCGATGCCGTTCGGCAACAGAAAAAAATATTTTAGAGGATCTTTTCAGTTCAGTATTGTCATAATTAAAAAAATATCACCTCTCTGGAGCTCTGAAATTTTATTTATTTAGGCATTTCCCAAAGCTTAAAATTGCGCATTTTAATGGAAAAATCCTTTCAATTTCTCTTAAGCTTAATTTCACTCCAAATACTTTGGGGTATTATGGGTTAAACAGTTTCAAAACTAATGTTTTGCGACTTTGTCTAGGATTTTTCCTCTCTGAATGTAGAAACCTGGGATTTTCGTTTACAAATTCTTTCGTTTCAGGTGCAATACGTTGCTCTTCGGAATATCAATTTAATCGTTCAGAAACGTCCGGACATTTTGAAACATGAAATGAAGGTATTTTTCGTGAAATACAACGACCCGATCTACGTAAAACTCGAGAAGTTGGACATCATGATCCGCCTTGCTTCGCAAGCGAACATCGCCCAGGTCTTGTCCGAGCTCAAAGAGTAAGAAAAGGAGTATTACTTTTAGACTTATTTCCGTGTGTCCTTTCTTGTACTGATCCCGTTCATGTCAACTTCATGGAACATGGATCCTATCGGAATGGAACTAGTTTTCTTCATGGATCAATTTTCTCTTAGGTACGCCACCGAAGTCGACGTCGACTTTGTTCGGAAAGCCGTTCGTGCCATCGGCCGGTGCGCCATCAAAGTAGAACAGTCTGCAGAGCGCTGCGTGTCCACTCTCCTGGATCTGATTCAGACCAAAGTGAGTATTCGTCACAGTGAATAGACACGTTCTCGAGGTTAGAATACTTACGGCCAATTCGTTCGCAGGTTAATTACGTCGTCCAGGAAGCGATCGTTGTGATCAAGGACATCTTCCGGAAATATCCGAATAAATACGAAAGCATTATTTCCACGCTTTGTGAAAACCTGGACACGTTGGATGAACCGGAAGCCAGGTAAGTTTAAGTCGGTGATATTCGCTCTACCGTGTAAATTTGGAAGGTGGAAATTTGCACTTCTTGTCTTCCGCCTGTCGTCGCAAAGCCTAGCGGAGCTACAGTGGACCAAGGCACGTAACCTAACCTGAGTTTACCCTACCGAGCTTAACCTAAGCCAGCCTAACCTATCTGAAAATCCCATTGTGTAACTGATACAAATAACTTCAACACTCATGAATCGTCTTATACCGAGCGAGCACAGCGCACTCATCGGCTTGTTGAAGTGAAGTTTTAAAGGTTCTATTTTCTTCCTAGTGTTTTGCCCTTGTATGATCTTATAGTGAAGATCATTAACATAGCCGCTGAGGTTAGGTGCATGCCTTGCTCACTTGGTGGTGGGAACTGGAACACAAGGTGTAGAAAGTGCAGCCTGAAAATTTGCTTCATCAATGAGGATTTTTTACTGATCTCGGTCGTATGTTTGCAGGGCTTCGATGATTTGGATTATCGGTGAATACGCCGAACGTATCGACAACGCTGACGAGCTCCTAGAGAGCTTTTTGGAGGGTTTCCACGACGAGAACACTCAAGTGCAACTCCAGCTTCTCACTGCCATTGTTAAGCTGTTCCTGAAAAGACCTTCCGACACGCAGGAACTTGTGCAACAGGTGAGACTTTTAGAGCTTCTCGCACATTGATCAGTTTGATCTATTCATTCTCTGGGCAATAATTGGTTGACGAAATTGTAAATTGTTCAGGTGCTAAGCCTCGCTACTCAGGATTCCGATAACCCCGATCTGCGGGACCGTGGCTTCATCTACTGGCGTCTCTTGTCGACGGACCCTGCTGCGGCCAAAGAAGTCGTTCTTGCCGAGAAACCTCTCATTTCCGAGGAAACCGACCTGCTGGAACCCACTCTCCTCGACGAACTCATTTGCCATATCTCCAGCCTCGCCTCAGTTTACCACAAGCCTCCCAGCGCGTTTGTCGAGGGACGGGCAGGACTGCGGAAATCCTTGCCTGCCAGGTGAATTATTTTTCAACCCGCTTTAGCGAATCGTTCTCGATCCTCTGATCAACGTTAAACGACGAAAATTTCTAATCTATTCCTACATCTTAACCCATTACAGCCCGAAGTATTTGGAGTGAAATTCAGCTTAAGAGAAATTAAAAGGCTTATTTCAATTAAAATACGCAATTTCAAGCTTTAGAAAGTGCGTAAATAATTAAATTTCATGTTTCCAGAGGGGTGATATTTTTTAAATTGTGACAATACTGAACTGAAAAGATCCTCTAAATTAAATTTTGCTGTTGCCGAACGGCATCGCTGGGCGGTAGTGGGTTAGATAAAAATGCGACGTTGATCTTAGCTCATTCAAACACCAGTTCAGAAGTATATTTTACATACTTTGACGGCAAAAACCTTGCTGATAACCTAGTTTTTCTTCGGAAGGTTTTCCTTGGTGCAAGTCGGTTAATTATTTATTAGTGCGGAGTCAGACGCAAGTGAATTCTTATGGAATATTTGTTTCTTCAGCGTTCGTTTCGCTGTGTAACCTGTCAACAGTCGTGTTTTCTTGCAGAAAGTTCAGGGTTTTCTCTAGTGTAGAAATGCAAGGGAATTAATTGAAGGTAGTCGGGGAAAAAATAAACTCCGCCGGAAATCGGCCAACGAGAGTTGAAATACAACTCATCTAAAAGAAAATAAAAAAATCGTCGACTTGTTCTTCGATTGGAAATCGCGTATATTAATTAGCTCAAATTACCGGAAAAAATCTGAAAAGTGCCTGGGAAAAAGACGTACCTCGATCAAATTGTTCGGGAAAAATCGCTACGGCTGATAATAGAACTGAAACTTTGTATAAAAGTCGGGAGAAATCAAGGGGGAATTTTAAGGTAAAAAAAGACAAGCAAATTGGAAAATTTGTGGCAATCGTGAAGAAATCGTTTTGCAACTCATTCTTGCGTAGGAAACCTTAAAAGATAAAGATGGACCTTACGATACGATAACTGTGGACTGAAGAGAAATTTCGTCCCCACTAGACCAAAATGTTGTCCCTAAATTTTTTTGTTTAGGTCGAGAAACCAATTGCTCTCATCCGGATCGTCCAGAGGCGCTCTTTTTTCTTGTCTTAATTGTTTCTCTTTTACAGGACCGGCTCTCAAGAGATCTACCGCGAGCCTGTCGGTGACGTGCAGCCCTCCATCATCCCCGCGCAGGACTCCCTCATCGGGGACCTCCTCAGCATGGACATCAGCGGCCCTCCAATGGTGTCCAACGCGGCCCCCAACGTCTTCTCGGGACAACCCTCCAACTTGGATCTCCTCGGAGGCGGCGTAGATTCTCTGGTAAATATTTGTCAACACAGCGTTCTCGGAAATTTTTTATTTCACGCTCGGAAACGTTATTTTTTGAGCCTGATTCCTTTCGGAGAGGGCTTTACAGTTTTTTTTTCCTCTTCCGATTTTGGATTGCGAGTTATGAAGTGTCATGAGGTCCTCCTACAGCAAGGGGGTTGTAAGGGCTATAGGATAGGCTCATAAGATAGGATCTTGTTCATCTAACGGGGTTTCTCTATCTTAATCTTACCTTAAGATATGCCAGGGTGATGTATTGCTTTATGCAGATTGGGTACACTCAAGCTGTTTACAGTGAAGGTCATAACTTGCTGACAAATGATTATATTTTTTTTTCACTTTGTGTCGGTACTGCTAATGTGTTTTAATGTTTTTAGATAGGTGCTTCTGCGTTTCCGTCGATTTCAGCTGTGCTGCCAACCTAAATTCGGAACAACAATCACTTTTCAGTCATTAATGTCCTCGACTACCCAGTACATTGCAAACCCACGTTGACACGAGCAAGGTGTATTGCAAACGTAGGCTAACTTAAGCTAGGTATTTTGAAAACCCGGGATAACTTTTGCAAGGCATAAACCTACGTTACCTTAAGCTAGGGATTTTGCAAACCTGCCTTAAAGTTACGTATTTTGTAAACCAAGGTTAACTTAAGCAAGGAATTTTTTCAAATGTTGGTCATTTTGAACTAAAGCAGTTTCAGCCGCAAGGAGATTTTCAAACCTTGGTCAACTTGAGCTAAATCCAATTTTGACCATGTTCTATTAGTCCATTATCTTATGGACCGGTAGTACTAAGTCATCGAACCGTGGGTTTTTCTTTTCGAAGGACTCTAGGAAACTTGTTCTTCACCTCCGAAAATTTCATTCCGGCCGTTGCGTACCGCTTTTCACGTCCGATTATTTCATTTCGGCTTACGCGCACTGATTGAGTTCGTGTGTGCTGTGATCGTTTAACCTGCTTTTGCTTCTCAGTTGGGCGGAGATATCGGAGTCGGGGCGGCACCACAGGTGTCCCAAACAACGACGGGTCTCCTAGGCGATATCTTTGGATTCTCGGCCGTGCCGACCGTCTACTCCCCTCCCAAAGCCCCTTGGCTCACGGCCGAAAAGGGGAAGGGCATGGAAATCTGGGGTACCTTCTCGCGCAAGTAAGCACACTTTCGTGTCTCTTTGAGTTAGCAGCACTCAATCCTAAATGTTTCACTAATAACCTATTGTGTTGTATTTGCCTAGCACCTTGACTTAACCTTTCGTCTCCAAGCGTTGCCGCTTACTACTCGGTGGCTGTAATGCCGCCGAAATGTAAGCGGCATCAGCCTCGGTAACAGTCGAGGGGTGGCGAAGCGATGGGCTATTAACCTAACCCAGTCGAGCATAAGCTCAATGGTCGCTGGGATTTTTTTAAATCCTTTTTTCCCCGCTTGTGCTTAATTATTGGGTGAGAAATTTCAAACTGTTTTTCTTGTTCTTTCAGGAATGGTCAAATATATATGGACATGACATTCACGAACAAAGCTATGCAAGCCATGGATGGTTTTGCGATTCAGCTCAACAAGAACAGGTTAGTTGCTACAAACCTTTCAGTTTATCGTATTTTTATAATAGCCGGTTAAAACTATACGAAGCGGTAGAAATACACAAGCAATCAAACGTTGTCCAAGATTTAGTCTACTATTTTTCTCCAACGCTAAATTTAGTGATTGCCTTGGTTGCTTCGGACTACTGTTCAAGCTGTGAAAATCTCCCACTTGATTACTTTTTTCTAGATCTAGAGGGTTTTACTATCCTAGTTCTAGGCAATATTTTACTATTTCATCCAATCTAGCTGTCCGAATGCTTTGACCCCTGTCGAAGGAGACGATACTTGTGCAGGTTGTTAGTGTTTTTGATTATTCTCTTAAGTTTTGTCTCACGTTTTATTCGCAGCTTTGGTTTGACTCCAAGTTCACCTCTGCAAGTTATGTCGCCGCTGCCTCCGAGTATGTCTCACGACACCTCTCTGCCGTTGGCTACGACTGGCCAAGTTCAGAGAATGCAGCCTCTCACCAACCTCCAGGTATACAAGCGTGCAAATATTAACGGAATCACTATGGACACGACCCTAAGCGTGTTTTACTCCACGCTGCCTATTTATATTTTTTTTCGCGCTCGAGGTGATGTGGAAATAGTTGAACGACTTACATTTTTTATTTATGCTTGAAATCATCATTGCCACAGTTCAAATCCAATTAATTTTTCAATTTTAATCCTGTAGTGCTCGAGGTGTAGGAGAAAAATCTACCTTTTGAGCGTTCACAAGGATTCTTTGACCTACAAATGAACATAAGTGGAAAATCCCTCTTTACAAATTAACAGGGTTGACAGTAGTTTCCGATTCACTTGGGACCTGGATCGTCGTACTAACGAATGTGGTTTTCCAGGTTGCGATCAAGAACAATATCGACGTATTTTACTTCGCGTGTTTGGTACCCATGCACGTGTTCTTCAATGAAGACGGTCAAATGGATAAGCGTGTCTTCCTCAGCACATGGAAAGAGATACCCGCGCAGAATGAAGTGCAGTACACACTCGAAGGTGTTCACTGCAACACAGGTACATTATCCGCCTTTTAAAGCAGTGCCTATCCTTCAGTTGACACTGAGATTGTAACCGATTTCATCGCAAAGAGCTGTTCTCATCTCGGTGCAAATGTTTTCCCAGCTGCTCGTGTGTTTTAAGCAGAAATATTACTAGGGACAGGAACAATATGCGTGATATAGTTTTTACACGATTGTTACTCGAAAACGGTTGGAGATAACCTGGCACATCGACCTATTTTTGGAAGCGCGAGCAGCTGGCGGTTCCAAAAATAGGTCAATGTGCTAGGTTATCTCCAACCGTTTTCGAGTA
>Ga0058701_10001735_pt1 | contig 15847 bp, 9 predicted proteins | sample AgamicOrMae_FD_97039 | JGI IMG/M metagenome (GOLD analysis project Ga0058701, IMG submission 97039) | Agave microbial communities from Guanajuato, Mexico - Or.Ma.e | ecosystem: Host-associated > Plants > Phyllosphere > Phylloplane/Leaf | place: Guanajuato, Mexico | collected 2012-06-04
ATTATATATATAAAAATATGTGTATACTGAACTGCTCGCTCATAAAAGATGAAAACGGGTTATTGTGGACCGCCGACTTACTTGAAGACAATAAATCCCATGTATCATCTGGAAACCGCGTGCTGCCGCCACGGTAGATATTAATCCAAAGGCACACAATCACAAGAAAGGGGGTGTGAGTGAGCTTCCTTCGTTACCACACAACCACCCATGCACCTCGAAAGAAAAGTGATGACCAGAGGGGGGGGATTTTTTTTTGAGCATACTATTTCTTATTCAGAATTCGACCTTAAATATTCTTATAATTTGACGAATTTTGAAATGTTTTTATACTGAAACTTTTATGAATTATTTTTATTAGTACATATTCTGTCGTTGGTTTGGTTGTTTAATAGGGGACGACGTGTATAAGAGAGCTTAAGAGATACTTAGTAAGACTTTCCTTTTTCTTCTTAACCGCTTACCGCTTGCTTCCTCTCTCTTCCTTTCCCTCTAAAGGAGAATAACACGTGTTACTCTCCGCATTATGCGCGTAATCGATAGTCTTCTTTATTGACCTAGGGTACCCAGCTTGGTCAGAGCTTGTGTCTGGTTAAAAGCTCATGAAACTGCATGTGAGTCAGAATAAATAGGTTCGCACTGGCTTTGTCCAAGCTCCCTTTACCTGCACAAGAGACCGTCACACCGTCGCCAAGGCACCCTACATAGATGACATTTTACTGGAACTGACAGACCACTTCCACGAACGTGCTAAACATAGCGAGAGCTTATACGTCAGAGCCCTTGGTGACTACACTCTCGAAACATTGCCATGAACTCTATCATCATACACCCAAACAAAGACTGTTCCAGAGACAAAAATAGCATTAATTTCGGGTCGATCATCCAGACGTAGCTCATCTGATGTAAAAATCCCAGTAATACACTTGTAAATTGATTTTGTGAATGCCCTTGCATCACATACGAGTAGATGAATCTCCGTAGTAACGAGTTTGGAGTTAGATTGTAATTACAAATACCCGACCGTTTTATTGCTCGTTCTTTACCTTCCTTTTTAGAGGTGGAGAGAGCGAGTGTAGCGCTCAACGCGGATGACGTCCGTTAGCCAACATGAATCATAGTCGAACCAAATGATATACAACGAAAAGTCCAAGACAAGAAATGAAGCTCTTTATATCGAGATGTGAACATAAAAGTTACGTTAAAATACAACACGCCGCACAGCACTTATGGGGCCTGAACATTTTAACGTACGAAGAGAGTACTCTTATGGGGCTAGAACAGTGTGGAGTTATAACAAAGCAAGTCCTCGAAGACAAAAACTGGTCCGTCCATCATTCTTATAGGCAGCCATATTTGATGTACAGTGCGCTTCTACCGAAAGAGCTCCAGGATTTGCAGTGGAGTTCACTGACGAATGGTCACGTCTTTTCAGTCATATTTTCAAGCATCGCATGCGTGGTTGGTTAGATACCGACTCGAGTTAGAGACACGTCACTGAAGTGCCCTCGTCGCAGCCCTTTCGGTGGAGCTTACTGTGACTGCACTTTCATGGTTGTGTCAAGTGCCTGCTATTGGCCAAACTTGGGAATCCTCACGAGCCGTTGGGAGGGTTTCTGGGAGGCGTTGCATTCCTCCTCAAGGTGATAAAGCCAACCCAATGTAAGAATAGAGATACGTAGACTACGTAGAGATAGGTGACGGGTCCATCGGCTTTTAAGACTCAGTTTCTCGAGTTTATCATCAACTTCTAATACCAACAACATTCCTCGATGTATTTTAGGCAAATATTATTTTTGAATTACGTGCACGGCAGAAGCATGATGGGAGAGGCACCGTGGGGGCCGCCCCCCTTTTATCTTACTATGCATGTGCTCCTTAAGGGTGACATGCGTTTCGATGACTCACTTTGGGGCACTAGTTTATTTAGACATAAGTTCAACCATGACTTTGTACAACAGCTTGGTGGTTTGTGCGACTTGGTAAAATGTCCCCAAGTATACAATAATTTTTTAAAGTAAAAAAATATATTATTCATATAAAAAAAGGTTATCGGAAACACATCATTATTTGATTACCCCCACGCAGAAGCATTCTTATTGCAAAGATTCACAGTAAGCAAAAATCAGCTCCTCGCGTGAGGTTGCGCTACGCTGGACTGCACGCTCTCAGGTGTGGTTACGAATGTTTGTACGAGAGCAGATGTCAAAGCCGCTGTCGAATCGGCTGCCAAAAGGCTTCTTCAAAAAATGTTGCGTGGTTGCCTCTTTTAAGTTACAACATAGAACTACAAACGCTCGACTCAAATGAGTATAAAACCGACCCTAAATAAAGTAAATACACACATGGTTTTTGGTCTGGGTCCATGTAAAACGATGTTGATGAGCCTATTTCGGGCTAATTTTGTTTATCTGGTGCGGCAGATTCCGATAGGTTCTGAGATGAATTCTGGCTTTATCGTGCCAATCTCCATGGTCTGGTCATCCTACATCATTGATCTCAAGTGTTCCTCTAGGGTGCAGGTCAATCTTCCGATTGCTCTTTTTCGTTTAGCAAGCCATTCAAATGCTCGAATGTGTTGTTTTTCGAGAATTTACATTACTTCTCTCTTCAAGTTCTAAGACGGAAATACAATTCAATGTTACTGCGGGGTACAGCTAGCTGTAAGACCGAAATGAAGAAGCCTAATCTGGGTGCCTTTGTGATGGTTTTCGCAGTTGCATCGGGGACTGCTATGGCTTCAGACCATTTTGTAAAGCGGTCAACGACCGTAAGCAAATACCTGTTTCCTCTTGCCGTCCTAGGTAGAGGTCCTGTCCCATCGATCGACACGGGACTGAAACGTGAGCGAATATTATTCTGTTGCATCGGTGCTCGTTGCTTTTGTGGATGGGCAGTATTCTAACGCCCTTGGAATGACATGTCTACGTATTGGGTCAACATCAGCCACAAGTATTGATGCAATCGGACGATCATCTTGTTATGCATGTTGTTTGTTCTTTACTGGATGGTTCGCTACATCCTGAATCGTCGTATGTATTGAGTGAAGCACGATATATTTCAGCCAGTTTTCACATCGAGGTGGGTACTATGTTCCATACTCCTTTTTCCTTTCGAAGTATGTCCTCTTGCCGTTTGGTACCGTATGGCTGCGGGTCGTTCATAGTCTCGCAATCTTATGGCAGCTTACTTGTTTACATCGGTGTCATTACAACTTCCGCGGCTAGATCGTCCTTATGTGTCGCTTGGAGAGCGTGGTCGTTTGAACGCGTGCCATCGAAATCTATGGTCGAACGCATCGATAACTGTTGAATTTGCCGCTTGTATTATTATTTTCTTTTTCATAATTTGCGCCAACGTTGTGTCTGTTGGCGTAGACCGAGACGACATCGGTGCCGTGTATTTCTTGGAGCAATCGAAGCAGGGACTACGGGATAAGCCATCTATGTTTCTATGTTTGAAACCTAGCCGGTGGGTTATGTCCATGCGGAAGGACCGTTGAGCTAATTCATCTGGTTATAGCTTTCGCGGTCGATCAGCCTTTGGCCCCACGAGGTTAGTGATTCGTCGTAACTACAACGAAACTGAGGTGAAGTGAAAATATAATGTCAAGATCATCGTTCTTATGTCGTTATGCAGTACTTATTTTTCGCTCGTTTAGTGTTGCTGTAGTATCCGAGCAGGCTTGCCTTTGCTTCGTGAACTTAGTTGAAGACGGAGCTGCTACAAACTGGAATCTGTCGCAATCAAGAATAATCACGTTTTCATTCTTGCGGTCAGGACAGGATCAATTTGTTGAACACTATGGATGGCGAATTCTTTGGTACAGTCGGATCACCGCAAGAGGTAACCTGGAAGGGGGGGGGTAAGGAAAAAATAGTACCTCTCGGTTTCGCTACTTTTCCGTTTTTTTAAGGTACCCTATTTGTGTAACATTTTAAGTGATATTCGTGATTTTATGGACTCTTGCCTTCAATTCAAGCCTCTTTTTTTGTCTTTATTTCGGTGTATTTGCTGTCATACCGTTACCGTGTATCGTTACTGTGCTTATGAAGACTGTTCAACCTCTGTTCGCCTACATTGTTTTGATGTCAAATATTACTATAAATCTTTTATGAAGTCCTATGTTAAGAAAAACTCGTAATGTGGCCGACCTTTAAGTACTATTGCAGCTGGTATTTATTTGAGTGGTGTTCGTACTTTTAGAGAACTCATTACCATAGTACGCATGGAGGCTGTATATTTTCCCCCCACCCCGAAGTTACTCAATTACTCGTGCGGTATTCCGACTGTGCGCCAAAATCGATGTAGTCTAGTGGCATCCTTCAGCTTCTTGAGTGCGTTTTCTGTCAACATTCGAATGGTTCTCTTCCTCACGTAAGCTTCAACGTTGAGTGGCGCTGTGATCTCTGCGTAGTTTACCGATCGCCGATTTCACTGTAGTAAATATTACCCCTCTCATAGCTTGAATTTTTTTTGATTGTGGTGTCGGCCAAATCTGAAACTTTTGTAATTTCAACTGAACAGACGCAGAGGAAGCCATTCTTGTTCAACGCGTGGTCTTGAGAAAGTCTCTTCTGTTTAAAGTAGTGTGCGTCTAGTTACAAGCGTTCATTGACGATGGCTTTTAGCAGGTTCGGACGGATTATCAGGTCCAGGCTCTGATCATACCATTCTACTTGGATCAGGCGGTGATGTAATTAGTTACTACTTCGTTTGGAAAACTACTTAATTTCCAATTTTTAAAAGAGACGCACAAAGAACGACTACTTTCATTAATGGCGTACCTTCTTCAACCACTTTATTCCGAAAGATGGCAGCACAAGACAATAAAATCAGACAAGAAGAACAAGAGTAATAAAAAAAACGGACCGACAACTTAACGCAGTCACGGCATGTATGATCCCGCAAAGATTACCAACACAACAGGCGGGTCTAAAATAGCTTAGCAGAAATTCGTTCCGCCAGTCTCCTCCCCAGAAAACGGGAAGTAGACGTAGGTTTTCTACAAAGTTTTTAAAATTCGCGGAAGGACATTTGTCAACCCAAAAGGCATCCTCAGGGTAGTAGGAGCGACCTTGTTCGAGTGGTCACAATCGCTTCAAATTTCAGTGGCATGCTCTTTAGGACACGCCGAGTACATTTCTTACACGAAAATCCATTGTCACCGAACTCAAGTTTGAAATAAACAGGATTTAATTATACTTTGTTCTTATGAGTAAACGTACATTCTTGCTTTTGTTTATGTGAATTTTCAGGTTTGAGTTATGTTTTAGAGATGAGAATTGTCTCAAAAACCAAATTCAAAGCTCTTTTCAATGTGGGGAATAAATAGAAAAAATAAAGTGTGGGTGTTGCCGACCAAATAACGACAATACTGAGCCTTAAAGCTCTTGTTTAAAGCCACAATTTTGTAAAATTTGCGCCATGCTTGTTTTGGAGCTCTTCGACTCGTCCGAGAGCAAGACAGGGTAAACTTTTAGGGCCTCAAATAAAAATATAGACCCTTCATAACACATGCAAGAACTTTCTTGGGTTGTGAAGCGATTTCTTATCACCCTTTCCGCGGATCGCGTTGGTCGCGCTCAAAACTACCTTAAGCACGAGTAGGTTTCAAAATTTGAGCTACGATCTCTGTCTTTGGGACGTCTGTTTCCTCTATCATGCCCGACCAATAAGCGCTCTTTAGTGTTGTGTAGAAGAGGGAGCTTTGGTCTAATAGGTCAAGCATTGTTGATGTGTTTGGAGTAAAGTGAACACTAGTAAGGATGACTAAAGTTCAAATTGCGATGATAAATGCAGACCCTATTTTAATTTATTTTAAAAGGCACCACGGGCGACGCACATTCGAGTTCTTCGGCTTGTAGATTCTTCACTGCCACCGTGGCGTTGACCATTTCTTCCCATCATCTTCCGAACGTTTGTGCCCTCCGACGAAATAACCTGTTTGATCAGGCGTTGCCTGCTTAAGCAGCATAGCATTTCCTTTCGGAATCTTGTGTGCGAGAATTCATACAGTAGCATACTCTGACTCTGCATCCAACGAAAATACTTAACTTTTTCATTAGCGAGATTTCCGCTAAATTACTTGGGGCCTTTTTGTTTCAGTTATCACTCGCGTTACTGAGGACATCAGGAAGAATGATTTTTCAGGGAATAAGCCGAGTGCAGTATCGTCAGCTTCATTACCACCTCCGTTCCCGGTAAGTGTGAGCGGGGCCACCATATGTGATCTCTCAATCTGTGGGCACTCCTATCACAAGGTCAATCGAGTCAAGTGACCAAGTGAGGTTGGGTGCTAATCCACACGACTGACTTGACATCACTGAGGGGGCGTTGCATTAACAGGAGTGTTGTAAGTCGAGGGCACCACGGGGTCGGTCACAGTCATCGTGGGGATAATGATTCTGACGGTGGGGACCTCCATCTGGCTGTGTCGGATCGCTGGAGTTCACATCTAGGCGTTGGATCACAGTGTCGAGGGTTGCCAACGATCGCGGCACGGGAATGAATTGCAGAGGGGGATGGGTACCTGGATCTCCATGAGGTCCTCGTCCGATCGCTAGCGGTAGAGCGTGCCGGTCGTCGACTTGCTGAAGGTGATGAGACAATCTTAGCGATACTTGATCCGGCCCAAAAACTTATCTTTGGTCTTAGTCGCATCGACGTCGCCGCTGGATATCGGGGACGGTGGGGTATCGGCGACAGTCTAACCCGAAAACTCACTTCCTCAGGAAAACTTTCCATCAGAATTTCACGGATTCCCTCTGGATCGCTTTTCTGAACAACTTCTAACGTTAACTTGTGAAGTTCTTTATGGTGGAATGTTGGTAGACTTAAACACTGCCAGTTACTCTTTAAAATTAAACGACCTCTCTTAATGTGCCTGGATGATCGAGAATGAATCAAATCACAGGTTGTTCCCAGCAACGGGGTTGCAATCCAGGTTATGTCCCGTGCGTCTCGCAAGCCGATCCCTTGCCGCTTCATTTAGACCGACAAATCAATAATATAAATTAACTGATTCTTTTATCAGGTTATCTTGGCTAAGTCGCTGTCGCCAAAGAAATATAAATGTAGTTCCTTCCGTTAATGACAATGCATGTCACGGTAGGTTTTCAGAATTTTTCCTTTGATTCCGCTCCGCCAGCCCAAAAACCCTGTCTAAGAAAACTCTCCATTTATCGTGTGGATTATTAGCGAGATATCGTGTGTACGCAGCTTATTATTGTCACTAAATTAATATGGCGTATGGTAATCTTTTAAGAGAAGGGTTACTCAAAGTATCTCAGCTTCGCAAGTCGACTCCGGGATTTGCACCTTTGATGCGAAACTTCGAGTAGGTCTAAGATATTTTTGTTGCGCTGATTAGCTCCGGGCTATGCCTTAATGTTCTATTTATATCCTTGCGAAAATCAAATATCTGTGGTTGACTTGCCAAAAACTTGTGGCTTCATCTCTTAGAACTTATTTTGCCGAGGCTGCGGGCATAACGAATATTTATTTTACACAAACGTCGAGTTTCGAGGAAGTTTATTCGCTTTCTCGTGGAATGAAAAGAATTTAATGACAGAGTCGAAGAGGCGGTGCAATGTAAACTTTATCGATGGGTTTTCCTGTCTTTTTGTGTGCTATTTTTCGTCATCGGATCAAGCGGAGCGAGACTCGAGGAGCAAAACCTAACTTAAGTTAACCTAGGCTAACGTAACCTAACGATGACCAATCCAGAGACTTCGCAAACACAAACATAGGAACAAAGACACGTCTGATTGGCAACCAATTACAGGTGTGTTTGTTCCTATGTTTGTGTTAGCAGAAAAATGCGATAAAGATTTTAAGTTACGGGTTTCGTTGCCTTCCTCTGTATTTGGCACAGCGATCTCCCGAATTGTAAAAGAAGTGTCATCATTCTACAATTTCTGCTTAGGTTAATTATCGAAGCTTTGTAGCGTCGCCGTAAGTAGAACAAGGTGCAGTGACGTCACAGGCTGGAAACGACTGGCGCGCCGCCGCTCCGTGGAGATGATGCTGAAAGAGAAAGTGAGGTTATGTTTCTCGACCTGTTTGCGGGCGGAGAAGGCTGTGACGCCATCCAGTTGGCCGTCTGCTGGTCCGATTTTTTCGGGGGGTCGCCTTTCCTTTGTTTTGTTGGTGGGAGAGGGGGGCGACGCGGTGAAGGTCTTAAATAATAATTGCGTCTGTGCATTCGCGCCAAAATGGTACCGGTGTGGGCTACACGTTGGAAGGGTAATGCGGTGACTTTGCTGTCAAACAAAGCGGCCTGTACTTTTGCTAGGTTGCGTCGTGCCCCGTAAGAATAATTGCCGTATTGCTCATAACTAACAAAAGCCATCATTTTGCCCGTTGAGCGACTTACGTTAGCTACTCATCATTTTCTATCAGTATTTTGAGAACCTTTTTTTCATTATAAGTGACGGTTTATTTGTAAATGCTACGTAGTATTTTTGCGACCGATTCACTTAAGTCAAGCGCTACAGGCGCAAAACTGCGACTTTTCTTTTACTATTCGTGTTCATAACATGAGAGTTAAGCTACTCTTATATGTTCAAAGCTAACCTGGCCTTGACAAATCTTCTTGGAACTAATATCTATGATGCAATCTAACTTATCCTAATTTTACACATCACAACATTTGTCCTCATTGTAACTTGGCCCATGAAGATTCGCACCGTATCCCTACCTGTTGTGTCGTATTTCAGAAATCACTGGATTTTGAAAGCAGGGTGTTTTTCATATTTGCCACTAGAATACATGTCTCTTTTTCTTTGCAGGAATTCTTGAGTGGGAAATAATTTTCTCTTAAAGTAAATATTCAAAGCTTTTTTGCTATCTAAGGCCTCGAAATAGGTACAAGCCGGGAAAGATGTGCTAATTTAGTTACCGGGGTAAGCAAGCTGACTCGTCCAGACTATCGCCATTTTTGGTCCACTTTTCGAACGGAGCTTCCGACCTAATTAGGAGCGAGCGTCTTCCCTTCATTGGCGGAAATAAAAGTCCTCTCCAAGACTAAGACTTAATTAATCTATGAATGATTGAAATGATTTGTTTTGCTTTCCGAGCGACAAGTTCCCAAGAGAAAGAAGTCTGTTTTTAAGTGATTGGTGACTCCCCGGATCTCTTGTCTGGATCAACTATTCAACACTGAAATGTGATTCCCCATCCCAAACCCGCGCGATGTTGAAGGTTCTTGACCGACTCCTAAGGCGCCTTAAAGGTAGCTTTTTGATGCAAAATAGATTTTCCCCTTCGGGAAATAAAAAGTTGAACATGTGTACCTTAAAAAGGTGGAACTGCGTGTTAGCGTAAGGCTGGGAAGTTTTATGTTAGATGACATGCTTTGCCTTGTAGCCATTCATTCCAATAAAAATTATTATTCCACCGTAACCATTTTTTTAAATGCTTTGTTTTTTAGATATAGACGTGGCTCTATGTTGTGGTAATTCGTTGACTTTTCTTGTTCTTCCCTCGGATCGTGAAAGTGCGGGCAGGCATCCCTGGGTGAAATTCCCTTTTACAACATATTCGCCATTTGGACCCTCAGTCAAAGTGCAAACCATCAATGCTATCTTCACCGTACCTGGCATTACCTACTTTTAACTAACCTACTAACATTTCCATTTGATTCTAACGTTCGGGGATCTGAAGTGTGCTTTGCAATATTTTCAGCAATGAGCACTGCGAATGTTCTTACTCCTGTTGGGCGCCTTTGGCGGTAAAGGATAACCCGTCCAGAACACATTTGTTTTTTCCGTCTGAGCTGAAGGCAATTTCGCCGAATCCAATATGGCCGCCTTAATTAAGTAACCGTGGTTCCGGTGTGCGACCTTTGTCCCCAGCTGCCGTCCCGTCCCGCCACCGCGCCTGCCGTCTTACAGCTGCAGCTGCAACTACCTAACATTACGATGCAGACAAGACCAGACCTGGGTCAACAAAAAGAAACAAAAGTAAGAATGCCCTGGCGCGGCGCGACGCCTTCCGCCGAGTTCGTCCGAACCCGCCCGAACAGCGGCGAGGTCTCAACTCTTTTTGTTGAGCGATCGTCTTTTGCGAAAAACAAAATAAACATAGCTTTATTTTGCCTGTCTGCGCATCGCTTGAATTCATGTTCGCCGAAGTCATAAATGCGGGAGCGAGGATGTCTGGCTAATTAGTCGATCAGTTTTTATTTCGACCCATCCTTTGTTGAAAGATTTTGAAAAATGCTCCATGTCTGTGACGGGCTGTTGCGGTACACAAATTATGAACATTTCCTTTTCTAATCGGAACAGAAATTTGATCGTAAATAGAAAAGATTTGTCAATGGAAAGAACAGGCCCTTTAAAATCTCTCACCGCCATGAGAAATCAAGCTCACATTATATTCACCACTTAGACTATGAGAACTTAAGTAAAGGCAAACTTTCCGTATTTTAATTTTATAAACAAAGTACAATACTTATTTTAATAATTTGAAAAGCACTTATTTTCATTTTTATAGGTAATTTTATACTAACTATTCATATATTTATATATTCAGATGCAATGGTTTGCCATATATTGTTTTAATCTTCCGTCTTTAGGTTTTGCATTTTGAATGATTTTGACAAGTGTGTCCTTGTCGTACATCTTTAAAACCCGTTTTGGTCCGTTTCACCTCCATGTCCGCAGAACGAATGGAAATGTTTCCCTTCGGTACGTCAGGCAATTTACTTACGGCTTGTGTGAAAGTAATGCAGGCAGGACAACAAAGAAAATTTTCACCCTAAAAGGCAAGCAAAAACCGGGCCTGACGCACGCCCACTTCCATTGAATCAATTTCTCGCCGCAAATTTCTCGAGGTATGAAAATATGTTATTCTTGTCAGAAGGACAAAGTCGCGACTAGTTTCATTCTACTCCTGTTTTGACAAAATGACAAAAAAAGTGAAAAAATTAACCCCTTAGTTTGAAGAAACACGTGATTATAATTTAGAGGGTACCAAAATCGATTATCTCATATAGGTAACGTAGGACATGTCGATATTTTTCTTTTCCTTTTGTCGTCTTCTTTTTGAGAGCAAGAGGTTTCGGGACTTGAAACTTCCCTTCATATGAATTCCTCCCACTTTTTTGAAATTCGAAATGAAGGCGAGATTATCACTGAAAAATGAACGACTTTCTTTCCCTCCAAAGGGGAAGGGATTTCTTGATCGGCTTAGGTAACAGTATGCCACGCGTACTCACGTAAAACCAGATCCCCTGATAGTTCGGTGAGGATAAGTTTTTTTGCCGTTAACTATACAGTAGAAGAGGTAACAGACAGACGGACAGCCAGACAGACACACAAAAAGTTATCGTTTTTCTCGGAGTTTTGAAGGTCTAAAACAAAAGCTGGTCCTACATCAACAATTCTTCGCCTTCAGTTCGAGTGTTTTCGCCAATACCACACTTCCATTGACATAGAAGGAAAACAACTCATTTCGCCCTGTTCTCGATTACATTGCAAACTGCGAATAGTTTTGTCCTTTGCGGTGGGCACTCAATAATTACGACTTCCCATGCACGAAATTTACTTCTCGGAAGGTCAAAGAAGAACAGCGACCAAAGCGCGGTTTATGGACCAGACATATTCCATCGCATTTATCGGTCAACTGATAGGGCTGCTAAGCAAGCATGAGGTGTGAGCTGAGCAGAGCAGAACACAGCCGACGACTCGGACTGCTAGTCTTGAGAGCAAATAAATTGCATGCCTTGCGGTCGCGCCCTTACAATATGTAAATAAAAAATGAAGAAAAAATACGCACCTTGCATAAACTACCGGTACTAACGTAAGTGAAATTGCCAATCACTTGTTTGCGACTGGATTTAAGTAGGCCAGATTAAGTGTTTTGGAATAAGTGGATAATTTTCAACTTAGTGTATTTCACGTATCCCAGCCTCACATCTACCGGTTGGCAGTCGTCGAGACTAGAAGCCTGGATAAAAGAGGAGGCACTTAGGGAGCAAAACCATGGGCGACGCCATCTTGTTTCCAAAGTTTCTCCGTGAGCTACGATGCATTCAATGGTCCCATAAGAAGCAAAATGGCTGCCCAATGCCTCCTCTAGTATATCCAGGCATCTAGTCAAGGCCTGTAAGGTTTTCCTTTGTGTATTTTACGGTCAGTGGAATGAAATTACGTTGTGATGTTATGGTGGCAATACGACGTGGTGAATAACCGAGGAATTTCGTTCAGGCAAGTCTAGGAACGACTCTAACGTGCGGTATAACTTTTAGGGGAATCTCACAATAGCATTTTAATAGTCTGCCAATAGTAATCAACAAGATTCACGCGGTTTAGTGCAAGGATTTCCCGTGGGTATTGGGGGAAAATCTCCATAAGCCTGAGTTGTCCGTGTCTCCGAGTGCTGATACAAACTCCACTATTCTTCTTAGGACTTACTTTCACCTTGCGAAAATGTGACCTACCTTCAACAGACTCAATGTAGAATTACTCTAACATAATATTACCTATCCTGACCAGGGAATCAGAGTCGAAGAGTAAACGCTACGTTGTGCAGGTGGGGCAGAGGTGGTGCCCTTAACTCACTTGTCAGTTCTTTGAGTGAAGGGCGTCCGATGGTTGGGTGTGATGCCATTTTGGTTTAGGGTGCAGATCTGTCAAAATCCTGACATCGGTTTTTGTTATTTTATGCCAAGCTTTCTTATCGGGAAATACAGGAACGACCGGGGAAAGAATGTGTATGGACTAGGAGATCGCTTCCTTGCAATAAAAATCAAACGGTTGAAGTGCTGGTTTAGGCATAGTCAACCAAGTTAAAATGTGTGCGTCGACAATTGCCGAACTGCCGCTATCAGTTGGTCGGTTGCTGGAACATTTCTTTTACTTGGTTGATTGACCAAACCAGCTCCTGAACTTGACTGACTTGACTTTTATTTGTAGCGATCGAAATGTAATAGACAGCTCTGTTACGGCTGCGCTTAAGAGTTGAGATAGATGGAGGTGCACCCACGCACCTCTGCAAGACGAAACTTTTCCGATCAGCAAGACAATCATAGATTACTCTAGATCGCGTTCATCGGACTATACCTTGTTTTACTTCACGCCATTTCAATCGGTTATCATCTATTATGGAGAAGAATGTGTTAAAGTGTAAAAGGACGTAACATTTTGAATTCTATTTACTTGTTGCCCGATTTGTTAAACTTCTCGTATGTGCAATATCCCTAGACAAAGTGTGGGTTTAACGAATGTGAAATGACACCCGAAAATCCTGCAGCTGAAACTCTACCAGATTTTTACCAGTAGTCTAATCTGGACGTGTGATAGCCTTTTTTAACCTGCCAATATTCAATCTAGATCCGACGCTAAAAATAATAATGAATTTCTTGATTAAGCGCCATTTTTTCGAAATCCCGTAAGCGTACAAGTATTTTTTTCTTTAAGTCGGAATTCGATTATATGTAGAAACGGAGTCTATGTTTTTAAAACTTTGCCATCCGATACATCACATATTTTTGAACCAATTCTAAAAGTTTCAAGTCTTCATTCATCTTAACCCAACAATACGCTGGAACCAAGTTAGGGCAAAATTTCTGGATTATCGTGTGGAAATTCGGTGTCACCAGCTAAAATAACAGATTCTAGGCAGGTTCAAAGTTGCAACTAAACTGTGTGTATTTCCTTTCATCATCGTTGGTAAGGAAAACCATTTTGTTATCGAAGTGACTATTCACACGCCGCCCCATTAAAATTAATTAGGTTGGTTTCCTTGTGTTTAAGTCACCTCTCACTCAAATTGCATTCGGTTGGTTTCCGTGCGATCAAGTCTCCCTTGTATTAACATAGGCGTGCGAATAGAACTGACCTTTACTTTTTTTGTTAGAACTAGATTTTATTACTAAAATAGTGTACTGCAGGAAAGGGCCAAGATTAACCCGATTCCAGTTTTTCGCTCACAATTCTGTAGGTATTATGCTGATGGTAGCGTGGAATTGTGATTACTGCAGTAACACATTTGTATTCTACCTTGGCAAGGAATTTTCATCGGAGTTATGCGTGGCTTGGCGTCCGCCAATCCCAGGCCTTCCCGCCCGTCCCGTGCGCCTGCACGCCATGCGCCAATGCGACGGCGTTCAACTCATTAAAAGTATCTTGTTATTTTCTACGTGAGCAATCCTGTCAATGCACGCAGGATTCAAAGTTTTCTTCCACGACGCACTCTTACTCACGTATGAAATGGACGTCAGAAGTAAGGATTATGCCCACTGGTAATAATTGGATATTAGGTTAGGTTTTGTTGACTGTACATCGAATTGACGCGACCTGCCCAAATTAGCTTAGGCCTGAATCAGCCGAAATTATGTAATACTATCAAAATTAACGGTAAAGAAAGATTTGGTGGAGGCAAATCAAGTGCGACACTAAACCATGGTAAAGGCGAGATAAATCGGATGGAGACAGTCCTACTGAAGCAGGGTTGTAGAGTAGAGGTTAAGTACAACTCAAAGTTAGGTAGTGTCCTTTTGTGCCGCTGGGAGTTTTTGTGAAAGAGTATTTTGAGGTATAGGAATGTTCATAGTGTTGACATAATGACCCTAACTTATTATAAAATACAATGAAAATAAAAAAAAAACATTTTATAAGCTATGCTTTTTCTTAAGTGTTCACTGTAAACAGAATGGGTTAAATTACGACGCAGCGGTTTTAACCCAAGTTGTAACTTAACCCCCCTGAGATGTAACATTCCCTTATAACTGGGTAATTCAAACCTCTTCAGGGCTAATATTACACATTTTTGTAAAATAACCCCAGTTTGAAGGTAGTAAAACTTTTGTGTGGGGTTAACTTTACCTATAGACATGTTCTATTCACCCGCCACTCTGCTTGTAAAAAATAACAACTTGGGGTTAAAGCCGCTGCGTTGTAATTTAACCCATTCTGTTTACTTGTAACCAGTCTAATCTTGAAATTCTTTTTTTTTTTTTTAATTCACGGTCGGAATTTCGCAACAGAAGACTCACTTTGCAGCCGCTATTTTTTTGGCAAGAAAACTATGTGAATCTTATATTTTCTTCTAATTACAACTATAAAGAAAGAGAAACTTATGTGAATAAAAGAGCGCAGGCTGGTATTGCACGTTCTTCGCTGGAAATGGGCAGTGGTACCGCCCCATGGGATTTTCGCAGGCACGGCTATTGTGCCGTCAGCGATGGAAACAAGTGTGGAAGGCTACTGCCAAGCTACGAGTACCATACTGTACCCACTCGTAGGTACCTTCAGACACGTCGCCACGTCAATTTATTCGGGAGAATAGAAACCGAGTTAAAACGTGACCATATACTCGTCACGAGAGGGTCATACAGACCCCGGGGTACCCCTTCAGGCTCCCCCCGGGCTCTCCACGGGGGTTTCTCATTGCGAATAGGCTATTGTTAAGGTACGTACTTCTATAGGAAATTGTGGAATTAGCTTCAGTCGGAAAGGAATTTTCTACACGGAAGTTTCTCCATACGAACATTTCCTGGAGAAATGCGAATTTAGAACCTAAACTCACATGTTAACTGTGCTCAACCAGGTGAGTATATACTCACCTGGCTCAACCTGGCTTTAACGTTTTGATTTGATGTTAGGAAATATACATTGCATTTTAATTTTAAGATTTAGCACATATATGTTCAGCTAAAAATATTGAATTTCTTACAATGGATGTGATATAATTTTTCACTTACGAAAAAATAAATTTAAAAAAAGCATAAAGTAAACAAACAACTGCTTTCGGTAAGTATATATTTTCGCGTTGAGCCGGAAACAGCCCACAGGTAAGAAATAGTATAGCCTGTACGTTAACTTACAATACACGCAAAGAC
>Ga0058701_10001736_pt1 | contig 15842 bp, 9 predicted proteins | sample AgamicOrMae_FD_97039 | JGI IMG/M metagenome (GOLD analysis project Ga0058701, IMG submission 97039) | Agave microbial communities from Guanajuato, Mexico - Or.Ma.e | ecosystem: Host-associated > Plants > Phyllosphere > Phylloplane/Leaf | place: Guanajuato, Mexico | collected 2012-06-04
AAAAAAAAAAAGAACAAAAAAGGGTTATAGTTGATTTTTCTTGTTCAAAAATTGGCTCTGAAAATTTCCCAGTCTTATGTTACAAATGTATAGTTCATGTAGTTGTTATCTGCTCAAACCCACGGACACGATGTGCGGACTATAAAGATTATCTACAACTTCTTGTCCACATGCCAGTACAAAATGTACCTGTTTAGCCTTGTTGGTACTAAAATTTCTTTTTTAATTATCTGCACCCTTGATGTAAGTACTTTTGCGCGTGTCTATCATATATTGCGCATATCTCTTTCAGGGCGAAGTCACTAAAATCGTTCCCAAGTAGCCGCAAGTCCAGTCCCAGTCGGACACCAATAAGGCGGAGTCAAGAAATGACGAAAACACGAGGAACGTTACTCGATTCGAAGATACAACTTCAGCAGCGGGAACGAGATGAAGTTCTCGCTCGGCCGACCTCTTTAACCGTTCCCAGCGAGATAGATAATAGTGAAACACCCGTATGAGACTGAAACTTTGTTCCTTTTATACACCCACCTTGTTATATACTTTAAGGTTGCGTTCCCAGCTTAAGCGTCTAAAAACATCGGTCAATTGTGTATTTGAAAAAAAAAAAGCTCTTCACAGAGAAAGTAATCTCACAGAATCGGGAATTGAACCCAAAACCTTTGACGGTCTCTCGATCGGAGCGGAAATGGGAAAGAGGGGCTTCATCTGATAATTTCTGTGATAAAACATGAAAGAATTTCGCTCATTGGGGCCCGTGAAGTTTTGCCAGATTTAGAAATTTCCCGTTTGTTAGTTTCATCCGCAATAAACTCGAAAACCTGTCGAGATAACCTAGCGTCGGATTTCTTGTGGATCGCATTCGAACTGAGCAATCCAAAAAAAAAAGGGATTGATCACAAAATTATCTTTACCAGTTAAAAAGTTAGCTGCATTCTGCATTTTAAAATGATGGAGTCGCGAGACCATGCAACACTGCCTGCGCATGCGCATCCTGGTCATCTGTGAGGTTTATCTTTTTACAAGATGGTTTTAATATGGATGAAACACGGGACATAGCACGACTTGTCGAATAGCGGTCATAACGTGTACTGGCTGTTCAAGATTGCCACAGCAAACTTTCCGCATCCTTAAAATTCTTGAAACAGTGTTATTTCCATTTCTTGCGCTAAGATTTGAGTTCGGTGTGTTGGAAGTTCATCCGCCAGTAGCGATGTCGTCAGAGTCGGTACTTTCTTGCACTCTGACGTCAAAAAGAAGAAAATAAGTTTCTAGATGTTTTTACGAAGTCTGACTTTCGTTTTGTTAAATGTAATACATAAATCGTTCACTTTGAAAGACATCACAGTTAAATCGAGAGAAAATAACTCAGTAGAACTTTGCAATATACAAATTTCAATATGAAACGAAGTATAGATACTTTACAATTAAATTGAAAGCTCTAATCATTTATTGACAGAAAAACCTGAACAGCCTCCCAAATGACAGGTATAGAATATAATTAAAAAAAAAATATGAGTGCAAAATAAGCAGTTCAAGTGTTATGAGAAAAAAAAGTTTCATAAATGTACCGCACTACTGGCGGTCATATCCCATATTACGTTATTTATGCGCATCCATATAAAAATTACTGAGTGATGATGTGACTTTTGATGATTAGAACGAAATTCCGATTATGATGGAAATTTAAGCTGGAAACTCAACATTAACTCCTTCCTGTTATAGTTTAACTTTGCTTATTGCAGTTTTATGAGCAGGATGATTGCCTCTGCACTCCATGTTGTGATCTCATTTTAATTGTACATTTGATGAGTTTTTTTGTTTTGTTTTTCATTTTTTCCAGAATAAAAATGTACATAAATTAATAATTGTTCATGTTTGCGTAAGTGATGCCATTTATACTATCCTTTGTTTTGTATATATATATATATATATATATATATATTTTATTTTACTTTGATTCTCTGTCATAACTCCAGATGAAGTTGTGGATGGTGTGTACAGAAATAAAATAATTCAATTTTCATATCAGTGTTAATGTAAATAGGTCAACTGAAGATTGTATAAATGTTTGTTTGTTTGTTTTTCTCTGTGATTTAAAACACTGATTGGAGTTTTGTAGATACAACAGGATTTTTTAATAAGAAAAAAGCTTTTACTTAATAAACTCAATATTACATTATGGGGACAATTGAATAAATCTAATACATAGCCACTATCACTGCACTTGTTCTTGAGCCTCTGCCATCTTCTCTGCCATCCGCTCAGCTCGTTGAGCTTCTCTTTCTTCTCTGATTTTAACAGCCTTCTGAATAATTTCTTGTTTACGTCGCTCCCATGAATCATTGACTTTTGCTGCATTCTCCTCACCTCGCATTCTCCAGGCTCTCATGTAACATCTTGGGTGAATGGGTAAAAATCCTGCTAATCCTGTAAGACACAAGTGTGATCATCTGTTAGTTTATCCGATAGTTCAATTAAGATCACAGACTATTAGTAGACTAGAAGTAGTCTATTAGTAGACTAATGGACTAGAAGTAGTCCATTATGCATAAATTACAACAATAAATTTTCACAATCAAAATGATTTGCTGTTAAGAAAACTGTTTTGAGTTATGGTCAAGCAACACTGACAAGCATTCACTCAGTACAATAAGCTCATAATTTTCTAAAATATAGATAAAAGCCATTCAAATAATACCTAATAACTCAGCAGTGCGGTTTGAGAGTGAAGCACCTTCTCCCATCCAATAACGTATCCGCTCATAGTTAAATGCAACGACTTGCTCGTTTTTCTCATTTGGCATGGGATCGTAGGAACCAACTTGCTCAATGCATCTGTCACCTTTATCTTTCGTCGTCTGTACAATTCGCAAGGAACCAGACAAATATTATGGCAAAGAATGAAAGTTTTTCCAACAAAGTTTATCGAAACTCGTAACAAACTTACATCCATAACCACGATGTGGAAGAAATAACGATTTTTACACCCGAATCTAACCAAACGAATACTCTTTTTTAAATAAGGTATAATGGGTGCGCCTCCAGACGCTGGAACAGGTATAATAGGCATTTTAAACTATTTTTAACAACGAAATCGCAGAAAAGGAAATTAGATCAATCAAAACACACACTCAACAAGGAGGTTATGTCTTCTGCTAGTCTCCTTTGGTTTTCCTGGTCACATGACTCTCAGGTTATCTTAGTCGTCGATAGATGGCGCAAGAGACCTTATTTTGTCGTTTGAAGCTGGTTCGAAGTAATCGTATCGACCGCTAGAGGTCACCCTGAAGTTCGTAACTTAAGCATGGAGGTGTCTGCTTACGGACGGGTGTTTCTGTTTCAGTCGTTTCAGTTCAGTTAAAGTGCTGTGAGTTGTATGGGTAGGCAGTGCTTCGTCGACTGCAGATGAATCTTTGATCAAAACATTTTTTCCGCATTCGCGTCTTGGGCTCGTTTGTGACATATCCGCTGTCATATCTCATTTGATTGAGTTGGAAGTTTTCTATCAGAGATAGTCCGTATTAGTTCCGGGCAGTGTTCCAAAATCTTTCAATCTTGAACGTCAGTAGGTTATCGAGTGGCTCAACATTTCTGTTCGGAGTTAAAGCGATGCCGGTTGTGTTTTTGTTTTCTAACAAGGCCTTCGGCCAGCTAAAAGTGATGTAATAGAAAACATGCATCAAGTAACTGATATTCCGAGTCGCAAAATTATGTGAACAGTTCGTGAACGTGCTAAAGTTTAACTGCAGCATCCTGTGAACTTAATTTATTGAAGTGAAAGTGTTTGTCAGTGCGCTCGCATCGACGAAGTCGACCATCGGGTGAATTCTGTTTGCAGTTTAGGTTATGTGACAGTTTTCAAAATGCCTGTTATCCTCGTCGATAGATTGCCACTGCCCAGCCTCAAGACGTATACGGCTATTAGTGTGGCTTTAGTGTCGTGTTCTGTGTACTATGCCGTGCAAGTAACCAACGATGGCACTTGGCGTGTCAACGCCACTTCGGTGGATGGAGTCGGTATGCCTGCAGACCCTCTCTTGGATAAGCCCACCAATAGAACCAAACTGAGCCTCGGAGTTCATATTGCAGAAGTTATCACCTACATGGTCCAGGAACCACTATGCATTTGGGTGAGTGAATCTTGTAGTTTCTATATATCACATGAAAGGTGATTCATTACATCATTCATCTTATTCTCCAACTCATGCTCATCAGCCAATCAAATGAGACAAGAATATTGTTTCTACTGTTTAGATCCGCCTGCGTGCTGGTAAGCACACCTCACCTTGGTCTTTTCTGCAATTTTATCTTCAGTTCTTAGTAGTAGACTTGTGTACACAGCTTCTATTTGATGCAAGGTTTCAAATAACATGATAAACGTGGACAAATAAAATGTTATCGCCAATAATCGTTGGATATTGGTGTGAGGAGCAATCGGATATACAGCCACATGCCTTTTTAAAGTCTGCCTCCTTTTGGAAAAGGGCTTATTCTGTCTTGAGTCAACAAGAAAACATAGTAATAATTCTTCTTGCTTATAATGAGAAGCAATGTAAAATGTTACATTCATCAAGAACTTTGTATCATTATCAGTTGCTTAGCAATCAAGAATCTTGATATTCTATTTTCAGTATTATCCTTGCCACAATACTTACCTAAATCACAGAAAGCTGTCTCTCAGTTCTTTTACAAGGTTCTCAATTTTTTTATTTTTTTTTAAATTATTGATTTATTAATTTTTCTTGTGATTGCTGCTATTTTGGGATGATTGGTGGTTTAGTTGCTTTTTGATTGGCGTTACCGATATGATCAATTTAACCCTTTGTATCTCAATGTAGGTTTGCTATCATCCGCTCGTAATGTAGCGTAGATGTACGTCACTCGTCTAAATAAAACGTAATTAGAACGGACCGGTACAGCCGTGTGTGAACATACTCTGTCCATGAGAGAAGTGCGTACTACTCTCATGCTCTGTCGTACGAACATGCGCCAAAAACGACGCAAACACATGTTGTGTCTGAGGTACAAAATTTCTATCACTTTGATAAGACCAAATCTTCTTGTTTGTGGAATACGGACTGGTTGTCCGGTTCCTGCATTTTTTAATTTCCGCGCAAATCGATTGCGTCTTTTGCCAAATGGACAAATAACCCTCCGTGTTTATTTGGCCGTCCATCGTATCTGACAGTATTCGTAGCCCGTCTCAATGATTCTACGTCCAACCTTTTGTGTTTACTCTGATTCAACATTTTGTTGCTGTCTCTGAGCTGCTCCTTCTCGTTTAGGTGTCTTGTGCCTCGATCCGCTCGGCTTGGCGACGAAAAGGTTGTACACAAGAGGTCGAAAATGCAACCTTTCATTTACAGGTCGATATCATATGAATGGACACAGACCCTTTTCAAGGGAAAACATCTAATGTGGGCCGTGATTTTGGGAATTTGTATGCTCTGACAAGGCAACCATATCGGGTCAGTAACTCCTCAGTTTCGTAGGCCAAAAGGTCTTTGGTATACTGGCGTTCTGGACCCTTAGAAATGAACGCCCGCCTGGTATGTGCGTTTCATTTAGCCCTCCAAGGGTGGCCGCGCGCGCCCACGAGTTTCGCGTTCTCCGGCGCGAGCGCTTGCAATCGAGCCGGCCGGACCGGAATCTTCCACAGAACCAGTGTTGCCAGATTTCCCGATTTTCAAAGTTCTTATAGGGATTTTCTCGAGAATTATCAGAGATATGTCGGGTATGTTTTGGATTGCTCTCGACGGGTGATAATCACCTGCTATCGAGCTGAGAAATTAAAACATGAGTTTGATCAATAGATTATCTTTACCGTTAAAAAGTTCACCACGTTTAATGATGGAAGCGGAAACTGGCAACTCCGCTTAGAACGCCGCGCGACTCTCTTACTGCTTTTGGTACAATCCTGCGCGCGAGAACGGCTTTCGCTTGCTTTTTCTTGCAGGCAAGAGTCCTCAGTGTGCCAACAGCATAGCGTGCAAGCTTTGCATAGCGTAAATGTAGATTATCAGGCTTGGCAACGAGGAGACGTTAACCAATGTTGAAAATGTAATCTTTAAAATTGGGTATTTTTTTATCAAATCAGTCCTGGTTAAAACATGATTTAGTTCCATAAAACAGTTCCATTAATCTGTCAAATAATTTTTTTTAATGATTTGGTTTTATAACTGCATTGAAGATAACTGTTGTCTTCGAACGGTTTGATATTCGCATTGTTTGTTTTTCAAGGGCAAGGATGATTCGGGTTAGAGAAAGTTTAAGTAAACTGAAAAGTGTTGGTAAACCAAGAACTTGGCGGATCTTTAATTCAACGCGCCATGATTCGATCGTCAAAGATGTTTATTTTTTCAGGAATCGCGCTCAGAGAGGGGTTCCTAGTTGTTTGGCGTTGGGACGACAATGCGAGTTGTTGGCCCGCGAACGGGTGTTTCTATAAATAGCTTTGTTTTTTTTTCCTTTGTGTCGGCAAACAGTTGCGTAAAAGTATCAGGCCGTGTTTAGTTTGATAAAAAGGAGCATGTTGGGCAGATATCTGATTCCTTCTTAAACATTTATATTCAATACCCTGAATTACCTCGCAATAACTATTGGTCTAACACGCTATAAATTATCACTGACAACTTGAAAAAATTGTCCAATATTTTTTAGCCGAGCCTAGATTTGGCAAAAAAATGAAAATCTGCAAGGACGTTTAAAGTAACGTTATGTATTTTTTTACCCCTAACTTATTTTTTGATTCGCTAAATTTAGACCGAAAAATATAAATCACAAAAAATTCAACCTTTTAAACTGATAACGTCTAGTTTTGTTGCTCACATAGAAATGATATCAGATTTTTTGAGGTTTGTTTAAAATTGAGAATCGTCCTAGTATTTCCTCGTCTGCATAAAATTTCTCTTTCCCACAAGTGTACACTCGATGTAAAAGTCACTTCGCCTTTGCACATGTAATATTTGTATATATAGCGATACCATTTAAACCTCGATTGTGCACACCTGACTTGCAGTCACTCACCCTTTATTTTTTTATCTTTTAGGCAAGAATAACCAAAAGCACCTGCAAACCATCACAGTACTTGCGTTCCTGGTTATCGTCTACTGTACCGACGTTTCTGTTATCTTTCCGACGTTCTTCAGTAATCTACGATCAGCTGATCACGCAGCTATCAGCGGGCTCAAATTTACCCAGAAGTTGCCACTTCATTTATCCTGAATTGTTTCTCCCCCTAAGCAGCGTCACAAATGCAAACCTAGCGCTTACAATGTCAGCTGATATTGTTTAATCAGCTGATTAATCCTTTACTTAGCTGATTTATTAATCAGCTGATTGGTACGTTTCTCAGCTGACCGCCTAATCAGCTACATTCAGCTGATCCTTTATCTGATTAATCAGATGATTGGTGCGTTTGTCAGCTGGTCGCCCAATCAGCTGATTGATCCTTCACTCAGCTGATCGCTCCATCAGATTAACATCTGATTAATCCGCCTCTAAGCTGATCGCTTAATGTCCTTACGTTAGCTATTCAGTCCTGTACTCAGCTTACAGCTGATCATTGAGTCAGCTGGTCGTCGATCGGTCGTCATCTCTATTCAGTAAGAAACCTCTATTCAATCTTATTAGTTTATAGACGGTAACAGTAACCCTTTGGGGGCCGTTAAAAAACTCGATGGCCCATTTGGCCATTTGGTTTGTTGACATCCCCTCCGCCTCCTTGCTGTCATCACCCGCTTATGGATGGTCCCTAGCTGATAAAAAGCGTGGGCGGGGATTGGGAACACAACACGGACGGCCACATAAATACATATTCACGAGCATTGTCTGCAAAATGACGTTTTTTTGCCGAGTCCCGCATAAAGCGCGAAGGATCCTTCAGCCTGTTCACGTTCACCTGCCACAGTCATTAAGCTTTTCTTGTTGCTCTTGCAGATATTATACGCTGTGCGGATAGATTCTAACGGTCTCAGCACAACAGACCTCCAGTGATTTATAAATTACGTCTTAATTTTTCTTTCGTGAATAAAAATAAGTAGTGTTCTCTGAAGGCCACGATTTAAGCCTACATCATTAATTTTTCTAAAATTATGGTGATTATTAAGTCTGAAGAATAAAATTTATCTCCCACAGAAATGATTTCTGCATGCCAAGAAAAAAATCTTGATCCAGTGGCTAAACATTTCTTTCTTGCAACAATATTTTTTTTCTTGCAACAAGAATTATTCTTCTTGCAACAAGATTTTTTTTCACCGCAAGAAAAGCATTTTTGTGCCAAAAAAAGTGTTTTGTCTGTAGACCAAGAAAAATTTTCATGACATCAGAAAACATTTTTGTGAGTGCATATACGAAATTGATGCGAAAGAGGTAAAAGATTGAAAGTAAGCTTGAACCTTGGACAATCCAGTGTATACAAAAAGATAAGTAAATCCCACTTCGGCGCCTCGCTCCGCCCCGCTCCGCCCCGCCCGAGGTCGTCTCCGTCCTCCAAATCGGGTCCGGATTATACCGCGTTGTCGGGATGGTCGCATATCTTGATAGGCGAACGATCATATTCGTGCATTTTATCAAAATACGACTTTATCTTTGCCTTTTAGCGAGAGAGGAATCACAATCACAGAGGAGTTCACAGCGGCGCGTCTGTGATTTTGAAAGGTGGCGATTTCGACTTGTGTTCCACCCCGCGCTTTGATCTTTTGTGGCGACGCACCGTCCCACAAGCGAGTCCAGTTTGCAGACCGCCAATCATATACAACGACGCTCAGGAGGATTTTCGTCTTGGTTAGCCCCCTGAAGGGTTCTTTGGATGCAAGCCCTTCACGGCGATGAAGGGCTGCTTGAACTCCGTCGCCGAACAAACCTGGGATTCTTCGTTTGGAATCTGTGGGACGGAGAATGAACGACATGAAGCCGAATAGGTTACGTTAACTTAGGTTAACTAACGTTAGGTTAACTTAGGTTAACTAAGGTCAGGTTACCTTAGGTTAATCCCCGTTAGGTTAACTAACGCTAGGCTAACTTAGGTTAACTAACGCACGGTTAACATAGGTTAACCAACGTTAGGTTAACTAACGCTAGGCTAACTTAGGTTAACTAACGCACGGTTAACTTAGGTTAACCAACGTTAGGTTAACCAACGTTAGGTTAACCGAAGGTTAGGTTAACATAGGTTATGTAACCAAGGGTGGGTTATCTAACGTCAAATTAGTGGCAACGAAAGTTTGGTTAACCATCGTTAGGTAAAACTAGGTTAAGGTTACTAGAAGGTTAAGCAAGGTTAGGTCACGTCCCGTGGCTGCTCCGCTTTGGCTTGGCGCGAGAGAAGTCGGATTACAAGCGGTGGAAAATCAGACGTTGAAAGGTTTGAAGTTGGCAAGCCTAATGAGGAGCAACCCCTTGTGGATGATGTGGTCGTGGCCCATTCTGGACAACCGGCGCTGTTCCGCAGCTTCTGTTCTCCTGCCTCCTCGCCTCCCGTTATTTTCCACAAGGCTAAACCGCCGCGCCGCCCAACGCTGCTTTGTCGCCGCGCGCCGCCTCCTCGACACTCGACTTCGCGGACGTACCAGCGGGAGCGAACGGCCACGCAACACTGCGTTTTTACATAAACACATATCCTCTATGATACCGTTATTCTATGATTGAACGACTTACAGGAGGAAATGCTTTATTCTTAAAAAAAAGTATATAAAAAACATTATGCGTGAAATTTGAAAAAATCGTACAGAGAGCAACGAAGTTGCCATAAGGATAATGTATCGCAAAAAAAAGGACGGAGCGAATGCAATAGGCAGCTCGTCTAAAGATTCGCGCCTAAAAAACGCCGAATACCAATGAAAACCCAGCACCGGAATGGCTGGCTTCATAACTGATCCAACTGTTATGGACCCTTTGCCCTCATATCTAGAAGAGTTCCGGCGATACCTAAAAAGGTATTTTTGATCTTTGGAAACATCGCTAAAAGTTTCTTATTGAAAGAAAAGCGTTTTTGAAATAGAATCAACGTGTATTCTAGATACCTGTAGCATATTTTTTCACAGTCAAGAAACGTCTTCTTCACCTAGAGAAAAGTATTCGTGCTTTAAGAGTATTTTACTCTAAAGGCACGTGCCTAAAAGAAGCATTCTTAAGACAAATTAAATCCTGTTAAAGAGCAAGAACAACTTTTTTGCATATAACTTTTGATCTGAAAGGTCTTTCTTGATTCTGTTAAACACAGGGATTCTTGTTGCAAGGGGATTTCTTTTTCAATTCATGTGTCAAAAGGGAATAAAATATTCTTATTAGTCTTGACGAGTCCTCGTATAAAAGATGGTAAGTTACTTCGTGGATAAAGGAGTGAAATTTTTCTTTTTGATAAAAGGAATTTATCTTGATCTAACTGATAGGACTTTTCTTGACCTAAGGGGATTTTTTGTTCTTTGGTTTAATTTTAAGAGGATCCAAATTCTCTTTAATCAAGAATCCTTTTTTAAATTTTTTTCTGGGTGAGAGATGAAGTTTTTGTTCCCAAAGCCAAGACCTGTTAGACGTACGACTTCGTAGATCAAGAAATAAAATAAAAGAAGAAAGAGATCAAAAACGTCTTGATTCATCAAAGAAGGTCTTTTTATATCTGGGGAAAAAATGCTGTTGTCAAGGAAAACTGTTTTTGGTCGTATTTTAAAAGAGTTGGTAAACCGAACTTGTCCTGTTTTAAAAGACCATATCTCGGAGTGCAGACCTGTTCGGCCTGAAAAATACCTGTTTTAATAGTTTTGTAGTCTACGTGGTGTGGGTATAATATTTAAACTGGTAGGTGTTTTATGGTTATAGTGTTAAAGATAGGCCTAGGCGGGTCTTGGCCCATCCGTCACCATCTCTCTCAAACTATTTCTCGCCGTCTTTGTCTGACCCATTTCATTTGATATCGATTGGTCCATATCTTGCAGACGAAGTGCGACCTTCATACCCGAAGCAGGTGCTGCATTGCAACCTAAATGATGGTACCAATTTTATTCCACTGTTGTCCGAATGTGGCATGTTTTCCGGGATGAGGTAATTTTGTCAACAGAAACCGCGCGTCTGTCCGAGTGAAGAAACAATCGTTTTGAGTTTGCAGCGTTTTACTGAGACGGCCAAATCATCTTATCTGAAGACGTTTTCTGAATATTTGAGGAAGACTTTATTTTCCAGTTGCAATAAAAAAAGCAACCACGAAAAAAAAAGACAAAATAAAGCTTTTAAAATAAACAGTAAAAATACTAAAAAAATCCTTTTTGGGTAGTCCTGTCTGTTGTACGTATGAAGGTAAAACGGGACAAGAGCGTAGCAATTAGGTTAAAGATAAACGTTTGATTAACGCTATCGATGACATGATCGCGTAGAGAGCTCTCAATTAATATGGTTATTTGGTTTAACTTTAAAAATAGCCTAATTTATGTTTATCTTCTTTACCTTCATAACAGGTATGAGACTACCTAAAATAGGAATTATTTTTTTACTGTTTAAGTAAAGGGTTTTCCCGGCCCCTTTGGGGAGGGGGGGGGGCGTACGGCATTCTCCGATAAAAAAGTCGCGGATATTCTTATAATAAGATTTTGTTTTGATTTCAGCGAATCGCGGAAATCTGCAGCCGGTATACCGGCCTTTTTAATTTTGTTTTCGTTGATCTGGAACGAGTTCTCAGCACGTTTCTAACCCGTGATCAAGTTTTTAGAACTAAGCGTCATTAAGATACACTGATGAAAGACTTAAAATAATATAATGGCTCTTCTTTCGGCAAGGCCTCTTGTCTACAGAAACTCGCAACTTATCTTATTCTTTGAACTTAAGTCTGCACTCTTTCAGTTTAAAGGTTGCCCCCGTGTTTACCGTTCAACCTTTCGTCACATTATGAGCTTTCACGAGAAACGACTATGTAGGTTCACTCCAAATTTGAATCAGTGAGAGACTCTGAGATTCAGTGAAAATTCACTGAATTCCAGTAAACATAGCACCACTGAAAAAAATCAGTGGTGCTTATTGACTGCATGATATTCAGTGAATTTTCACAGAATCTCAGAGACTTTCCTTGATTCATATTTAGAGTATTAGGTGTCCTGTGCCCAACTTTTATATTGCCCACTTTCCGAAATTCAACCTCAATATTGTCGAGATTTTTTTTCTAATCTAACCGCGGAGATAGAGGTCCAGGTCTGTCGACTTTACTCAGCAATTACAACAATATTTCAGGATCATTAAAAAATTTAGGGTAACTTAGAAGATAACTCAGAGGATAGAACCCACAGCAGCATGTCTTTATATCCTAACTACCGCTCAATGTGATATGCCTCAGCTAAAAGATATGCCAGCTCAACTCGGCACAGTACCTCTAGCTGACTAACGAAATAACATTGCTGTTCACGGGAAAAAAGGTTTTGTTATACTAACAAAATCATTTGTTAAAATAGGGATAAAAAAAATGTGCTACAACAACAAAATGTTTAGTTCTGTCGACAAAACGTTTGGTTGTTGTAGCAATATTTTTGGTTGCAGCAACAAAAATAATGTCTATTGTCCCTAATTTTGTTGCCGTAACAAAACCTTTTTTGTGTGTTGGAGTAGTACTAGTTTGGATTGACGGACAATGTAGAAAGTGACAGATGAGACAGATAGAAAGACAGGGAAGTACGTCGCGATTATTTAAGCTAAAGGTATCATCTATCCTCGAATTTCCTTTGTGGATCGACTCCGCCAAAAATTCGGTTTTTCACCCCTAGAAAAAGCTCAAAACTAGTGAAAATGTTTAAGGTCGATGACCTTCGAGGTAGAATATATTGTATAGCCGGTATTCTGGAAAAAAGAGGGTCCGAACTGACGTCAATAACCACTGCTACCTAACTTTTTATTAAGGCTGCATATTCTACATCTGAGTTCCAACCTTTTTTTTACCCTATTACTGACCTGCAACAGAGTAGGTGTTGTTGGGTGTCACGCGTGGAGCTCCGCGCGTTGTCGGGCTACAGCAACAGCCATTCTAAAGTTACGACGATTTGAAAATGATAAAGTTATCTTATAATTTGTAAATGCGCTCAAAAATTTAAGGCAATATAAAACCATTGATTAATTGTAAATGCCAAAAAAAATATTCGTCTGTTTCTGCAGAGTTCAAAATCATGAAATACGAAACTTTGTATATGATACGTCGATGGCTCAGCCGATGTGGTTCCATGTCGTTAATTCAAGAATGAAATGTTGAACCAGGGTGGGAGACAGGTGGAACTGAAAGGTGTCCTGATCAGTAAGCTTCAAAGGTGTACTGTCCCCTGACCCATAAGCCTTGCTTTCTTGACATCGTAAATGAGAAAGTATGTGTAAATTCCTTTCGCCGCGCGATTCCTGCCGACAACACGCGAATCTCGCTGCGTCTTCCCTGCGCTGCGCAGCCAGAGAAAACATGGGCATGGGCCAGTGTCAGGAAAGTAGACTACATCTGAAAAAAAGTCAATGAATTAATCGAAGTGACTATTCACACGCTGCCCCATTTGAAATGTATTTGGTTTCCGTGCGTTCAAGTCACCTAACTCCCATTTGAATTGCATTAGATAGGTTTCCATGCGTTCAAGTCTTCCTTGTATTAGCATAAGCTTGCGAATAGAACTGACCTTAATTAACAAGCAGCTCTTTTGGGCTACGCTTAAAATTAAAGCATTGTTAACCAAGCTATAGCATAAGGATCACTTACCTTGCACTACCGTAAATTTCAAGATGTAGAATGTCTCTCCTCTTGTTTTCGAGTCCTTGGTCCCTAAGCTGAGGTTGGTGGCGCTTATCACCAAGCGTGCGTTAGCAAACGGTCGCTTAGCCTGATGCCGCTTATTTCTTGGACATAGTAGCCTGCCGTCAAGATGCCGTAATTCATGCAAACATTAGTTGTTAACCTAACCTTAGTAAACCTAACCTTAGTTAACTTAACCTTAGTTAACCTAACCATAGTTAACCTAGCCTTAGTTAACCTAACCTCAGTTTACCTGACCTTAGTTAACCTAACGTACGCGTTTTTTTCGTGTTAATCCTTTTGTGGTAATAACGATTTGAACAAGAATGGGACACAAGAAGGGGAGTGCAACTTTTTTTTCCCCTGCTGCAGCCACGTAGTTTTTGCCGTTTAAACATTTTTTTTGCATATTTCCTTCCATCGTTTTTATTTGATTTTTCTTCCCCCCCCCATTTTTGTGAGCCCAGACGAATAATGGCGCGTCGTCTGCATGTCGCAATGAGGAATATCATTGTAGCAATGCGAATCAGATCCGCAGTTTTACAGTACCAACAGTGGAACGGATTAGGTTTTTTGAGCATGGATGGAGCCGCAGTATGAAAAATTGAGCGTGCATGAAATGCAGTATGAGAAATGTGATTGTCAAGTGCAGCGCGCATTTGATGCCAATCAGGTCAAGTTGAAGCCGTGGTCTTGTGATCTGAAGGTGCATAGCATAAACTTACGCTTTTCGAAGGCATGTCTTCTATTACGGAGGATTATCGACTCCGCCATAAGCGGCGCGGCAACGCCGCCTCTCCGTTATCGCTTTCTTTGTCTTTCGAGAGTACCTGAAGAGGACTGCCTCTTTGTGTGCGATGATTGGTCACTGGAAATCAGCGGGTGCGGGATTTCTTCGGCGCGGCCTTCCAGATAAATGTTGTGAATGGATAAATCTCAGAAGCTCATAAATATGGAAACTTTTAAACGAGAAAGTTCCTCAATTTCAAGTTTCTAGGAAGTTACTGATTAGAGGACCAATCATTTGAAACTTAAAAGCTGGATTTCTGCCACGTTTTTCCGGAAGAGAACCGTTATTTTAGGTGGAATTTTCCTGAGTCTGCGTAAAATCCTCGCACCCGTTTTTTTTTTAATTCAAAAAGTATGAGAAAGCGCCTTGATCGAGATATGTTGGTTCCTGCAAGGGAGACTAGTTTTCGAATGCTAAATATTTAGGCCTACAACGTGCTTTAAATTGCGTATACGTTTATCCCTAGTCGCGACAGAAAAGTTTTCTGATGCCTGGAAAAATTTTCTTGATGAAGTGACATAAAACATTCTTTCCTCCCGTAAGATTTTTTTTTGCGCAAGTTTTCTTTTTTTGAAGTTAGAAAAAGATTCTTGTAGCAAGAAAAAAATTCTTGCGCGGTAAGAAAATAATTGTTTTGTCACTATTTCAAGAAAAATTTTCCTGGCATCAGAAATAATTTCTGTGGGAGAACTTATTATTGGCGTCTAATCAAGATAATGTTCCTTTTTTCTAGAACTTTGTGTTGGTAACGCTGTTGTTTCAAATTTATGGCGACATTTTATATTAAAATTAGTTTTATTGTTTTTTTCATTGTAATTAAACTTAAATTTCTAGGGGAAACAATGCAGTTTAACCAATTTGTTTTGTCGCTAGTGCCAGTAGTCCATATTTTACTTAGTTGGATGAATCCAGGTTAACCACGGCCTCTCTAGCCCGCTATCAAAACTCCGAATTTATAAAAGAAGTGCCGAAAACGGAGATTTGCGCGGCCTTGAATTTTTATTATTTACTTTTTTACGGCACGAATTTTTGATCAGTTTTTTGCTTTAGATAATCGGCCTCATGTTCAGAATAATTACCCCGCAATCTTAACTCGCCTTCTGAAAATGAGTCTCAACATTTAAATTACAGCTATAAAACCAATGTCACGTGTCTCTACCACATTCATGTTTCCTTTTCTTTCTTTCTTTTCCTATTTACTGATTCCTTGCGTATATTTCCTGGAATTGATCTGGAGACGATGAAAACCTCTCATACTGGGGCTGTCCTTTTAATCGAAAATCAATTTGTTTATTCTAAAATAATAAT
>Ga0058701_10001737_pt1 | contig 15842 bp, 12 predicted proteins | sample AgamicOrMae_FD_97039 | JGI IMG/M metagenome (GOLD analysis project Ga0058701, IMG submission 97039) | Agave microbial communities from Guanajuato, Mexico - Or.Ma.e | ecosystem: Host-associated > Plants > Phyllosphere > Phylloplane/Leaf | place: Guanajuato, Mexico | collected 2012-06-04
AGAGGCCGGCCGCAGGTTACTGGCCGGCGGCGGAGCGAGAGGCACGTGCCTGCACAGCGCAGCACTGAATTAGCCCTACTAGTTAGCCTCGTTTTTGGCCGCTCATCTCAGGCCGGCCCACAGAGTTGTGTGTCATTAAAGAGGCCACTCCACTTGCATTAGTTGGCCGCTCGAACTGGTGTCCAAGTGGCCGAGGGCTCTCCTTGGGGGCGATTGGGGCCCCATTTGGGCCTGACTGCGAGCAGGCGGCCGGAATGGGCCGATCAGAAATGGCCAACGGATGCCGAGGGCGCAACAGGCGGCCCTCCTGAGCATTGGGGCTAATTTGCAGGCAGCCCAAAACGGAGGGGCAGATGCAAGGCCAACTGCAGCCGCAACGGTCGCTGCTCGTTTGTCGCTGGCTTGCACTCGCGGCCGCATCTAAGGCCTCATGGCAGCACTCTTTTGTTTCCACAAAACCGGCCAAATCTCCACTTGAAGGCAGGCCTAAATCTGCTCTCGGCCACAGTCTCATGCAGAGACTCTGTGTCAGCCATTTCTTTCGGCCTCTCAAACTGCAGCTTGCCCCAAAGAGTGTCTCCCGAGCCAGTGGACACCACCTTGAGGGGCGGCCGTTGTGCAGCACGCAGCCTGCTCACCGGCCGACCCTAAGCAGCCCACAGAGAGAGGCCCATGAAGGCGGTGCACCATGGCAGCCTTTCATGCACGCGCAACATTCCGGTTCATTTCCTGCCTCACTCTTTGGCCCGCCCTCAGGTTCCTCTGAATGAGAGCCCCAAGCCGCGAGGAAGCGGCCCAACTTTGTGCCGGAATCTCTGCTCGCCCAATTCACTGAGCAGAGAGCTCAGCTCCACTCGCGCTCGTGGCCCCAACTTTGGACTTGGTAGCAACTTGTCGACAATCCAAAGGCAGATGCTCGCAAACTTTGTTGCTAAACTTCCGGTGCTACTGTGCCATCCTCGTCGTGGACTGTGGTCGGCGGAATGTGGGAAAATCTAGCCGCGTCACGTCCTCGAACTCGAACTCGGAAGGACTCTCATGAGGCCTTGGCGCAACCTGAGAGCCACAAGATTTCGCGTATTTCGCTACAGTCTCGGGCAGATTTTTGCCGAGAATCTGTTCTCAAGAATCTGCTCAAAAATCTGCACCTTTTTCCCAACGGAAAAGCAGATGGATCAAAGTGGGACGAGCCGAAACATTGAGCAAGAAGTGCAACTGTAAGGTGGACAACAAATATTGTGCTCGACTAGAATGGAGAAGCACACGTGAAATGCGACCCAAGTTGGCGAATTTCAATTTCCGCCTCTGAGCCACTTTGCGGGGCTGCTCTTTGGCCGCTTTGGGGGCACGCTTTTCTCTAAAAAACTTGGAAGAAACTTTGTTTCAGTAGAACAAATTAAAACAAAATTCAATCTCTACATATTGTCTACAATTTGATAGAATTGTCAATAAATTCTTGAGCTCTAACTTTCGCCAAATTGAGATCAGCAATGGAAAGCCTTAAGGAGGTTTTCTCAATCAAATGAATCGTCACTTAATTCACTGAAAGTCCATCGTTTTGTACTGCTTCGTTTTGAGGGCATTCGAACGGTAGATTGCGTATCCAACGACAGTGAGAGTGGCTATACAGACAGTGATGATTCCAATGACCCAAGTTAGACCGTCAGTTTTGGCCACCTTCAGCGCTTGTCTGGCAACTCCCGAGCCGAAGCTCACTTGTCCGCAACGCTCGAAGGCGTCAAAGTGGCCACTAGATCGATCGTCTATGTCGAACTCAAAGGCTTGCAGCTGCATGTTAGAGAGGCGAGCAATTACACGCAACACTCCGTCGCTGTCGTACATTTGGATTGGCGGCGGCGATGGGCACAACAAGGAGCGGCCGAAGCTGGTCCTGAACTGCAAACGGTAATCGTCCTTCCTCGAGCGCACAATAAACCTCTGGGCCTTGGCCACTCCTCGAAAAATTGGGTGGCCCGTGTTGTAGAGCAACTGCATCTGCTGCACTCCCCAACGGTCGTCCTCTTCGCCATTGAATTTCTGGAATATAATTCTCAGAGTGAAGCCCAGACTGCCGTTTTGCTGTTGTTGTTGTTGTTGTTGTTGCTGCTGGTGCTGAGTTGCGCCGCCTGCCTGGTTGGTGTCCTTCCAGAATATGTCCAAAACTGGCTCGTCGTCGAACTGGTCGCAGCGGCCTCGACTTCGAGCATCGGCCGGCATTTTGTCAATTAGTTGCGAGGTTGTTCCGGTAAAGGTTTCGTACTTTATGGTGAAAGTGGCCTGAAATTTGGCCAACGCGCACAAATGATTCATATCATCCCAAGCGGCATGAGTTGACGGATGGATAATTCTCCTTATTTTTGGCCTCCTCAACGAGGTCCTATTGCCAGATTTGCCCCTCGATTTGCCAACTCTACGCGACACAGTCTCGTTCGTGTGGCCACCCAAATCGCTCGCCGACCAGCCCGACAATTGTCGGCTGTCCATGGCCAAATCCGAGGAGGCCCCATTCTCTCTGGAATAGATTGAGGATACTTCTTGCAGAAAATACAGCAAGAGTGCCACTTGAAAGACTAGCATAACCTTGGGCTCCCTTCGAGCCATGATGAAAGACTGGATTCCAGTTGAGACGTTCGGCGGTCTATGGGCCCATGTGAAGTCTAGCCAGAATTTTGAATATTTATCTAAAAGAATTTCTAACTCTGAGAGAAAAAATATCGATAATATCAGTTCATTGCTTGTGAATACAAGAGGCAGACAGGAAATCGAATGGGGCGCCCTAGGGGCGCCTTGTGCCAAGGGACGCACGCTATTCGCCAAGAGTATGATGATAAATTTCTGTGCAGTGATATGCAGAAATGTAACCATACTTTTGACGCGCACTGCACATGAGCAGCGCGCCTCGAGTACAAGCGGAAAGAAGCCTTCGCGGGTCTCCACTAGAGACTCTCTAGCTCACTCCGCGGCGTCAGAGAAATATCGGGCCCAAACTGGATGTTTAATCTCGAAGCTGACAGATGACTCTCTCACAAGAGAATGGTGGTGATGCTAAGGAACTCTTAGGTGCTAACAACTTAGATTATTTAATCAACAAAAGCGTAGACTCCTCTCGCTTTCTACCCTTCCTCTTGCCTCCCGGGTAGTACTGATCGGTGGTTAGATAAAAGCCCAAATCTATGTTCAGTCCAGGCGCCAAATCGTCAAACTCGACATGTGGCTTGTACTTGGGCTTGCTTGTGCTAGCAAACAGGGTGAATAAAATACCTGAGAGCATCAAGATCATAGCGCCGAGCAGGAAAATGTAGGCGACTGTTGTGTGTTCAATTGCGGGATTGACGATAACCAAAGTCTATTAGTAAATTCATTGCATTATAACACAGGAGATTAGGCAAAACGATAACAAAATCATCAGAAGCGCCAGGTGAGCACCAAGTGGGCTGGGTGAGGGGATACTGGATGAAGCTGCTGGGGGGGATGTTGCTGATTTTAAGTAGTCAGCTGGATGTTAGTTGAGGGAAGGGTGGGGCAGATTGGACTGATGTCAGTGTGATGGGGTACTACTATTTGGATGGACATTTGGGCGTATGGGAATGGAACTAGTCTAACTCGTAATCACTATGCTATGCTACCATTTCTCAGGGGAATATACTTACGTTTCAATGCCCCATTCTCGTCCTCGAAGTGGCCGATATCGATGACGTCTATGATTCGAGCTAAACTGCCGTTGTTTGGCACACTCTCAGATGGAAGATCCAATAGGAAAACCATCAATGGGAAAAGGTCAATGTTCGGGAAGGTGCCTTCGTGCACGTATTCTTTTTTGAAGGAGGGACCATAGGCCATGAAAAGGGGACGCATATCTCTATTTGAAGGTTTCCAACCATGATTGCCCCACACTGCAGGGTAATCCTTGAACTCTTTCGGTCTCTCAGGGAAAATATCGTATTTCTCGTCGGCCAATATGAAAAAATCACCTATTCTCACAGTCTTTGAGTAATGCAGCTCAGGGGGAATATCTTGCCTCTTGTAGATACGGAAATGGTTCTTTTTCGAGACCGACAGCAGGTTAGAGAAGATCTTGTTCTTCAGATATCTCTTTTCGGGCTTTACAAAGACGGACCAGTCAGGCGAGTTTCCATGCAGCTCGAATGCGCTCGTGTCGACAACCTCGTTAAGATAAACAATATTCTTAACCTCAGCCATCCCGTGATCACTGACGAATATGATATTCGTCCTTTCGGCTATGCCTACGTCACGCAATCTTTTGACCAAGTAACCAGCTGTACTGTCGACCTTACGAACAGACTCGAGAGTTTCTTTACCCCAGGGGCCGTGCATATGAGCAACACTATCAGGTTCGTCGAAGTACATGCATACAAAGTTTGCTGGCTTATCGGCATCTGTTAGCCAATTTATCACAGTCTCGACGTTATCAGTCCAGTTGGCATTCTTCTGGTAATCTCTTAAATAGGTGGGCATAGTGTCCCTGTAGGGTGTGGATGAACCGGGATACATCATGGAGCCACTGTAACGCTTCTCACCGGGAAGTCTGCTGCCCAACAGCTCATTTGCTATCCAGATGGGGAAATTGCTGCCATTATAGTTCCACCATTTGCTTGATGTAACAGTGGCTTTGAACGTTTCGTTCAGCCTGGGATCGTACATCTTGTTGTTGATGATCTCGTGTTCATCCTCGAACAGGCCGGTCACCATCGAAAAGTGGTTCGGAAAAGTCTTAGTGATGTACATACTCTCCATATTGCCAAGTGTTGCCCGTTGGGATAAATCATGAAGGTTAGGGGTTAAAGTAGGGCTGATATAATCATGCCTGAAACCATCAAATGATATGAAAAGCAGGATGGGTAGTTGGCGGGCAATCGGTGTCCCCTGCATCGTGGGTGCGAGAATTGTGCTTCCAAATCGGGCTGAGTATTTGATGATCAACGATTCAAAATCAGACTGAATAACAGAACATTAATCCCTTAGACAATATTTCCCGGGAACTGTTCTCGGCTCTGAGAACTGTTCTTCAATCTGATATCTTTCGGCCAGTAATCTACATATTCCTTGTTGAACTAGTAGCCTAACAAAAAAGTTTTATATTGCTTCGCGTAAGAGCAGTACATTGGTGTCGAACCAGGTTTGTTTGTTGATATATCTTGGCTTTGGTTCTTGTGTGGTGGAGTGGACGCTTGTAGATCACTGATTATTCCAAATTTGATGAGTTATCTAGTTTTGTTGATATTTCGTTGGAGTGACCTTTAATCTTTGGCTGGACAAATAATATTCGGGCAAGTCCTCACTAATTCTCCAGTATGATAGATTATTTCTAAACTCTAGAGGATGTCAACCAAATACATTCAACTACTATAGAAATTTATAAACGATGTGGCTAATCTCACTGATGTCTTAAAGCGACCGAAACTGGCGAGATGACAGAATGTCTAGGACGAAAAAAGGCGCACAGCATCTTGTCCCGCATTCCGCTTTCGAGGACAAGCAAAAAAGCACAGGAGAGCCGTAGGACCTGCGAAATCAATCGAGACGGAAAAAAAAGTTTCAACTATGGAGTGAGCCTGATCACATTGGTCTGATATGCAGCACCTTACCTCCAGCAATTAATGGAGCACAACTGTGCCTTGTGTCATTCACGTGCATATCAGTCCAGGCGAGCCATGACATTGTAAAAGTCGCCCATTGAAAGCTGCAACAGGTACACCTGAGACCATTGTATTGCGCGTTAAACCTAGTTCAATAATAAATGTTGATCCCTCAGAGCGTGGCGATAAGAGCTTGTTGGAGGTAGATCACGAAAGACATGGTTGATCTGGAGCAGTCAGTCGACAATCAAAAGCTGAATGGGTGGCTCATTCAGCAAATCATGTACAGCAAAGTGCTAGGAACCTTAAATTCTAAATGAACTGATCTACGATTTTTCAGACTATCAAGATCTCAGGTCAACCTCGGAGAGTCAGACGAGTTGATTCCTTTAATTACTAAAGCTGGTCTGATCGATGGTCGCTTTCAGTACAAGTGTCGATTCTGTTCGATAGTCTCTCCGCGTAAATTCGATATCAGGTGTGACTCCATTATCGCTTGAGTGGATTTACTGTGTCTAACCAATGATATACTGTAAGCAGTTTGTCCGTAGGCATTAACAATACCAAGATTCGCGTCGTTCCTAAGGAGCTCTTGAACGACGAGCGAATGATCTTCGTGGGCTGCATACATGAGGGCACTGCAGTTCATGTCGTCTATTTCATTTACATTCGCACCATTTCGAATTAGAGTCTTAACCACATGCAGATAACCTTTTGCTGCAGCTAAGATCAACGCAGTTCTACCTCCTCGGGACCTATGGTTTGGATTGGCGCCAGACCTCAACAGATACTCCACTGTCAGGTTCTGGCCATAGCCGGCGGCCCAGAGCAAAGGAGTCATGTGATTGTCGTCCCAAGCGTCGACCAAGTGCCCATCTATGTGATACAACTCACCTTGGGCCGCCAACTCATAGATATTTCTTTGATACAGAAGCACAGGGTTTTCCTGTTTGACATTCCCTCTCTGTAAGTTCGTGAGGATGGTCGGTTGTCTGAAGCTCATTGTCGACACAATGATGATCGGGATAAAGACTAGTTCTGGTTTAAACGGCACGTCGCATCGATGAATCAGACTTTATGGAATTTTAACATATGGGGAGGCAGATAACAATATAATATGTTTTCTAAGTTAAGTGAGTCTTTGTACTATACATGATTGTAGGACGGGTATTATGATTTTGGAGAAAGAGCTATCTGTGGAATCTAACTATACCATATCGACACTAACGTATGGATCAAGTTCGTCTCGAAACCGTATCACTCCAGTATAGCTGTTGACTCGGCTCCATTGTTTGCTCTATTTGTATGGCGCGCTCTGGAAGACCACGCATTTGAGTAGATGCTAGCTGCGTTTGTGCCGAACTATTATCACACCCGGACAAGGCTTTCAATATGACATCTTTCATAATGCTGTCTGAGTGATCGTGCTGTTGTTGTTGATGGAACTGCTGTTGCATTCGAGTCTGGCGGGGAGCTACCGGGGGAGGCAGCATAGATTGATTCTCATTTGTCTGGGACCTGAGCAAATTTTGTGATCGCTGTGAAGTCTGAGATCTTTGGGAAGTTTGTGATCTAGAGTAAATACTTGTTGCTTGTGGCGGCATGAAACTAGGATTTGTTTTTGAATGCGCTGATCGGATGGGTGGTGTAAATCCGGCATCCGAATCCAAAGAAGCTGGAGGTCGCATATATTGTGCTTGAGTGCTATGGTAGGGGTTGGTCTGAGCTTGTGATATTGGTTCCCGTTTGACAGTCACCCTTTGATATTCTTCAGTCTGTCTACACTCTTTGTATTCCTCGTGAGTGAGATAATAACCCAGTTTGGCACATTTTTCGACGAAAGTTGCATCTACCCTCTTAGGGCATGAGTTTTGAGGACGTGGTTTTCCGCTTTGCTCATGATCATCGTAATTTGAAGGGATGTAATCCTCTATGACTTCATGAGTGAGGGAACTGGACTCACCGTAGACCACTCTACCCTGATTTTCCGCTATGAGGCTCTTGATGTAGGATTCGGAATGTCTCAGACTGATTTTGAAGTGTAAGCCGTGGAATGGCTTAACCTCATACTTGCTGATGGTGGATAAAGCGTTTATTCCGAATATAGTTTCGTCCTCTCTGAGCGAGTTCCGATGAGTATCGAGGATCCAAGAGCGAGTCACACAGGCTAAACCTTTCTGCCTAGCCCTGATACAATACTTGTCGTCTGCTCTATCGGTTACGAGTATGTTGAGAGATTGATTGTTGAAGGTTGGAACAACACTGCCGCACATTTCATTGATCTTCTGTCTGAGGTCAGCCAAGTTACATGACTTAGTCAAGAACACATGGCAATCATACATGGATAGACTAACAGCAATGGTCCGGGCCGGTAATTTGAGCTTCCGATGGACTCTCGCCTCAATGACCAGTCGGGGAGTGTAAATACAGGGTTTAATTGGACTAACAAGTGTTCTTAATTGCTTAACAATGTCTTCCCTTATAGAGGGGATAACGAAGTATTTGGCATTTTTTGGTATGTCACCTATTTCGCAAGCGTCTTTGACTGATGTTTCTAGTTCATGGAGCAAACAATCTTGACAATCTTTCATTAGTTTCAGCTGGTTCGAAGAGAGATTTTTGGGATATAATATGTAAACGATGGGAGACGGCTGGGAGCCTTCCGGTGTGGACACGGGACCCGCCTGGGTTGTGTAAGGTATGAAGGACATCTGGAGATTCTATGATAATTTTTGAGGAATATGGACCAATCGAACATAATACTATAAGTTACAATTGAGTTTGAAATGAACTAACAGATAAATTATTCGTTACTATGGATAAAGCTACGGTGCAACAATAGGCAATCACAGCTACCGTATTGGTTCGGCATACGATCCTGGATGTCAGCGTTGGAGGAACGAGGGACGCGGAAACGGGCGCGCTCGCTTGGTTGAATCTGTGGCGATTGTCTTGCGAACGAAAGTCTCACACGAATTCGTAGCCGCCGGCGCGCACGTAAACAAACCCAAGCCCTAGCATCATACGTCCACGTTTTCTCTAGCTCACCGCCCAAAGCGGTCACCCTTGTTTGTAGTTTAAGTTGACGATGTAGGTTCATCGATCTATTATTACCACTATGAATTCTAGATTGATTCTCTCGACACTGAGCTGGTCCGTCCGTAACACGTCGGCTCATTTGACGCCACTATTACACATACCTTCCTTGCATGGCCCTAACCTTTCTTCGACTCCTCTCATAGTGTCTCGGGGGTTCTCTAATGCGGGATCAAACTCGACTATCTTTGAAATTCAGCAGGGGGTTGGAGGTTCCGAAGCGATGATATTCGCCGCCGAGATGCTGGAAGTCTATATCAAATATTTAATTCATATGAGATGGCCTTATTCAGTTTTGGAACGTGAAGCTGGTGACTTGGGACTCAGGTCTGCCAGCTTGCTGATTAATGCACCAGGTGCCTTCCAGGGGTTGATTCAAGAAGCCGGGGTTCATAGAGTTCAAAGAGTGCCTAAGACCGAGCGACACGGTAGGATGCACACCTCGACAATATCAGTAGCAATAACACCTAAGTCAGTGATTGACTTGAGAGTAGAAGACAGAGATCTCCAGTGGACAACTAAGAGAGCCTCAGGCGCTGGTGGGCAATTTGTTAACAAGACAGAGAGTGCCGTCAGACTTGTGCACAAACCATCTGGTATTGCTGTCGAGTCGCAAGAGTCACGTAACCAAGTGGACAACAAAAAAAACGCCATGAGGAAGCTGACTGAGAAACTCAGATCAATAGAGATGACCAAACTCACTAGTCAAGTGGAATCCATGAAGCGTTCCCAGATAGGGAATGCGGATAGAAACGAAAAGATACGAACATATAACTTCCCACAAGACCGCATTACGGAACACCGACTCGGAAAGAGTTACTACAATTTGCGACGGCTGATTGAGGGTGATGTTTCAATCCTTGAGAAAATCATCAAAGACTTTCACCAGAAATGAAACCTGGTGATTAGATAAAAGTTCGATAAATAAAAGTGAGGGTAGAATTCTTCTTGTTGTGTGACACACATGTTCACTCCCATGACTTAGTTTTTGGACTCACTTAACCGATTGAACTATATCCCCCCTCTAGTGGGGTTTTGTCCGAGAGTCCACCACAAATGGCAATAGACTGGATCTTATAGACTGGCAAATTCGTTGTGCCCGCACGGGAATACCAGCCGAGGTAGATCACGTAGGCACGTGATATTTGGAGTCCCGTTCCACGTGTGATTCGAACACAGTTTTTCGAGAAAACCCGAAACTTCAAAGGGGGCGTAGCATACGCGCGCGCGCGGTTGTTCCATCAGCGTGATGGGCGATGTGCTCCGTTTCGGGAATAGAGTATGGGAGAAACTGCCGCTTTCAGGCCTTGCGTGTGGAATGAATGGAGAGGACGCGCGCCCTGAGAAGCTTGTGTGACCGCGGCAGCACACAAATGGATGCTCTGGACGTGAATCTGCGAACGGCCAGGCGGTGAGCGCGCACGACGCGCGGTAAAAAAATAATTTAGCACCACCATCACACAGAGAGACACATACACACACAGGCTTTTCATCTCGTGATTATCCATTTTTCCAGACAAGATATTTGTACCTTATAATTCACTCTTAAACATATCTCCAAGATGGGAATTAGAACTAGAGCGAAACGTGGCACAGCCACCGACAAATCAGGCGGCAGCACCTCTCAGGAAAGATCCAACGAGTCGACAAATGAGTCACAGAACGCTACAGGAGATGTCCCCGATGCAATGGACACCTCGGATTCTCAACCAGCAACCACTACTAACACCAATCCAACCGTGGCAGCCAGGGAAAAAACTACAGTTGATTTAAATGAATCTGCTAAAGCTAGTGAATCTCTCGCTGAAAGGCCCGCTAAGCAACTAAAATTAGAAAAGACACTAGACGACACAACCAATGATACACAGAAATCCGCTGAGTCTACCATGGAGGAGCAAATGCAGGCCGACAAGGCCCAACATCGTCATCATTCTCAGGGTAATGGTGAAGCAGATATGCACCCACTTGGAGCTGGTGGCGATAATCTTGGCGCAGCTGGTTTGGTTGGAAATGCAACATCAGCAGCTAATGAGTTAACCGCTGACAGTTTAGAGGATGGTCAAGCAACTGATCAGACAAATCATATTATCGTACCTAGTTATTCCGCTTGGTTCGACTATAACTGTATACATTCTGTCGAGAGGCGAGCTTTGCCAGAGTTTTTCAATTTCAAAAATAAGTCCAAGACTCCAGAGATATATATTGCCTATAGAAATTTTATGATAGACACCTACAGACTCAATCCAACTGAATATCTCACATTCACAGCCTGTAGAAGAAACTTGGCTGGTGATGTTTGCGCTATCATGCGTGTGCATGCTTTTTTAGAACAATGGGGTCTCATAAATTATCAAGTCAACCCGACGATGCGCCCCACACCAATGGGACCTCCTTCGACATGCCATTTCCATGTTTTAGTTGATACACCTTCAGGTCTCAAGCCGCTCGAACTAAATGCTGGTAAACCCAAGACAGGTCAGGCCACTCAGCAAGTATCCAGTGGTGGGCAGACTCCTGCACCTGGTTCTGGTGCACCGGGAAATGCTACACCGACTTCTGTGCAAAACGTTCCACCAACGGGAGCGCAGCAGCCCCAGCAGCAACATTTAGACAACAATGGTACGTCACAGTCAGATGTGAAGAAATCTATAAGAAAAGATCTTGCCACCATAACAGAGAATGGGCTTAAGATGGATCAATATGCTAAAAAGCATCGTGCTGGAAGTCAGCACCGTGAATGGGATGAGTCGGAAACGTTAGCTCTACTGGAAGGTATCGAAATGTACAAAGACGATTGGAACAAAGTTTGTGAGCATGTTGGTAGCCGAACTCAAGACGAGTGCATCTTACATTTCCTCCGATTACCAATTGAAGATCCCTATTTAGAGCGAAATCAACTCAATGACCTGAGCCCACCATTGAATCAGCCAATACCTTTCTCAAAATCAGGTAACCCGATAATGTCGACCGTTGCCTTCCTTGCGTCAGTTGTTGATCCTCGTGTTGCTTCAGCCGCAACCAAGGCTGCTTTAGATGAATACGCTAAAATAACCGACGAGACTCCATCGTCAACCTTGTCAGCCACAAATAATACAAACAGTAACACAAGTACGAACGTTAATAGTAGTAACAATAGCACTAATAGTACCAATAAGATACCAGACTCAACAAGTAACCAACCTGGCAAGACCAATGATCAGCATTTGTCTACAGCCGCAGCAACAGCCTTGGGTGCCGCTGCTGTGAAGGCTAAAAGTTTAGCTCTTGAGGAGGAGAAGCGAATCAAAACTTTAGTGTCAAGTTTGATTGATACTCAATTGAAGAAGTTAGACTTAAAGATGAAGCATTTCGAGGAACTAGAAGCTTTGATCGACAAGGAGAGGGATACAATTGAAAACCAAAGACAACAATTGCTTAAAGAGAGGCAAGAGTTCCACATGGAGCAGGTGAAATTTGCCAACCAGCCATAGTGTGACTGTTAAAGATGGAAAGAAGGAAGATGGAGGCAAAAAATACACCGAGACAGAGAGGGGAAGAGGATGAGATGAGACAATATACCAACTGAATTAAAAAGTTCTTTGAGTTTACATACGCACTTGCATCCAAGAGAATAAACAACAAATTAGTAACAATGAAAAGTTAAAACACACCAACTCACAAAAACAGGGAGGGGGGGCCTCCATAAAAAGAAGCCCTCCCGGAAGTGTTCCTATGAATGAATGGAACTGCTTTAATTGTAGCCTGAAGCTACTCTTGAAGGGATATGAAACATTCCCTTTGATTGAGTAATCTGCATAGCTTTGAATGTATTCAATTTGTGATTCACATTCTCTCCAAACCGAGCTATTTACGATCCAAGGCAACTGGTCTCTTTGCTAGTTCGGACTAATCTTGCCTTGCTTCATCGGCATTCATTCTAGGCTCTAGACTTGCATGAGCAATGTCGGATGAATTTTCTCTTGCGTGTCTGGCCGCCTATATGGAAAGACGAGGAGCGAGGAGGAGGAGGAGGAGGAGGAGGAGAAGGCGAACGGAAAATGGGCAACAGGTTTGAGATGTCTGAAGGTATTGTGCGATTTGAAGGCGTTACGAAAGGTTGATGCTTCAAATCTGTGCACCATGGCAGCAAATTTGTGGCCCCAGTCTCTGGCAGTTGCCTTTTTTGGCCGCCTACCTCAGTTTGAAAGAGGCAGCCGCAGTGTATTGTCGTTATCCATTCGGATGTTTGGACTCCTCCTTCAGTGGTGCTCTTGCAGAATCTACCTTTTACCTTAGCCTTGGAGCAGACACACTTCTTGAGTGGGCTAATGATTGGAGCGAGCTGGCAAAAAGATAAACTGGCTGATTCGCGCCTGCAAAGAGTTACAAGTGGGCAACAATTAGGGAATGGAGATAGGCGAAGGAGTGATGTCGGCGCTGGTGGTACGTGCCAATGGTTATGGGAAAAATTGAGCTTTACATGGTCAAAAGAGACACTGGAAAGGATGGTTTGTTGAACAGGAGAGCAAGATGATGGAAAAAATGAGGAGGAGGAGCAGTTGAAAAAGTTGAAGAAGGATCCATAAAAGTCAATTATGGGCTACACTTGCAAAGGCGCACCACCAGACAAGAGCAACAATGATGCTTTTTTCCTCTGCCACTAAATGATTTTCTCCGCCCGTTCCTTTCTGCAATTATTGTTATTATTATTACCCAATGTTGTTCGGGTGGTGTTTTTTCTTTTTCACCTTCTTCTTCTCTCTCTCTCTCTCTCTTTACGGCTCTCCAATCCTTAGGGTTGGCGTTTGTGGTTTCCTCACTCCAGACAGACGCCTCCGAGTCACAGAGACACCCGCTCGCAGCAATGGCCAGCACCATGACCAATGCACGGGCTCACTCTTACAGTCTCTTTTTGCCGGGCCACTTTTGGCGATTTTTGCAAAATATCCACTCTGCCTGCACCTCAATTGCCCATGCAACACAAGGCGAGCCACCCTTTTGCGCTTTGCCAAGGATGCGGGCCCGAAAATCGTCCTCTCGCTCTCCTTGGAAGTCGGCCCATCAGCGACACAAAGGGACAATGATTGCACTCCGGGCCTAAGCCTTGTTCTGTTGGCAGCACAATTCAGTGACCAACAGGTAAGAGTGCACTGTGTGGAACCTGGAAAAGGGTTTGTCTGGGCATCGTGTGGGCGCCCCAGGCCTGTGGGAGGTACAAACAGGCAAGGGTGGCGGCCGGTGGGCCCGTGGCCGAGTGGACAGACGTCGGCAAGTGGCAGGGGGCGAGCAAGTGGGCTGGAGAGGGGCTGAAGCTGTTGAAAGTGGGCCCGGCCAGTTTGGAGTGGGTTCTCTCTGGTGTTACGGTTGAGGAAAGTGTGCCAGCGGGCAGAGGACAAAGGGAAAGAGTTGCACCGGTCGGGAGGCGGATGATCCAGAAAAAGTGGAACTCATCTGGAGGGTAGGAATAGACTGGCCAGCATTTGGATATACCGAGTGGGATGGCTGGCCAGTGGAGCAGAGCTGTGGACTATTATGATTAAGAGAGCTGTTTGCATACCAATGTTTGGATCTTGTGTATGCTCTTGTATTCAATTGCATTGTATTGTAATGTTTTCTCCTGCAATGCTATGGAGCACACACAATTGAGCCGACCGCTTGTGGGACTACACTGTAGTCAATACAGTCTGCAGGACCCTATACACAAGCGCACAGTGTGTGTGCTAGTATTCGCTCAGCTGCTTTGCCTCCGATCTATCATTCGCTCATTGGCCCCTGTGCTTTTTCGCTTCAGTTAACTTTTTCCCCTCTCGAATTCCTAGTTTTATTATTATAATTATTTGGCTGTTAATTGTAAAAAGCCAATGGATTTGGCCCGGCCCAATGGGCAGCCGCCAATAGGCAGGCGTCGATGGAGGGCCAGGCTGGAGGCAAGGGCGAGCCCAAGGAGTACTTCGAGCGACGCTGCTGCAGTGATACTGTGGTGGCCCGTTGGCGAGCTGGCGGAAAAGATTGATCATTGTTATTGGGCTTGAGTTTTGTGTTCAGCTGGCCTTTTTCAGCTCACAGAGCCAAGCTCCACTGGCAGGCTTCCTCGAGAGCCAGTCCACAGGGAGCTATATGGAGCCAGTCAGGCTGAAGAGAGACACTGGACTAAGTGGTGGAGGCGCACTTCAGTGTGGGAGCGGAAGAAGAGAGGGGAATTTTTCTCAACAGAAACCAGCACCGAGGATGGGCAAGTGTTTGTAATGCTGGCTGGGCTTGTTGGCGGCCTGTCAGAACAGTCCAAACAGTTTCCGACTGGCCGAGAAGGCGTTTTGTTCTCCCCAAAGAGGTTGTTGTCGAAGCCGAGGAGCAGATCTACGTTTTGGAGGGAGGGCGCGCGCCAGTGGGCTGGAAACATCAACAAGGTATCATAAAAGCGGCCGCCTGTTGATTGGCAATGTTCTCGGCCGGCGTCACTGGTGGGTGGCCGGCGGGCGGGCGACTGGGGGCGGCCAGTTGGCGGCCTGCCTGAGAGTAGACCAGGAGGAGAGTTGCGTTGGCGCCGGGCCAGCAGCAGCACCTAGCCACTGGGCAACCGCCGAGGGGTGGCTCCAATTTCTTGGGTGGCCGGCGAGATGTCGTGAAACGGAGAGTTGAACTGTTCAAGTTGAACATTGTTTTACTGGCCGAGACACACGAGGAGCAGTGGTGAGGTGACTCTTGAGGCGGCTCTTGTGGCCGCAAGAGAGGCGAGGAGGAAAACAAAACAAAAGCGCGCACTTGTTCGCCCTGGCCCAAGAGAGTGTGCCGGTTTTGCATTGAGTTGTGCAGTGTTTGTGTGTGCGAGCAGAGTTCTGTTTACTCATCTCTCTGCCTCAACCCAAAGGCCAAAGGTAGTCTCAGATGCTTGTGTTGTGTGCTCGTTTGCTCGCCCGCTTTGTCTGTGCGCCAAGTTGGCCGGCAGCACTGGGCCAAGCAGGCAAATGGCGTCCAGAGACTCTCCTTGGCCAGAGACTCTCTTCGGCAGTTTCTCCAGAAACTCAGTCTCCTCCAAGAGAGAGCCTGTGGCGCTCCTTAGGCCAATCTCTCATCGTCCAATTTCAACTTTCCTCAAGCACAAACTGCCATTTGAATATTGTCGAGCAAGTGTGCTCAGGCCAGAGTGTTGTGTGTTTTGCTTGGGCTCTC
>Ga0058701_10001738_pt1 | contig 15840 bp, 9 predicted proteins | sample AgamicOrMae_FD_97039 | JGI IMG/M metagenome (GOLD analysis project Ga0058701, IMG submission 97039) | Agave microbial communities from Guanajuato, Mexico - Or.Ma.e | ecosystem: Host-associated > Plants > Phyllosphere > Phylloplane/Leaf | place: Guanajuato, Mexico | collected 2012-06-04
ATCGGTGGAATACGCTGTCAACGTACACGCTTACCGTAACTTTGCCGGGCCGGGGGACCCCCCCCCCCCCCCCCCACACACACACACACACACACACAATCACACTCATTGCAATGCGTGTGAAAATAAAAATAATTCTCAATCCGGCATTGCATCGACAGCGATCTCAAGCAATGAACAATTTTCTCTCCCTCCTTCTCTCTCAATTCTTCTGCTTTATATCCCGTCCTTCTGAGAAGAGGCCCTCCATCGACTCCGCCGGTACACACTAGGGCAGCAAAGAGCAAATTGATCGATATCGTCGCTCGCGAGCCACTCTTCTTGAGCAATTATGGTACCTAGAGACCTACGAGATACACGAGGATTAGAGAGAGAGAGAGCGAGCCGGTCTGGCTATTATTTGGACCAGGCGGAGGGATCTTCAAACTTGATTGGCCCCAGCGGGACGGGCCGAGGTTCTCTGTGTGATCCAGGCGAGCGAGGCCACGACGAATCAGGCACCCACCAGGGAGGCCGTCGTCTAGGCAGCAGTGGAGTGAGGCCGCTCGTATGGTGGGATGTGCGCGGGCGATGAGCAGGAGGAGCGACGGTTGAGGCAGGCGGCGGATGGATTAAAAGCGTATGAGTAAGAGTGGCCTGGAATGGAGAGAGGTTGCTTGAATGTGTGTTGCCTCGTCGTGTGCAAGCGATCTGATCGCTTGTTTATCAGCGAACGCGTGCCAGGCGCCGAAAACGGGCGCCAGTCGCGACATCATCCAAACACTTGTGCTGCCCGTGGGAGGAGCGGCGCCATTCGCGCCAACATGAGACGTCCACCTTGAGACCCACTTGATCGGGTTCGCCGCCAACTGATGATGCCAAGATTGGCCACCAAAGTTACAAGAGCTCAAGGCAAGAAGACCAAGAGAATAGGACCCCTCCTCTTCTGTTGGGAAGGCTTTTTCACTTTTTCCTCCCTACAACAAGCGTAGGGTTGTGGTCTTTTTGTGAGGCAGACGAATTTGTTTGTTTTGCAATGGTCGCTGAGAAGGAGCGACGGCCGCCAACGAGTCGGCAGCCTGAGAGCCGCAATACGTGTAGAAGCAAGCGAAGGAGCGCCGGCAGCAGAAGCGCCGCCAGTCATCTCGCGCGCGGCCAGTTCCCATAAGAATTGAAGCGCTTTGGCGGCGCGTAGAGAAAAGTGAACGCGCCGACTTCAGCCAGCCAGCAAGTGAGAGTGCCTAGTGGAGCGCGCACCATCCAAAGCGGCGCGTGTGAATTCTGCGCCTGCTCAGTGCGAACAAAACTGGTCGCTCGTCACTGCTCCAAATGCATTCCCTCTTCTTAACCACTGCTCCTGACAATGAAAATACACGCGCTCTGCTTTTGTCATCCATTGCAATCCAAGTTCGCTCTGTTCTCACACAGCTAAAGCAGCAGGTCGCCCATTGGCACAACATTTGTTGCTCACTCGCAGTCGCTTCTTGTGCCCCGGCGAACTAACATTCATTCTCCTCCAGACGAGCGAACAATCTTAGACTTCGCTAGCACCTCTCTGCCGCTCAACCAATAACCCATTCGTCACCGCTAGCTTGAGAACCAGCCACAACCAAACACACAGATGTCCACCTATCAGTATAATTATAACTATTACCGACGATCCCACCAGCCAGCCTGTTACGGGGTTCCAAGTGAAGCAGCAGCAACCGTCAAGTTTGAGAATAGGGGCTCACTAGACGAAGGGGACGAGGAGGAGAAACTCTCTGTTGTGACGGAAGAATCCAACTCTGATAGTAGAGCAACCAGCGCAACCACCATAAGCAGCCCATCATCATTGACCATGATGTCGCACAACCACATCAACAACCATCATCATCAGCATCCAGCTCAAACCACTGCCACCACAACAAGCCCCATCACACGCAAGAAAAGACGCGGCTTGATCGAGAAACGGCGAAGGGACAAGATTAACAATTCACTCATAGAGCTCAGACAGCTGGTCCCAGCAGCTTTCGAGAAACAGGGCTCTGCCAAGCTAGAGAAAGCAGAGATTCTCCAGATGACAGTGGACTATTTAAAGATACTGCACAACCAAGGTCTGGCCGATTCGCTAATCTCAACCAAACATTTGACTTATCGAGCCGCCGCCGCAGCTGCAGTGGCTCAGCAACAGCACCACACCAGCAACCACCATCACTCATTGCACCACCAGCACCATCTGACTAGTCCGCGCCATCATCAGATGATCTTGGCAGCCCACCATCAGCAGCAGCAGCAAGCCTCGAGCGGGTTGGCCTCCTCGCAGGCCGGCTCGCCGCCTCCCATCGCTGCGCCCCAGTCGTCGACCCCACAATCTCATGCTCACCAACACCCGGGAACTATGCCTCCGACGCCTACCAATTCTAGCTCCTCCTCCTCTTCAGTCCACGTGACCAATGCTGCCGCCCCAGCAAGTAGCACCAATAACAGCAACAGCAGTATTAGCCAAGCAAGCAACACAAGCGCCCAATCTATTGTCGATCAAGAAACATCTATGGTGGCGGCAGCACCAAACCACAACCATCACCACCATCACATACCCCATCCACAACCTACTCAGCCGCCCCCACAACTCGGGGGCGGCAGTGCCAGTCACCATCATCAAGCAGTGGCCACTGCTGCCAGTTTTGCGGGCGCTCACCAATTTCACACTCTCCAGCCGCCCGCTCATCATCCGCATGCCGCCGCCTTGCAACCCATTGCTGCCGCTGCCCAGCACCTGCATCAGCTCTCGCACCATCACCAGCATCTCCAAGACAACCATCACCACCACTTGCAGCAGAATAGCATGTATTGCAACTTTTATCAATGATTTGGCCGCCCCCTGAGGGCCAATTCAGAAGAGAACAAATTCTTAGATGAAGTGAAAAGTCAAAATCCATCCATCCGGTTTTACAAATAGTTACCAGGACTCAACGACAGACGGAGAACTTCCAGGATAGTTCCCGGTTAGAGTGAGAGTGAACATAAACATGACAAAAAAGAAGAATGCTAGATCATAGTTCGTCCTAAAGTTCAGGCCACTTCCAATTCCATCCCCAAAGCTGCGGCTGTAACGGCCATCACCATCATGTCAATGGTCCATCATGCAGTGTGGCCAAGCTATTCCACATTTAGAGGAGGAGGAATTTCGAACAGTAATTTATTATTAAAGATCGATCACAGTTGAGATTGGTTCTTGCTGAATAGGAAGGAGGTTAACGTGTATGCTACTATGATTATTGATATCACAATTTTTGTTCGCTTCGTAGCTTCTTGTTCGACTGCAACCTGCGTTATCTCGCCCGCATCTAAACGCCACTAGTACATCCCAGTCGCTAGCTGATCCCCTTGCCTGTCCGAACGTATAGACCTTGACCTTGTCTCGATTGTGCCGACGAAAGGCGATCGGTTGTCTTTGGTAACCTAAGCACGGCCAGACCACGTCTCTTCTAATCACCAGCCTATGCGCCTCAGTTGATCTGGTAGTCCCACCACTGGTGAATGTCGTTGATGGCTGCATTGAGCTTGGGTTTGAACTGTTGTTGTTGCTGTCTCTTCATGAGCGAGCAGCCGTCCTCGTCGATTGAGCCGGCCGACTGCATGATGATGCCATGGTTGCCGCCCTCCTGCTTTGCTGCAGCGGCCGCTGCAACCGCAGCCGCCGCCACCTTGCCCACGCCCACCGAGGCCGGATTGGTCAGCGCCTTGAGGGCTCGTCTCAGGTGTTGCGAGCGGTCGTCCTTCTTCATCTCGCCGCTGGCCGTGGACAGCAGTTTCCTCTGGCTGGCACCAACGGGTGCGCTGGACACTGAGCCCGCCGCAGCTCCACCAGAGCCCGAGAGTGGCGCCCCACTGGTGGCCCCTCCAGAGGCGCCGCCGCCGCCGCTCGCCGAGATGCTGTCCGACCTGTTGGCCTCGGCGCGTCTCTTCAGCTTGCCGATGCTGGCGGCCAGCGTGGTTATGGTTCCGGCCGAGGTGATCGAGTGCTGCGACTCGCTGGTCGAGCTGCTGGCCAGTCTGCCCAGACTTTGGCCCCCCGCGCCGCTGGAGGAGCCTGTGTCTGGGGCTGAGCCGTCCGCGCGTCTGGCGCCCTCTTGCTGCTGCTCGCCGCCCTTCGCCTGCTGCTGACCACCGGCTGACTGGCCCCCACTGGACGTCTGTTTCCGGCCCGCCCCTTCCGGCAGGGGAGTCTGAGGCGACAAGTCGCTGGGGCTGCTCTGTTGGGCTGCGCTGGTTGCGGCCTTGCTCGAGCTGTGCTTGTCGGTCGAGGCCGGCTTCTGCTGCTGGCCCGAGCTGGACGCCGACAGGCCTGAGGGGGGTGGTGGCGGCATGAAGAGCTCGGCGCCGCCCATGTTGGTTAGACGCAGGCCCTGGATCAGGCTGCTCTGTTGGCGCTGTTGTTTCACCCGTCTCAAGCATTGGTCTAGCCAAGAGCGAATGGTCTTCTTGGCCACCTCCTCCTCGATGATGTTCTCGAGCTCGTTGCGGGCGAGCAGCTCCTCGAACTGCAGTGACTTGTTGATGTCAACCGACCTATAGGAGAGCATGGAGAGAACATCGTGAAAGGAGACATCCTCGCCGTTGTGGAGTCGTTCCATTTCGTGGCACATGTGCTTGATCAAATGCTGGTCGCGGGTTGGGTCAACCTCTAGGCGGCCCTTCAGCAGGCGCAGTATGAATTTAACCCTTCTCACTGGTATTGAGCCGCGTTGTTGCGCGTCAACCATGTTCCATGTGTTTTGAAAATTTCTTATATCTGCATAACTCAGTAGGGCGTCCTCTTCGCTTGAATAAAATAGTGAAAAATTTTCCATAATAATGGCGACGAGTAGATTCAAAACCATGTGCGTTATGATAATATAGAAGGAGGAAAAGAAGGCAAAACTGATGCCAAAATTACCACAATCCGTTTCCCAATAATTTTTCCCCTTCGTACAATAGGGTGGATTTATCATACAATCATGCATCATTCTGTACCAATCCTCTCCAGTTACTATTCTAAACATTGTTATCGTACCCAATTTGGCCGATCTAAAATTTGCCTGTCTTGACAAGTTTTCACCAAATTTCACCGAACCAAACAATTGGACACCCATCAATGAATAGAATAGAACCAAAACAAATAGGCCCAATATGATGAAGAACGATTTGTAAACTGAGACTACTACTGTTAGCATGAGCATTTGTAGGGTGGCATGTTTTCCTGTAATAGTGAAAAATCTCAATACAACCACAATGAAGCCAAATGAATTAGACAAATCGTTTGTGAATACAAAATGAACCAGGACCCATATGCAACCAATAAGTGTGACAACCAGATCGTAGCGGTTCCTTCTAGATTGCCAATAACCGCGTGGGGTAAAGGCTATCATTTTCATTATCACCTCGATGGTAAAAGCCAAAGTTAAACCAGCCGAAATGGTTGCAAACGAGACCGTATGCGACTCATTTGGATCCCAGTGTACAACCAATAAAGCACTGTTACATAGTACAAGTATTGCAATTAGGCGTTTGAAAGCTATTGCTTGTATAATATCGTAAATAATGGCACGGAATCTGACATGATCTGGACGGGGTGGCAGATGTAATGGTTGGGCGATCTTGAGACGCTTCTTCAAGTCGCACCATCTTCTTTGGTCAACCGTCAATAGAGCAGTGCCCTATTGTGAGTGGGATCAATTTGGAGGGGAATTTTCAAAGAGTCTCTAGTTTTAGTTTGTTTCCTTGCACGAAACCATCATCCTTCGCAGTATGTTAAAAGGCTCACAAAACCAGAGGAGCTCTTGACTCCATGCAGTTGTTGGCTTCATCTCAAAGCCAACCTCTGGGAGAATCCTTCAACTGCAAGGAGTCTTTTCTGAAAAAAATACTCACCTTGTTTTCGCCGTAATTTGCAATCACCACACCAACGAACAGAGTCACTCCAACCATACAGCCGAAGAAGACAAAAATGTGTATATAAAGCCAATGAAGCTGAATATATTGCAGTGTGTTGCAAGTGAAGATGTGTGTATTGATGGTGGCGGGGAGGAAAGAGGATCGATCGAGGCGGAATATTAATTATACATTCAGATTTGGAGATTGCCGCCGGAGGCATAGGACTCGAGGAGTAGGAAGTGATGAGTTGAGGTGGAAAGATTGTGAAGTGCACTTACCGAATTATCAAATCGCTTCAGTAGAGCCTCGCGAATGTCGACCCAGCCCTTGAAGGAGAGCACCTCAAATAGGGCCAGCATGGCGCTCTTGATGTCGTCGAAGGAGAACCTATGCGGATTTGCCCTATTAGATTGATCCGGATCGAATGGAATTGAATTGTTTAACACGGTGGATGATTGATTAGGCAATCTGAGCTGCTGCTGACTATCAGTAGCTAGCGAGCGAGCGAGTGACGCAAAAGAGCGCGACGTTTATCATGGCGGCCATCTAGCTAGAGACGTGTTATAGAGGCTTATTTGAGCTGCTTGGATTGCATTACTTACCAGACTCTGGAGACCAACATGGCGGGATAGGATTCATCATCAGTTGGCAGGCGCATTTTGGTGACGAAGACTTTTCTCAAAAAAGTTCCAGTGCAATTTTCGCGCGACATCACCGTGGGATCGGTGCATCGAGCCAAACGGCCGCCAAATATGTGAACTCCATAGCAGGCGAATACGAAACACAGCAGAGCCAATAGGATGCAAACTAGAAAGATTGCCTTAAAACCTCTGACTAGCTCGTAGACAACCTGGCGCATGTGAGGAATGAGCGAGAAGATCCTCAGGGGCCTGACGCAGCGCAATAGCATCAAGTATTGGGCCAAGGATTGCGGTTCGACCTCCTGGGGCATCCAGATGGCATAGATGAGACTCGATATGAATATGAATGAGTCCATCATTCCGGCAACAGTTGATAGAAGTGCCTTTGGGGTAAATACTAGGCCATTTGCTAGAGTTTTCAGGGTCAATTCAATGGTCATACAGACCACAAAGACATACTCGGCCACCTGTAAGGCTGGCGTGTTCATCACTCTCATTGTGGGCGTCTCAAACATCATCGATATGCAGGATAACGTTGTTATAACAATCATAATCCAATCCAAATAGCTGACCAATCCAAGGAGATTGTGAATGGATTTGTAGTTGGACTTTCGGTGCTTTCCCGTGATGGGATCACGGTCGTTGTATTGGTACTTGGCCCAGGCTAATAATTGGCAAAACTTTCTAAATCTACTCTCTCTTCCAACAATAAATAATGGAGTATCAAACAATGGATGATTCTCTCTAAGATCTTTCTCCCTTTGGCTTCGTTTCAGTTCCGCCTGTTGGCGTTTCCTTTTGAGCATTTTTATATTCAAATCTTGTGGATTTCTTAGATTCTCTTGCATTCCCTCGCCAGATTCTTTTAGATAATCATAGGACGATTGTTGAATCTTTGATGTGAGAGAACTGACTCGTTCATTACGAAAACGCAATTGGCCAGCCGAGTTGACAATCTTGCCAGCCTGATTTGTACCTGCACTTCCCTGAGCAAGTGCCAAGTCCTCATTCATCAATGACATTCTTTGCAAGTTAGACTCTTCAATTAATTGTAAAATTGTTGTTTTTCTTAATAACTTATTTGTTGCTGCTGTTTTAGATGGAGTTGTCAATAGTTTCAATGAAGGCAAACGATTTAAATTGGATTGTTTTCTATTAGTTAAAAAATTGGCACTTGTTGTCTGTGGTAAATGTTGTTGTTGCTGCTTGTTAAATTGTTTCAACTTGTTATTACTGTTTGCTTGAGCATTTGATCTTTGTAATAATTTATTAGCACTTGATCTTTGTATTAATGATAGTTGTTGTTGCTGATTAATTGTTTGCTGATTTCTAGCCGAAGAACTTGAGCTTAAACTAATTGCATTATTACTTAACATTGCATTTGTTGAATTATAATCAATCCCTTTGGGCATTATTCCAGCTCTTAGGCAATTCTTAATTGTACTGTGATTGTCTATATCATCGACAAAGTTTCTCATAAAGCTTTCTCTAACTTTTGGCACATTGAATTCTGAGGCAGATTTGTGTAATTTAGTCATTTGAGGCGAATCTGGAAAGCGCTCAAACAATCTTAACCTCAATGGTAACTCTTCACTAATGCAGGCAATTTGTTCGCGAGCCTTCTCCTGTTTTGCTTTCTTCAAATCCTCTGGAAGCTCTAGATTGTCCAAAATAACTGCCACAAATAGGGACAAAACAATCAAGGAGACAAATAGATGATACATGATGAAATAAACCGCCACATATGGTCCAATATGATCCTTGACTCGTAACATTGTTTCATTCATCACATCTGTCCAAGCCTCTTGGGTGAGAATTTGAAACATGGACATGAAAGCATAGGGAAAATCCTGGAATCTATGATACTCCGGCAGACTACAAAACAGTTGCATTGTCATGGCCGAGGTAACTACCAATAGGCAAACTGTAAATATAACTAAACTTCCTAGTTTCCTTCCTGGACCAAAGCTTTTATAGGCAAAATCTTCAAGAACTGGCGACGCTTTAATAAGTCGCACAACTCTGAATACCTGGAAGTCGGCCAATTCGGTCATAAACAATGGCGGTATTATATGGATGGTGCAACAGATGGCCAGAACGAGCTCGAAACGATGAGAGGCACGGGTCCAATAATAGTGGAAACCGAGACAGGCTATCTTGAAGAGGGCCTCAATGTTGAAAAATATCGTAAAGCCAACCTCCCACCAATAGATGTGCATGTAGAACTGTTCACGTGGTCGGCCATCGTGTTCAAACTTGATACTAGCGGCCATGATAACATTGGCCAAAATGGCCAACAAAACGATCACCTGGAATGCGGCCGAATTGAGAAATCTCTTGGCCGATTGGGGAACCCAGCGCGAGGTCGACTGGGTGTCGTCCACCTCGACCAGTTTCCAGCCACGATCGTCGCCCCTCAACACTTTGGGCACCCCCTCGCTTGCCAGAGCTTGGCGTTCGCCCCACATTTGCTGGAATTGGACTCTGATTTCATTGAAGGTTTCAGTGAAAACCGCAATGAACACATTGCGCACCATCCAGCCGAGAAAGAATATCAGACTAACAAAGTAGGCGGCCACCTTCCAGGCTGGATAATGGTCGAACGTGGAATACATCAAATGCGACCAGCCCTCCTGGGACGAAGTCTGATAGACAGTGTAAAGGCTGTGGCCTATTCGTGAAAGCCGTTCGTGTGAGCGGTGGCAAAATACGATTTGTTTGTTAGTTGCCCATAATTGGATATAGTCTGTCCTAGCTTCTCTGTGCAGCCTGAGGCACTCAAAGCTCGTGGAAGACTCTCTCTAAGAGGGCCTCTTATGGCACTCAAATGGAGAATTTTCACTTCACTTAAACCGCTTACTTACCGATGTGATCGAAACCATTGTAGCCGACAATCTCCTTTTCCAAATGCAACTCCATGCACTCCATATCAGGCGGACACTGGTTGCCATAGTTTGGGTTCCCCGAACAGTGGGTGTCTGGAATGGCCAAACTATTAATTGTTATCTCCTCGATGCTAGTTCCCTTGACCACACAATGTTTCTCGATCTGTCCAAACAGTTGGACGCCCAAGAGTCCAAAAAGGGACATGAAAAATAGAAAGAACAAAGTGACCTGCAGAGTGTTTTTTGCGTGAGAATGAATGACCAATTGTTATCGTCGGTTATCGTTGGTCACTATGAGCGCAACTTAATGGGCTGTCGTTTAGATTCCAGCACTGAGATTGTCACAAGCAGAGACTAGCTCATATCAGATCCGCCTCACATTCCGAGTGGAGCACCGTTTCAGTGGCCCAGATCTCGCCGACAAAAAGCACTGCGCTCTATAGGCGCAATGGAGCCAGAGATCTGACAATCGGCGGGATCTTTTTCGTCTCCAATTACCAGAGATGAAAAATCGCCCCACTCGACAATTTGCTGGCACCATCCAAAGAGAGTAGGAGAAAAAAGACACACGCATCACAGTCTGCTACTTACATTGTAAATTTGTTGCGACGAGCGTTTGAAAATCTGCTTTATCCTAGATTTTGGCATAGAAAATTTCAAAAAAACCCTAATGAAACGCACTAAAATCAGAGGCCTCGGTGAGCGAATTACGGACCACACTGAGTAAGGTTGCACAACGTTTGATATCTCGAAGATCTGCACGTGTTTCCGGCGTTAGAGGGAGAGAGGTTGTCGTCTGCTTGGTTAGAGGCTGTCACTGATACGTGTTGGTCTTGATTGATTTCCGCTCTCTCTCTCTCTCTCTCGACACTCGACTCTTGGCCCGCCCACTGCAAAGGGGCGGGCACAATTTGCGCCTAATTAGGGCCTCGCGGCCCAGTTGTCATCGTGCAGACTGGCCGGAAGAGGCGGCCAGCCGGCGGGGCTAGTCTGCGGCGGCCACCACCACAGGCCCACCTGTCAAGCTGCGAGGGTGGCCAGTCTTCAGGGGCGGCATTTGGGGGCCATTTGGGGCGCTCTAGTTGGGCGCGCACGAGGAGGAACATTAGCATTATCATCTGGCCGGCTGGCTGGCCGCAGCTAATCGACAAACAACTGGGCGCGACCAAATGGCTAAATGGCGCCACTTTGGCGTGCGTGCGCCACAAGATCGCGCCAGCCTCTGAGTGGACACTTTATCTTGTCATCACAGAACGAGGGCTAAGTGTTGTTCCGGAGGACAGTCGACCGAGCGACGAGGGCCAACGCCGGCGAGTGGGGGCAAAAAGTCGGCCGGAAGAGGGAGGCAAGCAAGGAGGGGGCGAGGCGGGGAGGCGGTGAGAAGGAGAGGCATTATGAGGACAGGGTGTGGGAAAAGGAAAAGGAATGCGTGCCAGCAGCACCAACAGGCAGAGAGAATGTCTGTGTGTTGTTTGCCGTAAGCTGGGCCAGCACAACACACGACAAGGAGCAAGTCCAAGTGGCCTCCCCAGCACACAATGCGCCTCGTGTGTTGTGCTCTGCCAATGCACATTGGCCGCCAATGGTCCATCGGAATGTGTTTACTCACCTGTAACAATATTGAAATCCATATAAAAAAGACCATAGTTGCATCAAATTGGCACCAACGATCGTAGGCATAGGCTTGGGGGCGCGAGTAAATCTTCATCACCATTTCAATGGTAAACACTACTCCGCTTATAATATCGACAATAAAGGTTATGTGCATGAGCGTTGGATGCCAGGAGAAGGTTCTTGAGGTGTTTGCGCATACTGATAACAAGGAGGCCACCGAACAGAGTCGCATGAAGTGTCTCACTGACGTTTTATTGAACCAGGCGACTCCGGTCCCAGAGGCCGAATGGGCCAGTCCTTCGAGGATTGCGGCGGCCGCAGCTGCACTGGCCGGCTGGGAGGCTTGTTGTCCAGAGGGGCCGCTTGTTGTTGTTGTTGTTGTTGCTGTTGTTGAGATGGGCGCTGGGCCTGGGCCAGTCGACGATTGGTGATCGTCGGCGCCCATTTGGCTGGCAGTGGTGGTGATGCTTGGGGCTGGGGTGGTGCTTGTTGTTATTGTGGCCGCCGGCGCCGCAGATTGTGCTTTGCGACGCTTCGTCATATTTGGCCCCTCCTCACTCTGCTGGGCCTGCTCTCTGCTGCCACTGTCTCTGGCTGCCTGCAACTGTCTGTGGCTCTCTCTTTCACACTCACTTTTTTGCCCCTCTATCTGTCTCTGTGTCTGTTATTTGCTGCAATATTTCCACCAAGATATATGACAAATATAACCCTCGTGTGCCTCTCTAGTTGGCACGATTTCCTCTCTCTCTCTCTTTGGAACAAGTATTCAGATATTTAGCAGCAGCATTATATAAAGCGAGGCAAAACTCCTTTTCTATCTTCTATCTTGAGCAGCTCAGATTGACTTGACTTGCCTCTTGGCAGCTCGTCTCTCGCTCGCCGACACTCATAGACACGCACTGCTTGAAGCTGGAGATTATTATTGGCCCAGGATTTTGATTTCAATAACTGGCCCAAAACAACAATCTGAAGGGAGCTCAGTTGTATATAATTTTAACCTTATTAACATTGACTCGATGACTAGATGGGGCCAGTGGGGCCAGATGTAATACTAAGAGATAAAGGAGTAGCATTGGGGAGGCGAGTGGGTTTCTCTTGGGCCGAATAACGTTAAACAATGCCAACAACAACAACAACATAATCTAATGTTGGAAAAGAAAAAGAGCGCGCTCTCCTCTCGGCCAGCTATCTGGCTCGTGCCGCTTGAGGACCGAAACTGTTTCGCGGGGCCCGCAGAGACGCACAGTGAGAGAGTAGGCAGCCAGAGAGAGAAGGAGACACAGAGACAGAGAGAGGCGCTCGCAATCGCAATCGCCATACACACGCACACACGGAGACCAGCGGCGCGCACATCGCACGCGTTAGCTCATCTTTAGTCCAGCTTTTTGTATTGGCGCCGACGGACGCGCCGTACGCTTGGCAAGCCAACAGCGACAAGCTAGCCCGCCGCGTATGCACGGCCATGGTGTCTGGCTGGCCGGGCTCGCTGGATGGCTGGCTGGCCGAGCTAGCTGGCGGCTGGCTGGCTGGCTTGCTAGCTGGCAGGCTAAGCAGGCAGGCTAGATGGCCGTTTCGCTGGCCCGGGCAGTGTGGCAGTGGTGTGGGCCAGTGTGGCAGGGGCGCCGAGTCGGCAGTTTTGGGCGCTTGCGCGAAGCGAGCTGCAGCAATCGAACTGGTGCAGCGCGGGGCCCGCAAAGGCGCGCGCCACCAACGCGAGAGGAGATGGGCTCTGGCGGCGCTCTGGGCAGAGTTGGCTGGCCGCCTGCAGAGTGTAGTGTGTGCGCGCGGCCAGCCCCCCCAAATGCCGCCCGGCCACAAGGCGGCCCCGGCAAGCTGAACTGTGTTGCACATGGAGGAGGAAGACACGATTTGAGCCGCCTAGCTGCGCGCCTCAGATTGCCGGGCCCGGAATCTGGGGGACTGGCGAGAGAGGCTTGGGCAAGCCTTTGTGGCTTGTGTGTGTGTGTGTGTGAGCGCGCGCTTGGCTTTCTCGCTTGCCTCTGTGTGTGCCCATGGCTCTGGCCCAGGCCCGATTGGGTGTCACAAGTGGGGCTGGGCTGGCCCATTGGGCGCAGTGCGCGCTCCCTCGGCCAACCTCCAGCCACGAGATCAATAAGATAACCCCAGAATTCCGCCGGAGAATCGAGAGCATCCACAGGCGAGGGCGACGACAGAGCGGCCACCACGAGAGGCGCTCCTTGCGGCCCGCAAGAAGGGTTCTCAGTGCGCGAGGTCGCGCCTAGCGACAATGCGCGGGGCCGCCGACCCGTCGCTGCGAGGCGGGCCCGGCCCGCTGTGCGTTGGCGGCGATGCGCGCGCCCCGCCCCCGCAGTTCGCTCGGGCTCGCGCGCCCGCCCGCTTGCCCAGCTGCGAGCAGAGCTCGCCGCCGCAGCCAGTCTCTCGGCCTTGCCCCGGCCCTCTCGATCATTACACAAATTTTTGGGCCCGCGCACGAGTCGGCGCCACCCAAGCCCTGGTTTAGGGCCCCCCCCCACTTTAGTCTGCCACTCCTCTCGCTCGGGGCGGCCTCCGTCTCCTGCAAGCCCCTCTGTCATTCCCCCTTCCATCCGCTGCCATTGCCTTCGATTCGCTTCCGTCTGTCTGGGCCCGCCGAGCACCAGACGGGCGGCGGCGCAGGCGGCGGAAGCGGCACAAGCGGCAGGGCTCGGCTCTGACTGGAGCAGGCCTGCAGGCTGCCCGCCGGCCGCACTGGCAGGCGGCCGTGCTTGGGCGCTGGTGGGGCCGTGCCATCGTTTGCTCATCACATTTTTGCCTCCGCCGCGCCCAATCTGTGCGCCTGGCTTCTAGAGAGAGTAAGAGCCAGGCACCCACTGGGCCTCGGCCACGCCAAGACCCCGCAGACGCCCCAAGCGCACTAACGTCTTACTCTTCCTCCTCCTCTGCTTGCTCTTCTTCTTCCTCTTCTTCTCCTCCAACTCTCTCTCTCTCTCTCTCTCTCTCATTCTCCTTATTCTTCTCCTCTCGCTTCACTCGTTTGCCTGCCAACTGGCAAACGGCAACTTCATTCTGGCTGTGCACTTGAGAGCGAGCTTGGCTGAGTGAATGAGAGTGGCCGGGCGCGCGACTGTGCTTGTGCGTGCCGGCGCCAGAAGGGCCGCCGGCGAGCCAGCGAGCCAGCAAGCACTGAGAGAGAGTGGGGGCGGCCCTCTGCTAGTGTGCCGCCCTGGAGGCTCGTGTGTTGGTATGGCGCAAACAAGCGAGCTGCAGGAAGGAACAGCGACAGCCTCTTAGCGCCCAAGCGGCTTATTGAACGCCAGACAAATTGAGTACAAAATATCGGACAAAAAAGGGACCGGCCAGAAGAGTTGGGCTCGCCGTTGACTATGGGCGGCTGGGCGCTGGCTAGGCGCTGGCTGCTGGCTTGGCGCTCGCTTGGCACTGGCCGCCCGCCGCTCGTTGCTAGCCCGTCGGCCGGGGACAGGCAATGGCGGCTGGAGAGCGCCGCCCGTCCGCCCGCTCATTCTATTAGAGTGCGCCCATCTAGCCCTTCTAGACTACCCAGCCCCTCATTGTCTTCGAGTCCGCTGAGACCGCCGCCGAGACCCAATTTCAGTCCCACTCTCTAACTATAAACCTCGCTGGGGGCCCCAGTCTCACGCTTATGCGCCCACACACACTCACCAGAGGCAGGCTCAAGCCAAGCAGAAGCTCGCCCAACACATTTCCTTCCTCCTACTCCTCGTCCTCGTCCTCGTCCTCGTCGTTGAGTCTCCAAACTGGCAAACAACAACTAGACAACAAACAGAGAGCCGAGCAAGAAAAAACACACCAACCAACCAAGCGACCAATTCGCAGCACCCTAGAAACTTCCGCTTTCACTTGAAACCATGCCGAATGCTTAAGTGGAACCTTCTCTCTCAATGTCTATGTGTGTGTGTGCTTGTCTACCATGAGGAACAGATGGCACACAGACGGACGTTTATTCGATCATTATCATCATCAATTGGTGGGCAATTTTATAATTTCATCTCAGACTAATACTTCTCCTTCTGCTGCCTCTAGTTCAGCTCAGATTCGGCCAACTTGGACAACTCACTCTTTGGCTCACATTGATCAATTGGATATAGCACAGTGAGACAAGAGCGAATCTTCTCCCTAATTGGTTGCACTTTCTCCAGCGACTCTGTCCACTGAGTTTGGCTAAGCAATTCCATCGCCTCCTCTAAGTGCCTCTGCTTCCCCTCGGCTCCCTCTTGCTCCCCCTCAAGCGCTTGCCCATCGTCCAGGCCATCTAATTGCAGCAGCATCAGATTCGAATACAATTGCTCGGCCGTGGCAGCGCGCACTGTTGGGTAACGGCTTACCAGAAGGCTCAGACAATATTGGAGGCATTTGTGTGATTGGAATTGCAACATGGAGCATAGAACCCTACTGACCAGAGTCAACCTCTTGGAATCGTTGCTAGCAGACCAACAGAGAGCAACTAGGCGCTCTTGGAACTCGCTTGATGTTTCATTCATGAGCCCTTGAGTCAAAAGGAAGTCCAGTGTTTGCAGGCAAGAGGTTAGTAGGCGCTGTTGGCTCATCATTGCGTATTGGACTGGCCTCTGTCTCTGTTGTTGTTTCTCTTTCTGCCCCTCATTCTCTTTCTCCTTCTCATTCTCCTTCTTCTCCTTCTTCTCCTTTTCTTTCTCACTTTCGCTCTCCCGGGCCCAGGCGGCCGCTTGCTCGAATACTTGCAAGAATGATTCAAATACTTGCTTGTGCAACTCTTTACGGCGCCCCCATTCCAACCATCTCTCCTTATTCGCTTCCTGTTCCATTCTCTTCTTCTCTGGATCTTGTTGTTGTTGTTGTTGTTG
>Ga0058701_10001739_pt1 | contig 15839 bp, 4 predicted proteins | sample AgamicOrMae_FD_97039 | JGI IMG/M metagenome (GOLD analysis project Ga0058701, IMG submission 97039) | Agave microbial communities from Guanajuato, Mexico - Or.Ma.e | ecosystem: Host-associated > Plants > Phyllosphere > Phylloplane/Leaf | place: Guanajuato, Mexico | collected 2012-06-04
AAAAAAAAGGACATTTCGTTATTAAAAATGACATGCTCGACGAACATATGTGCGAACAAAACACTTCAATCTTTCACTTAAAATTAAATTAAAAAGTAAAGAGAAAAAAATTATTTTTGAGTAGATTGGATTGAGTACCGCTGATTCGATTTACGTTTTATGCTTGCATAAAAAATCTTAAACAAACTGTGCAAAAAAAAGAAGATATTTCAAACGGGGTATTATTTTACATTGTATAACCTCGTATATCCGATACAGCAAGTCTAACAAATATTTCAAACAAAAGTCTTTAAAGTATCAAACACATTCAACAACTTTGTAATCTTTTAGATGCATTAAAAAAGTGCCCAGAATACAGCGGAAATTACGCCAAACGACGTCGGACCTCAACTACCGGTATACCAAAAACGTCCCGTCTCCCGCCATATTCACCTTCTTTTTGCGAGGTTACATATGAAGCGGACATCCCTTCCGCCCTACCAACCTTTAAGTAATATATGAATGTTCCCTAAGGAACGCAGCGAATGAAACAACGCAAATGTAACTTATTTTGGACCTGGGACTTACATAATACTCAACTAAATTTTACGTCACAGGTCGTGACTCTCTTTTTCCCGTAAGGTCAGCGTAAAAAGTCGCGACCCTTATTACGTGTTATTATGCAGAGATCACGTTTTTTTTTTAAGACGACTCTACATCAAAGTTTTTTTTTTCAAGGTCTGTAATCTTGTAAAATACATGCTTTGCGAATTTACAATAGGGTTCACTGAATCTCAGGTCATTTTTCTGAGGTGGATCTTTCTTTACCAGAAGCCCAGGCTACGAAAATAGAGGCACACTGTGAATTTGAAACGTGGTATTTTCTAGAGCCCTGAAACTTTGTAGAGAGGCGCGAATGGTGTCCCTTGCCACGGGGGGCCGCCATGATGAGCACAATGTATTTCTTATGGGACAGATGTGCTCAACATGGCGGAGAAGCCTGTGGTGGGGGTTTGGTTTGCGTCTCTCTACGAAGTTACAGGGCTCTAGTATTTTCCACCTTATTTGTTACAGCCTAGTTTAATCTTCCAAATCATGACGCTAAACGACCCGCAAAACGTACACGATTTTCCCTTTACCTTGCCATGCCAGTAAAATTGAGTTATTCTAACTTGTGAGTGAGAGCCTTGTGCTTCTCTCCATTGAAGCTCCGCTCCGATTTTTGCTTAGAGGTGGAAAACAAGAGTTGAAAAATTCCACGTTGCATTCACAGTGCAGTCCTATGATATCGGTGGAATCCTTTTGTTTTTCTTTGAGCGCCAGTTTATTCTGTTTCTGCAAAGTTTTTATTACTATTAATTAACGCAAGACAATGAGATGCCGCCTTTGAAGTGGCACTCCAACGACGAAGTAACTGAATCATGGATAAGGAAGAGTCTTTTCAGCCACCCTCTTCATTTTCTACATGCTGTAACCAACCTAACCCAACTTTTTAACCGAACGATCGTAATCGAACTTTTTAACCGGCCAGACGTATTACTCAAAATCACAACCAAAACTCATCCAGTCCACAACATTCGTTCACCACAAATATTAGTATTACCACCGTTTAGTTAACATCATACCCTCCCTTCCGAAACTTCTGAACAATCCCTATAGTTTTACAACAATGGAAGCAGTGGAAAGAAAACAGGTCCCCTCTTTTAGCCGATGATTTACGGACTCAGAATTAATTCTCTAAGAGTAAAGCTTGCTGATAAAAAGAGGAGTGAGAGAGTCGGATGTTGTCGCGACGGCAAAAAAGGAAAATGTTCAAAATGAGCTTTGAAGAAGTAGCGCCCTTTGGCGCCGGGCGTTAATGTGGCGGTGTGCGGCGCCCTCGGAGGGCGCCCTCGGCGGGCGCCAGAGCGTGTAGCGCCGCAACGCCTCTACACGTCACTCCGCAATCATTAGCGTGGCCCACACACGTTGCCGAGGCGAAACCGTAGCCTTCTATATTTATCCATTTTTGAAAGGTAGGCAACCACTCAGCATCCGTGCCAGCGATTGCCTACGTCCAGTAGAACTGCCGGTGAGCATTCGATAGCGCCAAAAACCACACGCGCCAACGCCGCAAGCGCCAGTCCATAACCGCCAAACGAGCAAAGTCGCAAACGCCCAAGTTCGTATAGGTTAGGTCAGGTCGAGTTAGGTTAAGTTCGGTTAAGCTAAGTTAGGTTAGGTTACGTTTGGTTAGGTAAGGTTAGTATTGCGGTTAAGAACTTTGGCGTTTGCGACTTTTCTTGTTTGGCGGTTACGGATTGGCGCTTGCGGCGTTGGCGCTTGTGTTTTTCGGCGCTCAGGACAGCCACCTTTTGGCGCTATCGAATGCCCCCCTTTCCATCGATAATAATCTGAGTCCTGTATTAAATTCTGATCATATAAAATGTTTCGAGAAATATTCTAATGAGTTTTTAAAGCATTTAGAATAGATTCTGACTGCGTTTTGATGTGAATTGGAGGTTCATTCGTCGAAATATACCTTTTCAGCGTAGTACCGTACCGGTAACCGTTTTCCGTACGCATCACATCTTATTGTTAGTCAAGTCTTTGTAAGAGCGGGGGTGCTCCTTGCTGGAAAACCCCAGTCGAAAGTTTGGTCTTGACGGCCTAAAAGACGTCTACTTGGGGACGAAATTTTGATAGACGACTTAACGTATCTTTTCCAACAGCTATCACAATGTCTTAATACTAACAAGATAAGCATTACATGCTCACAGTGGTCAGACGTGACCAAAAAAAGTTCAGTTTTATATAAGACTCTACTAGAAAGTTAAATTAGATTAATTAAAGCTATTACGTTGCCCTCATGTTGAGCAAAATGATCGTCACTGGTAAGATTGATAACAGTTCCCAATTAATTTATAAACGACTTTGATGTGAACTATAATTATTGAAAAAAGTAGAGCTTCGTCCAAAAACCACTCATCATTTTCTGAGGTGAGGCGAGAGGAGTTAAAAAAGGCACAAAAGACGGATATTTTTTTTCTATAAAAAGGAATGATAACTTTCATAAAGTCTAGGCGGCGTAGGCTCAGTTCTGTTTTCCTCTCCGTCCGACCACAATAAGTAGGTTAAAGGTCAAGCTTTCTTCAAAATAATATTTTAAAATGCAAAACAGCTTCATCATTGCGAACCGCCGCTGGAAGAGTGGAAGATGGGAATCAGGGAGACGAGCCTGCAATTTGTGCTGAATTAATTCAATTTTTGTCTGTCATTACTTTTTAATTCCGTTTCTTTCTGAGTATCCTCACGAGTCAACCAAGATCGCAATGCGATACCTCCGAGTTAGCTGTTTGCGTGTTAATAACACGCGTGTAATAACACGCACTTAAAACATTAGTGGGAAAAAGACAAAATGGACGGATAGGCCATTTCCTTCATTCTAATGTTTTGTGAATTGTGTTCAGTTTTCTTGTCTTGCAACGATAAAATGCAAGTAGCGGAACAGAATGCGCTGAAGAGGGGAATGTCGGATTACCTCGGAAAATTCCGCCATTTTTCTTTTCTCGGAAGCGTCGTAAAAAATGAATCTCCTTTGAGAAAATTTTGAAAAACTGACATTTCAATACCGGTAATGAAGTACTTGACCTTTTTTTTTCAAGATAGCCATTATAATTGGCTTGAAAAACAAAATGAAGTCTAAAGGCGCATTTTAATAAAGTTGTTTTTATATGGGAAGAGCCAGTAGCTGAGAGGTTAGTTGCAGCAGCTGAAAGTCAGCAATCTTTACAAAGAAGACTATTGGTAACTGGTATTATAGGCACTGACAATACATTGCTGAACCTGTTTTATTTCGTTTAATAAAATTCTACAGCGGCAAAAAATGACTAAACTTTGAAATAGGGAAGGTGGTTTTAAAAGTAATAAGATTCGAATATATACGACGACTTGAAGGGCCATCTTTATTTACAGCATAGTCATATACGTTGAGAATTCTTTGGTTTCATTGACAGCTTTGCCTTGCAGATCCATATCAATATTAAATAATTATAATACAAATAGAAACAGAGCTTTTCACTTTACAATAACAGCTAAAGTACACAGAAATCAGTCGCCCTACGGAGTTGTTCGTAAGGCAAGGCTATGTACACACTCAAGTCTTTATCGGCCACTGTTAGAAAAAACACAGAGGAGAACTTTGGTTTCAATTGTCGAGTCGAACTTGTGCCACTCTCGTCTTGTCCCACATTAGCGCTACAATATCACATCTTGTCAACAAACGTGGTCGCTTGCTTGCTATGTTGGCATATTGGAGACGGAGGTGAAATACTTTTTCTAACTGCGAATAGTGTGCGTCCACTTAGCGATTCAGTGGGAAGTTCGCCGCACCGGGTGGTTGGCCCGATCTGGCACACGACCGGTGGCGTTCGTATGAAAACTAGGAAATATAAATGGAATTATTTACATTCGACTTGACAGACCAAGGCCATTGCCAACACATCCACATCGAACAGAGAACATGCATAGCGCGACTCTCACTTCCATCTCTCTCATACTCACTCTCTCTCTTTCTCTCATACTGCTCACGTACATTCTCTTCAATGATATTGCACCAAATAAGTATTTTACAACACTGTTAGCCCAGTTTCACACAACTGTTAGGAAGACTTACATTTTACAGTAGAATCAGGTCAGCCACTGACTTTGAAAGACCCAAGCCTTTACAAAATAATACTGTTTAGATATATACACGACTTCGCATCTTTCTCCGAATGACATTGATCAAAATAATTGAAAAAAAAGGAAGTGCTGGTACAGTGCCAGACAAAAATAATAATAATAAAAACAAAGTTGTACAACACACACAGCTTTGCCGATATTCAGCTTGGCCATCTCACTAATCAAACAGAATATAACAAATGAGTATCTCTACAAAACTGTTCTGTAAACAAGATCACAATGATACCGCGCTCCACGACGCTTAATAAACAATAATAACCATTACTATAACACTACGCCATATTGCAACTAGGAGTAGATCAACACGTGTGCACGTCAGAAAAATAAAATCCACTTGTTGGCGAGGCGGCGCGCCGCCCGCGAGGGCAGCGGCTTGACAGGGACAAGCGGATGGACAACCGGAAGGCCGGCCGACTCGCCGGGGAGCGGGAGAATGGAGCACACGGACCCACCCGCCTCTGGAGAATTGGCGACCGAACCGTCGCGACCGGGAGCCGGGAGAGGTCGGCCTTTTCACGCCAAGCCACGCCAAAGCGCGCAGGAACGACACAGTTCATGATATGTTTCTCACTTGAAAACATAACAACATTCAGGGAAAAACTTAAAGCCGAAGAGAGCCGTCGGCCCGCTACGTCCGCGACACCTCGACGCTCGCGTTGGCCGCAGCCGCGGCGGCGGCCGCAGCGCCCGGAGGAGAGAGCGACTTGGGCCCGGCAACAGGGCCGCCGGAGTTGTGCGGCGGTTGGCCGTACGGAGAGAAGCGCTGGTGCAGCGGGGGCAGGCCCCGGAAGATGGGCCGCGGCAGGCACAGCTCCAGAGGAGGCGGCGCCTGCGACTGCGGCGACGAGCCGCCGCCCCCTCCGCCGCCGCCGCAACCGGAAGGCGAAGGCGAACTGCACGCCGAGCCGGACGACGGCGCCGGCGGTGACGACAGCGGTGGTCTAGTGTGCTGCTGCTGCGGCGGGGGCGGGGGAGGGGGCCCCAGCAGGCCCGCGGGGAGGCCTTGCCCAGGCGAGGGCCCCGGGCCGGGGCCCTGGCCGGGCCCCGGCGCCCCCGCCGGCGGCGTCGGCGGCCAGCCCGCCGCGGCCGCGGCCGCCGCCGCCGCCCCGGACGCCCACAGGTGCGACAGCGGCAGGGGCATCCGCGCGTACAGCTGCGGGGCCAGCAGGGCGTGCAGGTCGGCGGGGCTGTAGGGCGGCGGCGCTGCGGCAGCCGCGGCGGCCGCGGCAGCTGCGGCCGCCGCCGCTGCGCCGGGCGCCGCGCCGCGCCCCCACATCTGCAGCTGCGTCCGCGCCTTCTCCATCAGGGATGCTGAGAAGAGCGACGCGTTGTTGTTCTCGGCGTCCAGCTCGGAGAAGAGCCTCATCGGCGCCCGGAGGAAGTTGTGTTCCATGAACATGGCATCCATCGGGTCACTGGAACAGAACCGCATTGAACATTATTTTCCGAGAAAACCGCCCTTTCGATAACGCAGGTGCGTCCGTCGGCAATTAAAATAATCAACGGCCGATGGAGAGTTAGCCAATTGAGACCATAAAACGCGCCTGCTGACCGCCGCGCCGCGCCCCTTGGATCCGGTTCGAGTTTGATTTATAGTTTGCTCGCCGCATCGCATCGTCTACAGTACAAACGTGTGGAACACACCGGAGAACCGCCAACAAGCACAAGGCCACCTCCTAACAACTGCTAATGACGGAAACAAAAATATTCATAAAGTCGGCATAATTCAATTCCTCTGCGTACCGCATACACTTAAACTCAGGTACGCCCCCACCTCAAATTTAGTGGTAACGCTCATTGCTAATTCTAATAAATTTGAAGATTTATTAACCACCACCGTATTTCCATTTCAATATTTTGCACATAAGACTTATTTGACGTCAGAGTACAGGCCTGAATGGAAAGCAAAGCCCGCTAGGAGAGAGATCGCCCGAGACGGACCGAGAATGACAAATGAGCCTTGAGATGTTTTTACGAATCACATCATTTTCGTTACATCTGAGAGATTGTACAAGAATAGACCCTTCGTCCTCCGCCCTTCCCGACCGCCCGACTCGTGCCGCAGGCTATTATAGATCGCTTTACAAGAAAAGTCATCCCACCACTATAACTCTCTTCTCAGTTCGTAAGTCAAACAAGGCATCTCAACTCAAAGGCATCTGATTTCAGCCAAATATCGACAGCATCGGTAAAATCGCGCGGCGGCAGCGGTCGAGCGGCGCTCGCGTGTTGTAACGGCATACCTGTGAGCCCTTCCCGCCCCGGCCCGTCAGTTCCGACACCGAAATCATCCAGGACACTCAAAATGCCAGCACGGAGTTTACACGATACGGACTTTTCGTGATCTACATCGGGAAATTAGATAACTGACACATACACATGTAAAAAAGGGAGGGAAGCTACGCTTCTCCGTGAGGACGGCCTGACCAACCGGTAAAGCTATTAGGATAATGTTTTCCAGACCGGTCCTGCCTGGCTGCCTGGCTGGCCGCCTGCTTGCTTGGGCCCAACGGAAAGCGCGTGCGGACCGGGTGCGGGGCAGAGAGGAGAGGAGTGATCAGTGTCGTTCTGACACCCATTTATGTTTACCCAACAGCTCTCCGCACATTTTGAACCACGGACCCAGCTTTTTCGTTTTCGCTTATAATTATTTTCGATTTGACATGCAGATCTCACGGAACTACCACAATCTTCTTATTATTCATGTATTTAACTAGCGTTTCCTTTTTATTCGATTTAACGATTCGTCATGTTTTTCAATATATTTCCCTGTTGTGCTCCTAGCATGCGGAATGGCGCTGTCATTGGGGAGCAAAGATCGTGTACAAGATTTTAATATACAAACGGAATGATAAGCCTATAAACGGGTTTTGAGATAGTGCTGGTATCTAAAAATGAGATAAAAGTGAAACATAGGCGAAAGTGAAGCGTTTTCGTTGTGAAATAGATTTGCCGGTGTTTAAGTGCGAGCGCATGGCGGTCAGTCGTCTTTATGTTGCGTTCCTCCATACTCTCATGGTTCCTCTCTTGTCGAGATACTTTGCAAGGAAGCGTTCAGCAAATGTTGAACAGGGGTAGCTGTCACAAGCGCCAAAAACCCAAGCGCCAACGCCGCAAGCGCCAATCCGTAACCGCCAAACGAGAAAAGTCGCAAACGCCAAAGGTCTTAACCGCAATACTAACCTTACCTTGCCTAACCAAGCTTAACCTAACCTAACTTAGCCTAACCTAACTTGACCTAACCTAACCTATACGAACTTTGGCGTTTGCGACTTTTCTCGTTTGGCGGGTACGGACTGGCGCTTGAGGCGTTGGCGCTTGTGGTTTTTGGCGCTATCGAATGCCCCCCTTGAACAGCGGAAGTCGTAACAGGCGCGAAGCAGTGCCACGTTTTTAAAAGCCGAATCACCCACCAAAAACTGGATTTTTTTTTTGAAAAACACAAAACTGTGAGTTAGTTATCATCAAACGGGATGCGACAGAGTCCCAGGAACACGACAAAAAATCTCGACATAGTCCGCCAAAACGTATAATAAATGATCAAGCGCGGTACTCACAAAAACAAGCATAGTTTCGAGTGGTTTGTTGGTTTTTATAACAGAAAAGGGGCCATTTCCTGTCATCTCTCCTTTTCCCAAGTCACGACCCGCCAAAGGTAAAGGTAAGGAAAGAAGACCACCCTAGAGGAACTGTCATCAGAAGCGGCTACCCATTAACCTCAACCTCAACCTAATTTATTTATTATGTGGGAAAGGCAAGGCGACAATCTTAACACCCGCAAAACGGCCAGTATTATCTCTAACACATTAGGCAAGGCGGTGGCGACTCGTCGCGGCTACCGCAGCGGTCCCTGTGAAGGCCCGCTTGCTACAAGGCTGTGATTTAGTCAGCCGGCCACTCATTACCGGAGAGCCCTGTCATTAGGCCTACGCCGCCGTTACAAATAAATTATAGACATCCTATCATTCACCATGACAGTATTTAGACACTTGGCTTCTCGGTGCCGGGTAGGACCACCTTCTCGCCTCGCCGGGGAAAAAATAATAACAAAAGTGGCTCGGCCGGCCGGTCGGCTCGACTGAAACAACGGCATTGAAACTAATTTCCTCGAATATTGAAATGTGTGAGCGGAGTGGTGGCCAGGTTGGGGTCCTGGAGGCGGGCCCCATGTCAACGGGGTCCCAGCAGCTTCAAAGAGGCCGCCGCTCTCGCTGATAAGTACAATCACATATGTTTTACACGATCGAATACAGTGTCCTGGGGCCTATGTCCTGTACCCTGCGGCTAGAGCAGTAATTTATTGCAAATCTAACCATTTTCACCGAAGCTTCCGTTAATGTAAATCGAAAGCGTGCTTTCCGCTCCGGACCGAAAATGATTGATTGCAAAGTGATTTTCTGCATCGGATTGGAAACGCTTCTACCATGGCCGACCATTCTTCAAAGACATTATGGCGGCGAGCTCTACCAGTGCGGTGCGGCTATTGCTTTCATTAATTACGCAGATAGCGAAACTCAAGTGTGCGCTATCACAGTTCTTAACACAGAAAGTTGCGGGAAATTAATTTCATCTTAAATAGACGGTCCGCAATTCCCATGAAAAATCACGGTTTTATTAATATTATTCGAAAATCTAGCTTTGAAAGCGCTACAGTTTGTAACAAAAGCCATAAGCCTGAAATTTGCAAAGCATAAGTGTTGCACAATTTGTACAGTTCACACCTAAAATAATGAATAGTCTCGTTTATACGGTTTCCAAGGGGAACGAGGAAAAATACGTATAAGTAAATACAGCTTATAAGTGAATATGTCAAAAACTGTAAAGTGTTTCCGTCGGGGAAAAAAATACAAATAAAAACACGTATAACCGAAAAATACGTAAAAAGAATAACGTATAAACGAGACTTTACTTGCGTACTTCGTACGCATCCTTCTGGTATCGTCATAACGATGATATACTGCAACTTCCAACAACCGTTTTGCCGCTAATGAATTGATGTGTCTATTCGTGTTTTACACATTGATCAATGACACAATTTCGAAGAAGGAAAAAACCTAGGGCTAAGCAACCTCACTTTTAGGGTTACGTCAACGGTGTCACTTTTGCGCTTGCGGGCTGTCGACTTAATTCTACGTACAAATAGTAAACTTACCGATCAAAGTCAGTGAGCCTTGAGGAATCCCTGAAGCCTTTCGCAAACGGATTACTATCTATTTTCAATTTGGTAATCTGTAAGCAGAGAAAAAAAGGATGTCATGGTTAGGTCATGTCACCAGGTGCGCAGCTACTCAGAAACCCTCATCAAATTGAATTTCCGGAGCCCATCACGAATTATTATTCAGATGACAAGGGCCAACGTTTATAATCCTGAGCTTTGACAAGCGGAGTTCAACTTAATTGCGTCGCGTGATTTAGCTAATAAGTCAATCAACTCGTGCCACGATTCCGGGATAATGAAAACTCCTTAATAGAGTTAATCAGAACAGCCAGCTCTGGCGTTTAACGAAAGAGCGTAAACAAAATTCCACAGAGTATAACTTGATATTGCACAGGAAATCACAATACAAAGCTTCTAATCGTAATCACTTGTTTTGATGGGTTCCTGAATCCAGGACCAAAGTAAGGTCTAGATATCTCACTTTTACCGATACAAATAGCAGCAAAGGTAGCTTATTGAGTTCGCAAATGTGCCGTTACCTGGAATTAGAGTACGTTGATAAATGGGTCAGTTCTATTCGTGCGCCCTTGCTAAGCACGCATTTATAAATGGGAAAACTTAGACAAACGTCAAGAGGGCCCGATGTATTTTAAAAGAGAGTTTGCGGACGAAAAGGCACTTCTAATAAATATGGGGTGAGCGAGCACGAGAGAGGTTAGCTTTGGTGTGGGTAAGTTATAGGTTATATTTGCTTCGTTAGACTAAAGTTTGGCTGTGATCGGATCAGGTGTAGGTAAGTTACGTTCGGTTAGGTTAGAGACCTGAACGAGAGGCGCAAATGCAGTGACCCTAGGCAAAGGGGCCTCCATGAAAGGCCCCATGTACTCCTTTTGGGAAAATGGGCCTCAGTATGGCGGCTATCGGTTTCATATGCGCTTCTCTAATTTTCAGGGCTCTAGGTAAGGTTTGACTCGCAAAATAATAATAATAAAAAACATTAGTGTTTTTTTTATTTAAAAAAATCCATGAGTGTTTTTTATTTTTTTTTAATTTTTTTTTATACGATTTGTATTAAGCCACATATTGCGTCGCTTCTCCTAAGTAAAACGTCATACGAATTCTCTGATTAATAATGCATCTAAGGAGAATCCTTTGTTGGATAACGTGAAGATTGTGCATGCAAGGAAGGATCAAAGAGACCATGTATAAGAGCGTCACTTACTAGTTGATTCTGGTAGGCCGTGACAGCGGTGAAGACGGACTCCGGGAAGATGTAGGTCCGGTGTTCCTCCTGGTCGAGGTCCGTGATGGGGCCCCCGTGCTCTCGCCACTTCACCAGGTGAATCCGAGGTTGGTAGCGATGCATCGAATTTAGAACGATCTGCGCAGTGCATTTTGTCATGAGTTCCACTCCACACCTGTCTCTGCTCCTTTCCATTTTATTTATTTATGATGAATGACGAGTAGCGTAACCAGTGGCCAGGTGCCGACGAATAGCCCTTCCTGACGAACTCAGCACGGGTGTTAACTTTCCCATGTACAGAATACGTTTTAAACTTCTATAAAACACTTCACGGTAATGAATAGTCGTTTATAAAGGCACGCTCTCTTTTGATACTGGTTACTATCGGCTAAAGCCACGAACGCCTGAGGGGTGGGGGGAAGTTCCGTCAACGGAATATCAAAGGCGATATGAATAAATTTGAATATGAGATGGGAAATAAACAAAGTAAGCAAACCCCGCCTTTTACTGACAAGTCGAATTTACGCAATTTAGCTCTCTTGTAAGGTGAGCTAGATTTATCGTATGACTGATACACTGTGACTTTGAGGAAATTTTTGACATTTTGATTTCCACTAAGAACTTCTCAGACACACGGAGTGAGGCACATGGCACTAACGGTACCTAAATGTCACCAAGTCTGATGACTGTTCCTCTCGGCGGCAGAAGAAAGTTAACCGGTTCCTGGTCGTTACGGCCAAGCAGCGGTAGCGAGGCATGAGCAACTTCCCATCGGAGCGAGGCAAAGTGCAATTAACCTAACCAAGGTTGACCTAACCTAAACTGTTGTATGCCATTAGCCCTCAACGTCATGACCGGTTAACCCACGGTCGGACAAAGGTGGAAAATAAGAACTCTAAAACTGTGATTATAGGATAACCTGCGCTTGGCACAGAACTGTTAAAATATCGCGGTTAATCTTCGTGGATAGAATTTCATGTTGCATCGACAACAATGGTTTTTCCACTGCCAAGTCAGTTTCAAAAAAGAAAGTAATATAATTTTCCAAATACGACAATTTTAACGCAACGGCGTCAGAAAACCTCTAAGCCAGAAACGAAACCTCAGAATTAACTTGACTGACAGTCGTCCTGATTACGTAAATTGAAAGAAAAGCACGTCTCTGAAATTTGGATGACAAACAAAAAAGAAGAGCCTCAAACAATGCGGTAATAAAACTGGTTTACCAGATCACATTAAATGGCGTCATAAAGCCCTTCTCAAACACAAAAAATTACGAACGAAATTTCCTTTAAAATAATTTTTTGTAAACACTAATTTGATGTATAAATCCTATCAAAAACGGAGTGACATAAAACTGGAAGGAATCATATTTCCCGGATAATTATACATCGATTGAATCACCTCGCCTGTTCACACTTCACAAATCAAATCAAATCCATTTTCACGGCTACTTTTCGACTGAAATACAGATAAAACCATTTAAAGAACATGGGAACGGAAAGTCCATCTATCTTGAATAATCCCAAGAGGCGCTACAAAGCGAGCCTCAAAAGTGAAAAATTGGGGTATGTTTTGTGACGGCGATCCCACTGAGTTTCGACATGCTGTGTTTCCACCGTGACCAAGCCGGCGGTCAAATGGGTCTACAAGGGTATCCTCACTCTCCGACATATCCCATTCATATTCCGGAACCGAAGGTACCTACTATGTTGGAGTAATGCCTCTGTTTTCTTAATTGTTTGACCCTTCAGAAAAGAACCAAGAATTATTAAATCCCCCCGGTCATTATCAATGGGCTGTTCCGACTGGTGTGAGCGCGCTTGCCTCCAATCAAGCAGGCTTTTAATAACTCTTCCTGCGACTCGGTTTCCGTTTTTAACCCATAAAAGCCCATAGTATTTGTAGTGAAAATTAGCTTAAGAGAAATTGGAAGTATTTTTTTCCATTAAAATACGAAATTTTAAGCTTGTTAGAATGCCTAAATTATTAAAGTTCAGGTTTCCAGAGGTGTGATATTTTGTAAATTGAGACAATACTGAACTGAAAAAATCCTCTAAAATAAAATTTTGCATTTCCGAACGGCATTGCTGGTCGGTAGTGGGTTAAGCCACCTCCACCATCTTTAATCTTTAAGCTCAATATAATTTCTCTGATTTGCTAGATCAAGTACCTACTTGCAGAGAGATACAATAATGGATGAAAACGCCGTATTTATAGTGCAATGAGTATCGGTTTCAAACAACATTCTTTTTTTTCGTTTTGACAGTGCATCAGTGTTGCAAACAGTTGAAATCTTGTGTATGGAAAAACATCCTGAGAGCGATATCACGATAACTTGAGGAGAGGCAAAAGTATATCGACACATTCTTTCAATTAAGTTATTACGAAAGCATCACCTCGGGACGTAAGTACATACGTCTAACAACTCCACGTGGTTCTGTGGTATATGAGGCACACGACTCTTATTTGTGGTTTAGGGGCCCTGCGGTGAACCTAACGATTCAGCCAACAATGTCAACGCCAGTTGGAACGTGTCGAGCTTCTTAGAAGTCGTTCAATAGCCAAAGGGGCTTTGATCAATGATCTGTGATGCTCCTTGGAAGTTTTAAGACACCCGCGGAGTCCATTAAAGTAGAGCGGACCTTCTGGCGCCAAAGCAACACCCCCCTCTCTCTCCGAAGACGGATCTCTTCTGAGTGGGGAGGGGGAAGCTTACCAGCCGTCGCGGCTGAATGCACCCGCGACTTCGTAACATCAAAAACTTGTCCGCTACAATGAGACACTTCCAGTCATATCTGCTGTGAGTCCGTAATAGCGCGAATACCTTTCGCTAAAAAAAAAAAATCTGGTGATTCTTCGTAGCCAAAATAATTTATGGAGACTGTGGCAGGTTGGCATTTTAGACGGAAAATAGAATAGAATTTACGTTATTTGCAATAGCTTTAGTGCTTGAAGTACACCAAAGAAAACACTAAAAACAAATCAAGCCGTTTCAGGGAATGCTTCACGTAGTTAAGGTTTGAAATTAAAACCGGGGAAGTACGTATTCTGGTAATTTTTCAAGACAGACAACCTCAATTGAAAGCTCTCGCCAAGACCTTTTCAATTATATGGCTGAACATAGGCCTCTCGCAAAATAACCGAAGTAAATATTACCCTCGTATTAGTTTTACGTCCAGAACAGTTTTTTTTAACTCCCTAAAATAAGTGTTTTGTTTTTACTGTGTGATATAATGTAAGCATTCATGACCAAAAGACATGGATGTTTAAGCGCATTTAAGCAGCAGAGTTCAACTGGGTCATTGAGCAAGACAAATTGTCATGACAGGTCCTTGTAATCGTAGAAAACTAACAGGAGTCGGGATTTCAGGCGACCATTTTTTATGACGTCCACCGAAATCGTTGTTGGTATTGGGAAATCGATAAACCATCATCGTTTCAGCTCTAGGTGTTAATGAAGCTACTTCCCGCCGCGCCGCTAAAATATTAATTCGATTCCAGAAAAATACTCTGCGGAATATTAATGAAGAAAGAGTTATTTAGATTCTTACAGGCTAAGCTTCGCCGATTAGGATTTCCGTAACTTTTCGAGTTGTGCGCGTTGGTAATAGCACCATCAAGCTATTATCTAGCTAGCCGTTTAATCACCAGTCATTTCTTCACGCCGACAGACGAGCCAAACCTCAATGAATAAAGTTCACCGGGTCGTTTCTCCAATCAAACATCACTTAGAGCGGTCATTATTGTTATGAAACAGACTTAGCGAAGGCCTTTACGCGCCACCCCACACGAATACTTGTCGACTATACAAACTTCAAAATCTCCGGATGAATTAATTACATCACAGGCAGAGCATCAACCTATCCGGCTGCGGCATAAACAGTATTTACAGCCACCTCAAACTTAGTCTTTTTTTCAACTTTTATTTTGTTATTTTACGATTAGCCACGTGCTATGAATTCTCTCAAATACGCCAACCTAAAAAAAAGAACATCGATTATGATAGTTTTGCTCTAATATCAGCTTGCCGGGAGAAAGTGCCTAGAACTTGTCGGTAGCACGGCATAAAAAGTGAGACAAAATTGCTCTCGACGCAAAATGTCATCCTTGGCGAAATCACGTCTTCCTTGCGACAATTTCCCTGATATTGCATCACTCAAAGTTTTCAAAATTTTAATTGATACATCGTGCTCTGGCCTATTACGAACACGAGGGTTGACGATACGTACAACCGCATAGGTTAGGTGCCTTTAAACTGATTCAGCTCCGCTGTGCTTTCCGCAGGAAGATCGGACGAAGGGAGGAAACATCCGCAATTTACCGTAAACTAATTTTTACAGGCCTTCCCAGGCAAGAGGTTCCAAAGTTATGAATCACGTGATAATAAGCAGCTCCGCAACCATTTCGGGATGTCATCAAAAAAGTCACGCGAGAGGGACAAATTGGCTGCGACGTCGGAAATTCGACACTCCATGCAGCACTTTAGACATCGCGGGCATTAGGCGCGAAAATCAGTGTTTTCAATCTGTATGGATATGTTTATGTACGTGGACAGCGAGGGTATCTTCGGGGAGATGATTGATTGTGGAACATACCACCCCTGTATTATTTCCAACTGTTGTGGCTGTAATTGAGCAAGGAGTTGCTGGCTGGAGGAGGATGCGGTGGGGGATAAAGGGGTGGGGGACGAAGGGGTGGGGGACGAAGGGGTGGGGGATGGCGGGAAGGGCTGCT
>Ga0058701_10001740_pt1 | contig 15839 bp, 11 predicted proteins | sample AgamicOrMae_FD_97039 | JGI IMG/M metagenome (GOLD analysis project Ga0058701, IMG submission 97039) | Agave microbial communities from Guanajuato, Mexico - Or.Ma.e | ecosystem: Host-associated > Plants > Phyllosphere > Phylloplane/Leaf | place: Guanajuato, Mexico | collected 2012-06-04
CTATAATTTCGGTTAACGCCACAATTTTTAAGAGGGTCTATTGCCTGTTGCGGTGAGAGGAGAAAAGCGGCAACCGCGCGTGGTGAGTGTCCGGTCGTGGCCGAGAGCCCCGTCGGCCCGGTGGGACTCCCGTGGGACTCCCGCGGGAGTCCCGCGGGAGGCAGAAGGTGCGGTTAGCGTGCCCTCAGCGGGTTCACCGGCTCCCGCGCCGTCTCCCTCAGGAGACGCTTACATGCAAATGCGCCCTTTTATTTAATAAAAGTTTGGGCAAACGAGGCCAGCCGGTTTACTACCACGCGTTAAAACAATGTTCATACAAATTACCGTGACAGGTGTTGTTGGCACCGCGGGTATTTAACTGCCGTTCGCGCTGGGACCTTAAAAGGGGCCGTTTTCTAACCCTCGCGTTATAGCGTTGGTCCACAAACCGAACAGAGGTGGGAGGCTCTGGAAATCCAACCTAAACTGACGTAGACATAACCTAGTCTCTCAAAACTTGAAATGGATTGATAATTTTAACGTGAAATCTGGCAAGCAGTTACAAAAACCCGTTCTGTTGTTCATGTAGGACATGTTTGGACTTGAACCCTTCATGCCCGAGTGTTACTCAACTTGATCTAGGCCCTAAACTAGACCAATTTTTTACTAGTTTTTTTTTCGTGCTGAAAAATAACAAGATTGGCACGGTCTGCAGACAAATTGGGTGCGAGGAAAATCGTCTCCTTCAAGGAGGCCTCCAACTGACGGCGGAATTAGTTTATGAGCTCTGAAAATCGACGGGAAAATTACTTACAATAAAAAGGAGTCTATTTATTTTTCTGTCTCGTGTACAGTACAAGGCTTTTGTCGCATGTTGCCTTTAGCGGAGTATCTTCAAATCTTGTCTGGAACCTAAGTCAACTGTCGAGGAAACAAACATGACCTGCGGAACAGCAACTGCGATTTCAGAGCTCTCAGGAAAACGGCCAGCGGGAAGGGAAAGGGGAGTGTTTAGCATCCAACAATACGTCCGTTTATTTGTCGAACACAAAAGCTGCTCAGCTTTATAAAAAGACCGATTGCGTTGCCCCTCAAAAGTTACGACCAGGTTTTGTGACGATTGCGCCGATAAAAATCGGAAAGAAAAAAATCCGCGCTCGACTGAAAAGCGGAAATACGGGGTACTTGTATATTGTCGCGCGCCTCTCGTCACGAAAGGGTCAATAATATTCAATATCGTCCTCCGATCGAGCCGATGGCACTTTTCCTGTCTTCGCCGCAGACTTTTCTACAGACGTTTAATAATTCCGTGTCCTTGTTATTTTGATAAAGTGGCCGCATTTTTCAGCACGAATACGCATCGTCAGGCCTGTCTTCTCCCTTCTCTCTCAACTTCATTTTCGTCCTTGTTACTTTCTGTTTCCCTCTCATATTTCCACTTCGTTGTTCCGTCCCTTCTCTTTGTCTCTCTCCCATCTTACCCTTCCTTGTCCTGTGTGTTCCTTACCTTTTCTACACATCACGTTGACCGTCCTAACCTCTCCTCTTTGCCCCTAGCCTTCTCCCACTACTGCTTCCCCCTCCCTCTCATTTTACTTTTACCCTTCCACTTGGTTTATCCCCTCTCTTTCTCTTCCATGTTCCTTGCTTGCTTCCACCTTCTACTTGGACTAGTTCTACCCACCTTTTGTATTTTCCTTCCCTCTCTTTATCTTTCCCTCTTTTCACTCCTATTCCCAATTTTTATTAGTATCTCATACCTATTTGTAATCCCCCGCGCAGCCCTTAGACTAACGGAACTGGACGGAGAACAACACAAGATGCAATAAACAATAAAAAGAGGTGCGTCAAATCGTTTCAGCTTCAACGTTTCGTCTCCATTCGGACGTATTTCATTTAAGTTTCCGTTTTTCTAAACAAATGTAACGTATCTCATGTAAATAATCGTTTGTATACATGCTCCATCTCCCATTTGACAGAGTGTCATTTTCCAGGTATCGCCACAAAAAGGTCGGTTTGTCCCTTTTGATGTATACGTTTTTTCATAGCTGGAAATTTCTATACTTGTTGTGTTGCACTCTGCGTTACAGCTTTTATCACATAAAAAGTATTTACGACGTAGAGTAGGTTAGGTTAACCTTGGTTAGGTTGTGTTTATACCTAGGCTGGGTCACAAAGGGTAAAACACAAACAGGTGGAAAATCTAACCTCTAAAATTGAGTGTACCACTTAAGGCACTTCCTTCTTACAAACTGCCAAGTCACGCAGAAAATATTCGTAGTTACTCCGTTGGATGGGTGTCCCACTTAAGGTTCTCCACCCGAACGCTTCAAGTTGATGCACCCTTATTATTATTCCCTCACGCGCCGTTCCATCAACTCCCCCCCCTTCCACCCCCACCGAAAATGACATCGTTTCATCGCAGACAAACCGCGAGTCCTTTTTTCCCTCAAAGGATTCCGCAGTATGAGCCGAGCCGGTACCGAAATATATCCACCCTTTTATCTTGCACAGACGATAGAAGTATCTCAGAGCAAACCAACAAATCTATCTTTGAAAGGATTCTGGTATCAGGTTAACCGCGCCGACACAGAAGGGACCTCGGAAATTATCTTGATCGAATTTTTGCGGCATTGATCTCTCTTCCTCAACGAATAGCGCACATCCGCTCTTAAATAACTTTCATTTTCGGCTGATTGACTTGCTATTGAAATGCGCCTTTAAACAGAAACGTTCCAAGAAACAGAGCAAACTGGACTGGTTCGTGTCTAGAGAGCTTTCAAAGTTTCCGTTTAAAAAGAAACAATTCGCATATTTTCTTGCTTGAAAATTTTAACTGTAGAGTTTTTGATAAGCGCGATTTTTGAAAATAACAAACTTGTTAGATACTCAAAGTTGAGAATTGATTTTTTAATCAATGATTTAATGACGCGGGTTCGTACACTATAAAATATATAAATTGCATCGTTTAAACTTAAAAAGCGCTTCCGATCCATGGTTGGCGCAAGGTCATAAGTGCGTTGTAGCAACGAGCGCTTGCGAAAGGGAAGGGAAGCTCTTTCAGTTCCGCTGGAACTTCGCTCCGGAACAAGTACGATTAGGATGTCCCACTTTGGGGCCGGGGGAGGGGGAGGGGGTGGTCCCAGGGGTGTATCGGCTGTATCCAGCCATAGTTAATTTTTGCAAAGCGAGTTTGCTTTCCTTCATTAATATTTCTGGCGGCTGCGCGGCGGGCTTGGCGGCGCGCTTGGCGGCGTGGCGTGGCGAGAGCCATTTTGTTTACATCCGAGTTTGTAACTTTCCGTGCCAAGATTCGGTGTTCGCATCCGATCGAGGTCTACGTGTGCGCCGCCCGCGCCTCCGGAATTGAGTCATCGAGAGAGAGAAAAAAACGGCGCTTTTGCCGCAGAGCGAGCGAGAGAGAAAATGTGCTCTCCGCGGGAGAGCGGAGAATTCATTTCGAGATGCTTCATCAGATTATTCGGGCAAACACTGCATACAAAATGTGAGGTTGCTATGTAAATGCTAAATTTCTGCTTTTACTGCAGTAATACTTGATGTTTGGATAAACGCGCGTAGTCTATAGAGAGCGGTGAAAATCTTTGCAGGGAACATTGCACGAAAAACTTGCGAAATCGTCTCGAATGGAATGTGGCCTGTCTGGATGAAAGTTCTCGGAACCGTAGACAGAATTTCACTCGCTTCCAGCTGGAAATTAGAGAAGTAAATTATTTTAGAGAACGCCTCACGATCAAATTAGAGCGAAAACAAGCATGAATAAATGACGATGCCTTCTGGCATCACGCACACAAAAATTTGACTCCGTCTTAAAAATATCTTCAGAAGGAAAAAGAAAATCTCAAATACGCAATCGAGCGGGTCTGATGTACTTTTATTCCTGTTTCAACGGGGTATGTAAAAACACGATCCACTGTTACATCTACCTCTAAAACTATTTACTCGCCCGTCAAATATGCTCTAAAGTCTATGGTGATAAATGGATATGGTGCATTCGTCAATTCAGCTTGCTGCATAAACGCAATTTTGCACTCAATTCTAGCCGGACCAGCTTTTATTAGGATCCGTGCGCCGCTCTTCCATTTCGTATGATATCGATTTTACGAATCCCTCCTATAAAAAGCACAATTTTAGACGACGTCGGTCCTTTGAAAAGAGACATATTTGTATGTAATCTAAGCAAATAGTTGGATTAGCCCAGGTGCACGTAACAGAGCACAAGTTAGCATAACTTGTTGTTAAGGATTTCCTTGAGCGTAATATCCCGCTGCACCTGCATGTTGAAAATCCCCAGCCGGTGGAAAGGGGGGCAGGGGGGCAGGGGGGGAGGGCACATCGGCAAGACTCGTCTTCCGCTGCCAACTGGCGCTCCGCCAATACCTCCTTCAAGACACTGTCTAGTCTCAAGAAGGTGCGGCACGGCCCGAGAGGGTTTATACACCTAAATTTTACCGGTTCCGTTGAAAAACTGACTGGAAACCGTCCTGGTTTCATACCGATGGGTTCGAGGAGAAAGCCTGGAGTTAGGCCATGTCGACTGTCTTCCGATCTGAAATACGAGGCCCCTTAACTCATTGCATTGCTAACAATTTTAGAGAGATGTTGCGTACCTGGGGGAAAAAAACTAGGTTGTTCGAGTATGTGAAGATGAGTTAATATCCTTTTGACATATGAAATACTATACTTTTTTTAAACAAAACAAGGTTTAGATAAGCTTTTGGAAGTTGAGAATGTGTTTATATGTAAAATATGCATAATTAAATGTGCGAGATATACATTGCAGCCAAAGGTGAACGTAAGATAAGACCGACAAATTACTAACCGTGGCTAAGGTATTTATTAGCCTAGGTTTAAATTTAGGTTGGTATATGGCAAACCTAGGTTTATCTAAGGAAGATCTATGGTTAAGATTTTACTAGTAAAATTAGTTTTAAGCGTCAGACCCAATTAAGCTTGCGAGCGTGAGTTAAGTTTTTTTTGTCAATCCATTCGTTATGCGCGGGCAAAAGTAAATTTTAAATGAGAAGTAAACATCGCACGCTGAATGCGTTGCATAGTTTTGCAGCAACTCTGTTCCTTCCCGGAAAACAGATTGAAAAGTCAGCGAGATGAGGATTTTCGAGTAGTTTTCTCGCTTGGCATACCGTTGAAAATCTGTGCGGCGGATAACATTAGGAATTCTGCTTGGCTGTTACATAAGCCTGCTCCAGATAACACGAGCTTATTAGACGAGTAAAATGCAACTCTATTTTTGCTGGTTTCCTTCCCTCTCGAATAATGCTAGCTGTTTTTGATGCACTTTTTAGGTTCGTATTCCAACGATTCCCTCAAACAAAAAAGACTTATCACAAATTACCTCCCTGCGATGTATGCAACTTCTCGTTTTAATTGCGAATGCTTTTGGACAGTACTCTGTCAATTCAAAAGGTGGAATTTTGCACTGTGTTCCACCTCTTGTCGGAACGGAACGATAGCGGATGAAGGTCGAGACCCTTTACCGACCTTTAACCTAACGCTCGCTAAGCGTGATGCTGCTTACTTCTCAATGGATCTGCCTCCTTGTCTTCAACCAAATCGCTCAAGTTCGGATAAAGAATATTATACTTAAGAATCTTATTAAAAATCGTGTTTGGCAACAGCTGAGTCCGGGTTTCAAAAATTCCTGACTCAATTTTCAACATTTCTTTCGACGTCCTTCTGCGACTCCGTCGAACGTAAACGCGGTTACCTCTTTAACCATTAGAGATAGTACCGTGAGAGGTAGTACCATTAGAAATAGTAACATTATGGATAGTAACGTTAGAAATAATACCATTAGAGATAGTGCAAACCCTTCTTTTAAAACTTTCCAATAGCAAGTATGCGTCGTCAACATTTATGTTCAATCCTAAACGTGCATTGATAACATGCTGTGCACGGTGTACGCATTAAAAATTAGGCATAAGAATACTTTAATAATACTTGTAGGCTCGAAATAATACTTTAGTGAACGGGAGTATTTGTTTAGGCGGTGGAAAAACATGTGTACTTACACGGGGCTGGCGTGTCGTTGGCTTGTTTTTCGGAGACAAAAAGTTGAAAATAAGGGCCGAAAATGAGAATGTGCGGATGGCGAGCGTTCCACCAGCGTGGCGTGGCCGAGCGTGGCCGAGCGTGGCTTGGCGTGGCGGCTGCGCTCATGTGCCCGGACCACCTCCCCTATGTCCTTTGTTGTTTGCAAATTAGGCTTCCATTTTTTTTCACTGCGTAAAGTTAAATAGGACTTTTTTGCGATTGAATCAATGGCAACACGCCACATCTTCTAATTTCCAACATTGTGGTTACACTGAAAAAAAATATTCTAATTGTTTTACCGCAGGCCTTTGAATCGTTTGAAGAAGCATTTTTAATTCATAATTTGCAGAGAAATATTCATATGAAATAGTTGACGCTAGACGCCGTTCATATGAAATTGCTAATCCGTCTTCCAGTTCTTTGAGACAAAACGTGAAGAAAGGTCTCGGTGCAGATGTCCAATCTCTCTCTCCATACCAAGTGTCTTCTAAAACTCATGTTTGAACTAATTTTAAGAAGCATTTTTTTTCAATAAAAAGAATAAATGTTTTCCTATATTTTTTAAGTCGGTTTTTAGATAAATTTATTTTCTAGCACAAAAACCGAATGAAATAGGACATTTAATGCTCGCTGTGGATTCTATCAAACCCAACTTCCCATTCTCCTTAGTTTCAGTGTTAATAACATTCACTTGTAAATAATTAATACTGTAAACTTCGCGACAATCACCTCCTTTTTAATTAACGCCTAAAATTGTACCAAAGCAGTTATTGGCCGGAAAAACATGATCCAATACAATGATACTTTAACCGTGCCCATTCGGTTTGTATTTGAACATTCAGCTTCGGCTGAACCGCATCAAACATTTCACAGCAAATATTTTGTTGACAAACTGATTTGACACACAACACACAAGAGCGGCAGCTGTCGCTGTTACAAGATCCTGTATCGAACAAATCCGACCTGTTCGACCACAGAGTGCAAACAAGGTCAGAAGCCGAGGAGCGCCTCGTGGGAGAATTAAACCGAAACCTACAATCGAAGTGACCATGTTGAGATTCCGGCGCAAAGGGAGGGACTTCGAATAGCTCGTACGTTTCAGGGCATTCATGTGACTTTGATAGGTCCCTAGTTTTACAACTTGAGGGATTTTCGCTCTACGTGCTCTCGGCTATCGCAAATTCGTAGGAATAGTTACGCTCTCCTTGATCTGATTCTTATCCATTTCGCTCTAGACCTTTTCCTAGACCTTTTCTAAACCGTTTTCAAGATATTTTTCACGACCTTCCTTAACCCACTACACCCCAGCTATGCCGTTCGGAAACAGAGACAAATAGGATATTTTTAGTTCAGCTTTGTCACTATTTAAAAAATAAACCAGAAATTTAATGATTTAGGCATTTTCCAAAGCTTAAAATTGCATATTTTAGTGAAAAAAATCCTTCCAATCTCTTAAGTTAAATTTCACTCCAAATACTTTATTGGGCTGTCGTGAGTTAAGACCTTTTTATAGACCTTTTTCTAGACCCTTTTCTAGACTTTTCTACTCTGTATATTTTGAAAGCTGAATTTTCCTTATCCTGTGATCCACCTCTCATCGCCAATGCGACTGGATCAGCACCAAAGCAAGACAAAAAAAGTTATAATTACGATATATTAATTGAACATTGATGCAAACGACATAATATACCACCGATATGCTAATTTATCTCATCCATCCGTTGATATAGAAAATTGGTTGTCCTTGAAAAATATCCAGGAGCAGGACTTTATTCGTTTGAAAGGCGGCGCAAGAAATCTATTAGGGTTACTTCCTGAAACGACTCTTTTTCGTAGCGAGCGCCTCTTTCCTGCCAAACCGGGAGAATACTAAAGAGCCGTAGGTCTTTTCTGTCGATTGGATCATTTTGTTTTGATCTCGGTGATTGATTTTGAGCGCGGATCTCATTTCCGGCCGTCGATATCCTCACGGAGAGTAATCACCTTTCCCTTTGCCCTCCCTGCTCTCCCCGCTCTCCCCCTCTCCACCTCCTTCTGATTAAGCACTTAGTGCCATGATTGACCATCTCTGGCCAGATCACAAACATACTTTGTCTCCTTTCAACCGCAATAAAGGATAGACAAATATTAGCGTGGCCTCGGGAACCTGAAATACACGTCGTTTGACGTGCTATCGACAAATATTTTTTTCGGAGATTTTAGCGGGCACTGCGCCAGTATCGTGGTTTTAATTTCATCAGAGTAGGCCAACACATATCTGCCTTGTCTAGAGCATTGTCCTAAGAATCTGCAAACTATAGTCGAGAACGTGTGCTTGCTGTTTAAACTGAAAAAAATACGTTTTAATGGGACAAAAAATTTACTTTATTGCAAAAAAACACAAAAAACAAATCAAAAAATAAAAAATAGAAAAATGTCAGAGCAACGAAATTCAATTTTAGTCTCTGATACTGTGACGAAACCATTACAAAATTGAAACTTCCTCAGACCATATTTCTTTTTTTACCTATTTTTGGACCTGTTATTTTTGAAACCTGTTATCTTGTTTTGTGACTATTCCTTTTTCCAAGGATTTTTTGGAGACACTTGTCGTGATTGAAAATTTGATGCGCTGTCGCGTCCGACTGTATTGTATAGGCTATTGATCTGTTTGCCCATTAATCAGCGTGATCCCTCCAACTTTAGGCACCTCATTTCAACAACTCAGCGGTTTTACAGCTCATATCTGCTGGCGTTACGCGGCGCTACGCCGCGTCCCACGAGATGCGTTACAGCGCATTACTCAAACGTCACAATGGGATAGCATCGCGCCCGGTGCGCATGGCCGTGATCGGCTCCCGTCGGCTGCCCGATCCCGTTCCCGATCCCAACCGAAGCCCATAGAAGCGGAATTTATTGGGATTTGCGTTAATTTCGGCGGCGATGCTCGGCGATGCACGGGGGCAGCTTATGTCAGCTTTTACGAGACGGACTATAGCACCACTCTTTAGATGAAAGAGGAGAGCACCATTGAAGCAGCATTCCGGTTCAGTTTTCGGGATCGGTAACTCAACGAAGGTCTGCATGCGAATGCAAAATAGTTAACCTTATCGCCCGGGACTTTCTTACATCCCATGCAGATATTTACTCATTACCACTTAAGTCATTTATTAATATTGGAATTCAAATTGAATGTGACCTAAATGTCCAAGGCAGAGATGTCTTTATAACACTTCATGCAAAGTTCTAGGACTTTCTTTGAATATTTTTTTTTTAATTTTATTTAATTTTTTTGAGAGGTTAGCTGTCTACAAATCGATCAACGACCACTCGTCGTATTGATGATTCGGTCACTTGAATGGTGATCGGCTCATGCAATGTTTCATCCCCATAAAAAAGGTGAAAATGTTTGTAGCGTAGGAATGAAGGTAATGCAGCTTGGCGTGTCACCAGCTCTGTGGCATCGCGTGCCTCGCTTCACTTGAGATATCTCCCTTGTTGCATCGCTTGGCGTCGCTTGGCGTCGCTTGGCGTCGCTTCGCGTCGCTTCGCCCCTCCATGCAATGCTTGTCGCCGCTTCCATTGGCAGATCAAGAGATGCGCACACAAGTCGTCGTAGGGCCTCGATGGTCAGGACAGCGAGAGTACCAAATAGAAAGCCCTTAGAATCCGGGTGTGCTGTCGAACCGTTTGCCGAAGCGGTCAACTACTTCATTAACAAGGAAGGAAGTAAAATTTTAAGTTATTTCCTTTGTTAGAATAACGAGAGTGGGTATTTCAGCTACCAGCTTATCTTGGTTGCGATGACAGGTTTATGAAAATGCAAGAGTAAAAATCGACGCGCAGTCTTGAGACAGTTTTCCGAATCTGAAGTGAGAGGACATGGGACGCGAGGTCACAGCCATGCCTTTGTAAGGAGGATGTCGAAGTTTGGCTAGAAGTCATTAAGGGCCGTAATAAAAGACGGGACAATGTATTTTATACCTGCAATTCTTCCGGTGGCCCCGATTTCTTTCAATCAACCCGTGAGAATGCCTTGAATGTTCACACCTGAAACATTCTTGTTTAGAGAACAGCATCTTTGATACTAATAGCCTCCGTGTTTAGTTTAACCTAATACACAGAAACAGATGTTCATTAATCAATATTAGAAAGTGAGCACAGTTATAATTAAGTAGAGCAAGGTAGGGGTCCCTGTGCTATGGTTTAATTCAACATAGATTTACCTAGTTTAGGTGAACTTAGACCCAAACAAGGCTAATTTAGATTAAGTTAAATGTTTGGTTAACGTAGATTACGTCAAAGTTAAATAAGGTTAACTTAAGTTAACTTAGGTCAACTTAGGTTAACTTAGCTAAAGTTGACTTTGGTTAGGTTAGGTATGGTTAAGTTTAAGGTCAGGTAATCCTTTGTTGCCCTTGTTAATCGCTCGGCTCGGCTTTTCGACGATAGGTTTGGGCTTAAAGTGCCCCCTCCTCTTTTTTACTCCTTTTTTGAGACGGACATGTCCATACTTTTCACGGGCATGTTGCTAAACGAACAAACACACTTGCAGTGATGTTTTATATAGTGCCCCGTTCTGTTCGGCTCGCAGCGCGCTGCCACGCCATGTGTCGACTCGCCCCGCGAATGAGCAAACATTGCGGCATGTCAACTCCGTCGACGGACAAGCGTTCGTGCAAACGTAATTTTAACAACCATCGCCATAAGTACCTCATAACTGTTGTGAACGCGAACAACGACCTCTGATATTAAACCGGACTCCATCTCACATAACCGAGTACTTCTTAATCAGCTCATTTTGAAAATCATACATAACCATGAACAACACGTTGAAGAAGTTATCTGGTACACACATTTGAATTCGTGGATTATAAACGACATGTCCAAAACGGAATTAATTAAAAAGCTGAATGAACCATTTTCATTATTTTAAGGTTACAAGAGCACGATTAAGTAATCGAAGGTGTAAAATTAGAGCTTGACTTTTTTCGAAGGTCACGTGTAACGAACAAATTTATTCCTTTTTTTAAGACTCGGGTATTTTTTGGTGAATTTCAAAGAATTATTCATTTAAGAACACCTAATTTTTAAAAATGGGAACCCAAAAATATTTATGAAAAATATCTTGCAAGTGATGCGTGGAAGTTTACCAAGGATTTTAAGATCAGAAGGTGAAAAAAATACAGAGAAACGCAAAGCTCGATGAGGCGCAACCAACCTAAATGGTCGGCATCTTTGTCGAAACAAGGAGTGTGTAATTGAGTTTGAAATTTTGGGGTTAAATAGGGCCGTCTGTCGTTTGGTAATCTCGTTATTTGAAGAAAATCATCTTTGCGCGGTCCATTCAACTTTTGGGTCGTTGCCAACATCCCCTCCCGTCTCGCCTCCTCTCATCCCTCTCCGCTCACGGAATTTCGAACCGATCATCTTTCCCTTTTAGGACCAATCAGAGCGATCTGGAGCACCTTCTCCGACGGATTTTTAATTATCGCCCTAAATAATCTTGAAAAATGATAGTTTACTTCACCCCCAGAAAAGTCGTTTTAGGACTTCGGTCGGTTTGGGAGGACTGGAGGAGAGGCAGGGAGAGGCCACTATGCTTCTAGCTTCGCCGAAAATGTTGATTTCTTTCATAGAACTAAAAATATTCTAATCCATATATTCTTTTTCTTTGTCTTTTTTTTTTCTTCTTGAGGAAGTGGAACGTCGGTGAAGCTAACTTTCGGTAACTTCGGTGAAGCTAACTTCGGTGAAGCTAGCTTCCAGGAAGGATACTATAGTATTCTTGGAATCCTGTCGGTAAACGGAGAATAACGATGTAGACTACTATGCCGCTCGTAAATGCCATCTGTGGGAGATTTTTTTTTTGCCTTTGTAGGACAGAGGAGAAACAAGCTGCCATCCCTGTTGGTTGCCATTCGACAGCTGTCCCTCTGTTCGCCGCGTATTCCTAATTCGACGATTTGGCACTTTCTGTCGCTCTTCACCTCTCCTCTCTATCGGCACAAATCCAATTCTTGGTTCCGCAGTATTTATTTTTACCTCTGGAAAAGCGGCGGGCGAATTGCAAGTCAAGTACGCTGTTGCGGGCGCCTAAAAGAGCTCGGCCTTCCTCGGCTGTGTTCGGCTCGGCTCGGCTCCCGCCTAAATAGGGGAATTCGAGCACAAAAGACGCCGATTGAAATGTTTAATTCAAAATGAGACACTCTCGTCGTGATGTATCCTCGCCATTCATTCGGACATAAAACGGCGTCATTAAAAAGTCATTCATTCTACTAGTTTGTGCCCCACTGAAAGAGAAATGCCTGCTCCACTACTATTGAGCAGAAATATGGCCGTTCGAGAGACTATTCCCAAAGGCGCTGGTTGTATCTAACAGACTAATCGGAAAATATGGCGTTGAGCGTTTACTTGAACAGCAAATGAAAGTTGGGTCACGACGAACAGACGCTTCTGTTAATTAGGTAAGACTGGCTTAAAACTATGTTAGGTGTTACATTTAGGTTCTATTTTAGCTACTTTAACCCATAAAATCCGAAACTATTTGTAGTGAAATTCAGCCAAAGAGAAATTGAAAGGATTTTTTTCCAATTAAAATACGCAATTTTAAGCTTTGGAAAATGCTTAAATAATCAAATTTCAGGTTTCCAGAGGGGTGATATTTTTTTAAATTGTGACAAAACCGAACTGAATAGATCCTCTAAAATAGATTTTTCTGTTTCCGAACGGCATCGCTGGGCGGTAGTGGGTTATTAACTCTGGGTGAAATAAGACATGCTTGTCTTATGTTAGGTTAGGTTCGAGATCGATGGAAAATATCCTAAAATGGTTGAAATGAACCGAGAACAAATCACGGTTGAAATTACCCGATAGATTTTAGCCGTACTCGTAATTAATCAGTTCCTTGAGTGAATACACTTGTGAGACTGATGAAATAGACGAAAGCGAAAATAGGTTAATGTTAGGGGATCGCTGCACGAAGAGGTACCGTAGTACCCGCAGCGCAGCGTGCAAGCTCGAACCGCCCACCTTTAACCCACATGCTGAGTGGCTCAATAGCTCTGACCGAGCCACTTCCTGCTACTCGTAACAATTGGCGGTACCATGTGCACTTCGGATCCCGACCAACAATTTCCTTCCCGCTGGTTTGTTTTCAGGGAAGGGTTTTTAACTTTTAACACCCGCAAGGCTATCCTAAAATGGTCTCATCTAAGTATTGTTCAAAGATCTTTAGCTTATCTTAAACTTATTTAAATTAAATCATGTTAGCCTAACTCAAGCCCAACCTCAGGTTGCTCAACTCAAAAGTTAGCGTTATCCGCTGGTTAGCCCTACTCGAGAGCTAACGCGCAGGTTAGCCTCACCCACAGGATAGCCAATTTACAAGTTAGCCCAACCCAAATTCGCCCAACTTGACCAATCTCATGGGACGTAGACCCGTTTGTCCCTTGGACGTGAGCTTTGCAGAGCTGCATGTCGTAAGCAGATTCCGAAACGTAATAAACACAGTCCCAGAGGTAAACCTTGGCTTCCCTCTTGCGGTAAGGAAGTGTCTTTGTAAAATAATTTACCTCGCCTCCTGTTTTCTGTTAACCAATGTTTACTCTTAAGGTATTCGATGTCTTTAATTAATTAAACTTTCCATCTGCAAGACGGAATGTAACTAGCATTTTTTTAGGGTCATATTTCTAGTCGGAATGGCATGGTCTTGCAGAGCGCCTGAGAAGTGAAGTATAGGCAACCGCAACACACAGGTGATGACTAGGTTGCCTATGGTTGATCTTGCAGGGGCTTGAGGTTTGCTGGAAGTCCTTTTCGTCTGCAAGTTATTACGTTGCTTTTAACGCATCTTACCATGAATAAAATAACTGCTGTAGTAAAAAAGTAAGAAAAAAACATATTTAATTAACAGTTTTCCAGCATTGAGGATTATTTGGTGACGATCAAATCTTTTAGCCCACTCTTTAAAATTTGTCATGGATTAGAATTTTCCTATCCTTTTCGAAAGAACACAAAGTGCGACGAGTTTTCTTCGGACGAATTCGGAAGACATTTTTAAAATGCGTCCAAAATAGGTCGAGGAAAAATATGTATCATTCTAAGATAGTCTTCAAGAAAAATCAACTAATTTTAAAACCTTCTACGAAGATCTTGTTTGTTAGTCTACGAAAACATACTTTTTTTAGCGTCAGCTCACTAACATTAGCGAAAAAAAATTCTGTGACTCATCAACTCCTTTTAATAGGAATTTATAGCTACCAAAATAATACCTTCCGATTTCGATATACGGGAACGGAAGAGAAAGAGGAAATATCTTTCAGAAGAGAGATGGAAACTGTGTTGATTGTTGGGTCCCCGTGGCGTGGCGAGGGCGACCCAGGTGCGCGACAGATATGCGGTGTGTGGCCCGGATAAAAAGGACTGCAAAGTAAAACTGAAAGGAAAAGATTAACAGGGCCATAAACGGAATAATATATTAGACCATAACAGATCATATTTTTGCAAGAAGAACGGCGGACGCTGCTCCGTGATTAGAGTTTCTCGTGACCTGGTGACCCAGCTCTTGGTGGCCCAGCTTGGAGGCACGCGCCAATCTCTAATATTTTACTCTTGTTTGTCACACTCGTTTTTCAATGTCTTGATGTATTTCCTATCCACGAGGGGCTGTTACCTTATAGCGATGGATCTTGTCCAGAACAAACATTTAAATCTAGTGATCGTTTATTTTTTAAAAAAAGGGGAAAATTGGGCTGGATGCCTCGAGGCTCTGCAAGATCGACCGTAGGCAACCTAGTGTACACTTATGTGTTGCGGTTGCCTTTACTCCACTTTGCAGGCGCTCCGCATTTTACATGGAATTCCGACTGGAAACTTGACCCTGAAAAATGTTAGTTACATTCTGTATCACAGATAAAAAGTTTCATTTTAAGTATTTATTCAAATATATGTGCGAAAATTGCTTCATCCACTAATGAGTACAAAAAGATCTGTTCCCAGTCTTCAAGGCAGAACAGTCCTTTAACGTCTTATCACGCGGAGGCAAATCAGCTCGTGCACCGTAAAATTTGGGTTCTACGCTTTTTTCAATCAATAGAATGTTGATATTTCGCAATTGATTGACTAATACATTCTATATTATTCTGTGGAGTGGGCGGCATTGAATATATGCGCGTGTGCCCAGCTGCCATTCAAATTAAACCTCTTTCTGTCGGGCTGCCCCCAGGAACCGGGATGGAGGCACGCCCGGGAGTCAAGCCGTTGTGGGGCCCGGGGGACCTCGCTTTCCTAGCCGCGCCCCTCTCCCATGGCCATCGCCGCCCCCCTCGCCGCCCCTTCCTGTCACTCAGTCAATCAGCCCCCCTCGCAAGATGCCTCTGTTCTTGCGTTTCTTCCTCGGGAACGCCCGAAACCTGGCCAGGACGGACCGGCGCGGCGTGTGGTTATTTTCCCGGTGGCTGGCGTCGGCGCCGAGCCGAGTCGAGCCCAGCCGAGCCGAGCGGCGCCCCGGGACTTCACCTGGCCGAATTTACATCCCCGCCTCAGCCTCGCCATCCAACATTTTAAATAAGCCATTTTGGTCCTCTTTGTATTCTGTGCAATTACAACCATTAGTGGTGTGGCCACATGCACGGGCATTAAGGACGCGCCCCTGCGGCCCTTCCCGCCCCTCCCGCCAGCCGGAGCGGGGACTGTTCCTAAGCGACGTACTTAACGTCCTCATCGCCTTGGTAAGCCCCCAGCATTAGCTGCAAATATACGTATAATATGGTCTTAACGTAACAAAAATAGGGCCGAAGATTGCTGGC
>Ga0058701_10001741_pt1 | contig 15837 bp, 15 predicted proteins | sample AgamicOrMae_FD_97039 | JGI IMG/M metagenome (GOLD analysis project Ga0058701, IMG submission 97039) | Agave microbial communities from Guanajuato, Mexico - Or.Ma.e | ecosystem: Host-associated > Plants > Phyllosphere > Phylloplane/Leaf | place: Guanajuato, Mexico | collected 2012-06-04
ATTTTAATGCTTCCACTTTCGCATCGGTTGTCAGGCAAGTTTTCCCTTCCGCGGCAGCTCGTTCCCGACATAGGGAAAATGCTTGAAAAAATAAAAAATCCAGGGCCCAGCGAAAAATTCCCCGACTTTCCAGGGCCAATATTTTTTTCCCTGACTTTCCCTGACTTTCCAGGTTTTCCAGGGTGCGTGGCAACCCTGACAGTCCCACCTCTGCTTCGGAAACGAGAACAGGTCTCATCTGTAACGAGAGACTCAGCCGCCTCGGGACATTTAAGAAAATAAAACCTTTCTGAAGTACATCTTGAACACCGTTACTGCCTTACTACACCGAACCGCTTACTGGGCAAAGGGGTTCAAATCTAATGCACCAGTTCAAAACTGAAAAAAGTCCTCCTTTCCCTTGTTTTAGGAAAAATAATAATTCCATTGTATTCCATTGTGCTTGCTAGAGGATGAGGAAAGGGAGTAAGTTAGGTTAAACTAAACTTGGTTGACCTAACCCAACCTTTGAGGTCGCAGTGCTCTAATCTTTATAATGTTATGAAATATTAAACCAGGGAGTAACTCTCGAAAAACAATGAGCTGCCTTTCAAATTTTCGATGCATTAAAGATCTTTACCTGATCATTAACCAATGATTCCACCGGTTCGACCAACGGTTCCCACAGAGCAAGTCGGCTGTTATAATAGGAAACCTGTAGGGTTAGGCTACTTTCAATGGCCATCAACGAACTGAAATCGCGAACTTTTCCCTGAAAGTTGGTTTCGACGAGAATCATCGGCATGGTTTTGACTCCGACGCCCGCTTCAAGCGTCAGAATAATACGAGGGAACTCCACCATGACCAGTTGAGAAAGCACTTTCGCCACAGCATCTTTGGTTGCCGGCTCGACTGGGGCCAGTTCAACTGCCTCCTGAGCTCGTTCAGTCTTGAGGAACCAGAATTCTGGCTCGCTGAACGATCGACGGCCCCAGATGTTGGAGTAATCGCTCTCCGTGAGCTTTTCAGCCTCGCCGACTGGAGTTGCCTGCAACGTGGCGGAGCACCGGCTCAGCAGCTCCAGCGTTCCGGGCGTCACTCGGATGTGAAGCGCTGAACAGCAGATGTCCAGCTTTAGGCCTTCGCTGCGCTGACTGCCGTTCAGGTCCACGGTAGCTGGACTGATTACCTGAAAAAACAAAGACACTTCTTGATGAATGCTATTCTGATATCCGACCTGCCGTTCTTGAAACACGACCATTAATAGGGTTGATGCGCACGACTAAAAGGGTCAGAAAAAAAAAACTTTTCCTTAAAAGAAAAAAAAATCCGTAACAAAAAAATCAGAATTTCATTTCATTTTTTTCAACCAATAGCTAACATGGGTAGACCTCAAATCCTAAACCTTTAGTTTTGATGAAACAAATTATAGCAAAAAAAAAAAACCCTAAGGAGTTATTTTTGGCATCAGAGGCGGACAAAAGTGGATTTCGGCCCGTCCATACCCGGCCGGGTTTGAGATGTGGGGCCGGGTGGCGAAAGGCCGGGCGGGCTCACCTAAGCGGTACTGCGCCGGTTTCTGCCCGCCGGTTTCTGCCCGCCGGTTTCCCCTTACCCGCCGGGTTTTCCAATACCCGGCGGGTGATGAGATACCTCGCCGGCTGGTCTCGAAACCCTCTCCCCATCGCTCCGGTTAGGTCGTGGGCAAATGGCGATTTGATTTTCCGAATGAAACTTCAGTTTGAGTTTGATTAGCAGATTGAGTTGCCTAATAGGCAAATCAAACCGCACCGCCGTATCGCCATTTGCCTACGACTTAACAGGAGCGACGGGGAAGCGGGTTCCAGACCAGCCCGCCGGGTTCCGAGTCGACCCAGCGGGTAATGAGATACCCGCCGGGTATTGGAAAGCCCGGCGGGTATGGAGAAACCGACCGGCAGAAACCGGCGCAGTACCGCTTAGGTAAGCCCGCCCGGCCTTTCGCAACCCGGCCCGACATTTCAAACCCGGCCGGGTACGGGCGGGCCGATCTCCACTTTTGTCCGCCTCTGTTTGGCATAGTCCAAACTGGTGGGAAGTGGGTGACCATGCCGATGATTCGCGTCAAAAACCAACTCCCAGCTAGCCCGAGCAGCAGTTCTTCTATGCTCTCTTCAGCGAGTCATCACACAAAATTGCGAGATACGCCATTTTCCGCAGAACCGAAAGTAGCCGAGGGTGATATGACAATCATGAATTTGATGAGAACTTGACAACCTATCCGAAGTAAAGTTATGCCAAAACTGCAAGCAGCGGTTTTTCTAGATTAAGTTACCGCATTTTAAAACACTCAGGTATCACCGAAAATTCAGTTTGGATCACATAACTCCAGTATCTGCGGTTAAGGTAGCTCAATTGGTTTACCCCTCAAATGGATTTGCACAAAAATGCAGTTACTAACGCAAGAAATCTTATTTCGTGAGGACGAAATCGTAACCAACTCTCGGCTCAATGCTATCTCCATTCTATACCTCGTTTTAGTACACCGTAACAGGTAACCTGGGTCGTGTCACTCCGCGGACCTTAGATGTATTTTTCTACGCGAATGGAAGTTAGTCCCATTCCGCCACCTGCTCCCTTGCTCGCTTGTTATTGAACCATTTGCCCCTGCCATTTGCTTCTGTAACGAGTTCACAATACTGAAGCACTGTCGGGGTACAGATCTTTTACCTAAGCATGATTTGAACACTTCTGTCCAGACAATAGCAAATAAAATGGACAAACTCCGCGGAATAATCCACTCGAATGTTCATTTTCGGGTCCCTGACAAGAGAACTTTGTTAACCTTGAAATTGGTTTCTTGACGGGACTTGCGCTAAATGGTAGTAAATTGCATGCTTTTTAACGCATAGTTAAAAGTTCGTCCCCATATTGCACGTTGTCGACGGTAGAGGGTATCAAAGTTGAGCAATTTAAACATGCGCGCGAGCTGCAGTGGGAGCTCCACGTAGCGCTGATTGGTCCGTTGCCCCATCTTCCCCGCTAACACCGAGGCAGGATGGGGAGAGAGGTGCACAAACCCTGGTACGGACCGTGTACCCGGGTATACTAGCCCTGGCAGGGCGGGTGTACCCGGGTACAATTGCAGAAGGGGTACACATACACTACTACACCGTCCTGCCTCGGTGTTAGCGGGGAAGATGGGGGAACGGACCAATCAGTGCTACGCGGAGCTTCCACTGCAGCCGCGCGCATAATTAAATTGTTCAACTTTGACGTCCTCTACCGTCGATAACGTGCAATATGGGGACGAACTTTTAACTATGCGTTAAAAAGGATGCAATTTACTACCATTTAGCGCAAGTCCCGCCAAAAAAAACAATTTCTAGCTGAACAAAGTTCCCTTGTGTTACAGAAAAGAAACTACTTTCTCCCCCACAGCTCCCCTTATGGTTCCTCTTATAAAGAAAGAACTGTACTTTATTCTTCGTATATAATATGAAATGCACCCTACTTTGACGATTCTGCGCTTCCAAAATCTGAGAGAAGCTTCAACACAGGTATGGATTTACATGACAAAAATCGGACGTTTTCCTTGAATGGTGTGACTATGAACAGTGAAGTAACTTATGCACGAAAAAACCTGATCCTTCTCCAAAATAAAGGAAAGTTAAGAAAAGTATGCGCTAGTTGAAGACAGTGTTTCACACGTATTGGGAAGCGCAATAGTCTTGAAGGCATACTTACCAGAGCTTTGTTTTCTTCAGTATGATTGGGGAAATTCGGCGCAACATACAACTGAAAATCTTTCAGAGATCCATTCACACTCATAACGTCCTCGACGAAGTTGAGCTTAAACTCAACTTCTACCTGCAAACAGAACACCTTTTCACTTCCGATCTAATAATGTCAGGTCTCGAAAAAGTTGGCCACTCCCACATGAGAACTCAACCAGACAATACTCCGATGTTTCCAATTCGACTAGTGCTGGAACACAAATATCCAGCAAGATAAATACATTTGAAAATTGCAAGGTACATCATTCAATTGACTCGTCTGATTTTCAATAAAGGAAAAAAATTACCTTTTTCAAACATAAAATGAAATTGGTTTAAGATGAGTTCTACAATATTTAAAGATTCCTTCTGGAAGGGGTTTAAAAGTTTCGTGTGAGTCTGTTCGTATGTAGTCGTCGCTGTAATGATATAATTAGATGATGATGTTCAATAGCTCAGAAGTACCAAAACGATGTTCAATAACTCCAAAGTACGAAAACATAACCCGAACAAGGCTTAGGCGCAGCAAACCTTGTCAGTGATCCGAACTTTTACAGAAACCTATTCCCGGTGAGAGTTGCGAAGATCAAGACCACAACAAACCGATCCGTGACGAGCCAGGTTGAACTTTAGAGCATGAATTATTTGCTTTCTTTACTAGCAGTACAATCATCATAACTGGTACATAAATTATAAAATACATTTTCTGAGTTGTTTGTAACAGGGCTTTGTGACAACTGTTGGGCCGCGGTTATATTTGGTTGAAATGTGGTTTTCTACAACTCTAGGATACAAACTTAGTTACAAACAACAATATTTATGTACCATTGTACCATATAAAGAAGCTGCCATCCTGTCCACTCATGAGCCTGACCCTTAAATTTCCTTTATTTCATAAGGAAGATTCCTGTGGTTGAAAGATCTATCTATATTGTAACTTGAAAACGAATCACTTGACTACTTACGTTTAGTACGAGTGCATTGGTAGTATCATGGTCCATGGTTTCAACCATGATGATATCAGGTTGCTCCAATTTGAGATGAATCTTGGTCATCTTAACCGGGGTGGTTTTTGCCGCTGTTTCTATCACGTTGGTAGCTCTGGACGCGGCGCTCTGCGAGCTCACCAGCTGAGCCGAGTGCGCTGGCTTGGTTTGGTCTGGTGCCTGAGGCAGGCCACGAACGAAAAAGTCCTTCACGTTCATTAGGAAGTCAATGCTTAGAATACAGCGGAAACTGTTGACGAGCATGTCCACTAAAAAAAAAGGAAAAACACATTCGTCAGTCGTGAGCGATATCAGGACAGTCTACTCTACCTAATTTCGTGTTTTTAACGCAGGCAAGCCGATCGTACAGGTGTTAAGTCCCTGCTTCTCCACAGAGACGAAACTCAAACTTGCCCGTCATATTGTCGCGGTCCATGTTGACAGTGAGCGCCAACATGCGGAAGTTGTTTTCGTCGAAGGAGAGATTCGACGGGATGCTTTCCGGATCCGGCTGAATCCGCTTGCTTTCCATGAACCTCTTGATCTTGCTCTTGCGCCCATGACGCGTGTCGTCCAGGAACAAGTCTACAAGTGACATTGACGTGTGGAGCGACCCATCAGATTTCATCAACCCGTGCAAGGAAAGCCCGTTGATTATGACCCTCGCCAAACCGTTCTCGTACTGCGTGTCATTCAGGGCATCTTGGACGGCCTGCAAGAAAATAAGAGCCATTTTCATTCGGGGGTTGCACTGACAAGATATTTGCCAAACTTCAAAATACTGAAAACTTAGACCACTCCCTACTCTACACAATCTAAGTTACTTACGGGTGTATCACCGCTGAACAATGCGACCACTAGGCTCTCCATTGAGAAACTAAACTTCATGAAAACGTGGACTTGAGTGGTTGCCATGGGCGTCCCCACAGCTGTCTCATCTTTGGATTCAGGAACACCTGGTGATAAGGTAGTTCGGGAGGTTACAGTTGCACTGAACATTACTACATCCATACGCGTTTAGTTGCCGATGAAGTCACATAACAGAAACAAGATCATTTTAAATATAAACAAGAAATGGGTGAGAAGTTGATGATGGAAAAGGTGAGAGACTGACCGGTCTTACTAACGGCGACCGTTGTTTGGGAGACAGCTGCTTCCACACTCTTGTGCGTGTCTTCAGGAATGTCGCCCAGATTTTCTGACAGAACTTTCATTGCCATCGAGTAATCACCTTCGCTTAGAGCAAGCTGCAACAACGGATAATGTCCTGCTCAACGACCAAACTTCTCTGAGACAAGATCATGTCATCGATCAAATGAACCAACCTCAATAGCTTGAAGCTCAGCGGAAACATCCAACTCTGGGGAATCTTTAAACCATGCCGCTGACAAGTTTCTGACAACGGTTAACTTGAAGCTAATAGGTTTAAGTACGCCGCACTCCGCGGACACACTGTGACTTCTTTCTTCCAAATGCACCCTGGCACAGCAAGAGAAAAGGGCAAGATGTACACTTGAGCACTTGTAAACCACCCAGTCAATAGCGGTTTAAATCAGAGATTAAGATCGTTTCAATATGGCAACTTGGAAAACAGCAAATGGCTACTGTTATCCAAGGTACGCCACAGGGTTGAATCGATTCTGACCATAAAAAACAAGAAGATTCCAAAAACACTCGTTAGGCAGGGTTCGGTAGAGTAATGTTTAGGTTCGCTTGCGCTAGGTTGGGTTAGGCTAGTGATCAGGGTAAATTGGGGTTGGATTGGAGGGTCGGTTACATTATATATTACTGAGATTAAATGCAACGGACGAACTCTTGGGGTCCTTACCGTGAAACTTTCATATTGTCAAGCGTTAGGCTGATGTAATCCAACGTTGCAATGGCTTGGCTCTTCACTTTCCGGGTCTCAAAGGTGTTGACGATACTCAGCCGACCGAGATCAACCAAAAAGCCGTCCGTGCTGAACGAGTTGACAGGAATTATGACAATGGGCGCCTTAAACAGATGAGCACCTTATCAAGGACCGTCCCGTCCTCCCGAAGTCACAAATCGCCAAACGAACACATTACGCTACCTTCAACTCAATGTCTAGCGACATTCTGCTAGCTTTAGCATACACATCCTTAGCGTTCTCTCTCGCCGCGATGGCGGCGGCTGCCGAAGCTTCGTACACGGCAGCTTGGGCAGCCTGGAAATTGTTGAGGAATCCCTAAAACAAGCCAGGCATATTAATGTTGACGAATATTCGTCACAAAAATTGAAGGTAATGTCAACGAAATGCAGATGGGAATTCAAATGACTACCAGCTCGACAAACAGAAATGAGCAAATCTTGTTGTTTGTTCATGAGTCGGGACCGATTGAGCAGTTTCTTAGGTATAAAAAAAAATCGGAAAACGCCCGGGAGAGCGATCTGAAAATGCTTTGGTTGGCGGGAGAACGCTTTTTGAAATTTCAGTTTTTATGCAATAGCTTTGAGAAAATTTCTAAAAAAAATTCTGTCAGGTGGAAGAGCTTGTGGGACCTATTTTCAGCTAAAGACATGACCTATCTATTCATTGTTTGTGTTTTGTCACCTTGCAAACATGCCAATTTTAAGTATATTTGATTAAATAAAGGGTACTTTTAAAGATTTTCCTAAAGATTCCTTTGAGCTTTTTGTGTGTTACAACTGACTGAGCGTCGTCTACCGCCTGTGCGAGCCGATGCTTCACACAAAAAGGGGAAGGAAATAATCATATCTCTCAGCAGAGGACGTCTTCGTGCAAAATCTTTAAAATATTACTTTTCTGCGTTGCAGCTATATGGTAATAACTGAAAGAAATACATTTTTGGACATCAAAAACACTCAACTTAACACTAAAAATAGCATCAGCTTCGATTGTTTTCTATTAGACAGAGCTATTTTTCCATGCTGTGTACGCGTTTTATGTGATCATAAAAAGAAGGTTAGGTCTATTCGAACGCGTATGTTAATGCAAGAGAGACTTGAACGCACGGAAATCAAACTAATGCATTTTAAATGGGAGGTGACTTGAACGCACGGAAACCAACCAAATACTTTTTAAACGGAGCCGCGTGTAAATATTCTCTTTTAAAAAGAATACCTGCAATATTTGTATAATCGAATTCGCTTCATTTTTCCACTGGTTCATATCCAATTAAACCTCAATCGAGTTCCTCACTTCAATGCGTCGTATTGAATGTTAAAACTATTTAAAAATACCTAGCATCGTTGACAGTTCAACGAGCTTCTATAGTCTACTTGCGAGCTGCTTTCACGCTGTGTTTCGTGGGTTGAGTTAAATGTATTTAATAAAAAGGCAAACTGAAGGAAGGTGATGCTACATTTAAGGTGAAATTAAGTGTTTGCGTCGTCCAAAAATGTATTCAAAACAATAGGTACCACATAGCGGCAACGCAGAAAATTAAGATATTAATGGCTTTGCACGAAGGCCTCATCTGCTGAAAAATATGATTTTTACTTACTGTATTTCCTTCCCTTTTTGTGTGAGTGAAGCATCGGCTCGCACAGGCTGTATACGAAGCTAAGTCGTTTGCGGCACGGTATTAGAAGGCAGAATGTCTGGAAACAAGTTTACTCAAAAAGCTCAAAGGAGTCTTTCGGAAAATCATGAAAAATACCCTTTATTTAAGCATAAAATACTTAAAATTAACAACCACTGGATAGATTGGTCATCTTTAGCTCAAAAAAAGTCTCACAAGCTCCTCCACCTGACAGATTTTTTTATTTTTTTTCACTAAGCTCTCAGACTGCTTTTAAAGTCTAAAATTGCATAAACAGGGAAATTTCCTGAACGCGTTCTCCAGACAACAAAATCATTTTCGGGTCACTCTCCCACGCGTTTTCCGATGTTTTTTTTTAAATACCTAAAAAAACAATTTCAATAGATCCCGACTCATACACAAACAATAACTCTTTTTTCCCGAGCAGTGTTATTCGCACTTCCTACACCCCCTAGATACAAGTACATAGCTCTAGTGAGGTAAGGGCAGGTTAGATTAGTAAAGTTGGTTAAACTTAGGTTTCAAAGTCTATTCACTGTCTAAAACTACGATACACTCCTGAAATTAATTGGGGGCCGTTTATTGATATACTGCAGTTTCTCAGCCCTTCGACTATTGGCCTTGAACTTTGGTAAAGACGTTCTCTGTCAAGTCGAAAAACACCTCTGTGAGTTAAGAAGACTCTGTAAGTTAACACCGCGACGACAGAAAAGCTTCTTACCTTCTCCTGTCACACACATGGTGCACACAAGATACTAGTAAAATAAAAGAAATAGTAAAATAATAGAAAAAATAAACAAAAAAAAATACATTAAGCCTCACAGCTAGACCTAACACCTGACATCTGGTAAACATCCACCTTTCGTGGTTCATGTAAATTTTCTTTCAGTTTTTTTTTTTACCAAAAAAGTTACTTTTCCATAACACTCAATTAAATTAACCTACCTGAAAATTAAAACATTATAAGTTAGCCTACATCGGTATGATACCTTTTTTAAAGTCTTTCAAGATTCACTGAGCTCGTTAAAAAGGCGCTATTATTTCAAAAAGCACGCCTGATTTTTAAACTGCGTGAGTTTGAATAGAGATGAACATAGCCTAATAAATTATCTGGGCTAAGTTAAGATATAGGGTTGAGCTTACACAGAAAATGTAATAAGCCCCTCGTTCGCAACTCGTAAGACTGAGTTTTGGATAATGCCTAGTTGGTCCAGCTTGCTCCATTTGGTGGTGATCCAGTACTAACCCATTTGTGGAAGCTGCCAACGTCGGTGAAGCACAAAAAGGGCGGTTCGAATCAGATCCGTGGAGGTTATGGTCACACTGAATACAGGTGAAAGAGGGTGCTCGGCTCGCGCTACCAGCTTGCTACCACTAAATTTGTAATAGCCGAACGTTTCCCTTCTACTCCTTGACGAAAAAGCTCTCGCTGTGGTGCGACGTGGCGGTATTATTCTGGCACCTCCATTGGACCGGACAGACAAGAAGCGCCCCCTTTCACCAGGAAGTTAACACACACGGTTCGAAATACTAAACTCGTTTCTTGACACGACAGAGCGTCTATATCATTTCAAGGCTATAAGTTGAACACCTCAAAAACCACAGCATGTTTAAAGTAAACCCCAATACACTCCAGCTGTATTTTTAAACGAGATGCGTGTTTCTAGGAAGATTCAAACAAACGTTCTCTCAGCCAAAAGACTTACCGTTAAGGAGGACACGAAGTAGTTAATGAACACCAGATGCATGCAGCCCATCCGCACCTTGACGACCATATCGACATCGTTAACATCTTCATGGTCGTCTAAATCGTACATCGCGACACTCGCTGATAGAACATCTTCATCTGCGTACGACAACACCTACAAAAAAGGGGGTTGGCCATTACGTTCATAGCGTCAAAAGATAGCTTTAAAACGGATGTATACGCGATTTTGGCTCCTAAAGAAAAGCACACTCGACAAAGCCCCTTATCATCGAGTGGAAGAAACAGCCGCTTTCATTTCCTTATTTTATTCTGGGGGCAAATTTAAATACCGGGCCTATCGCCGGCCAATTGATTTAGAGGCAATTCTCACCGATCATCTCAAAAATAGTTAGCAATAGAAGTAACTCCCAACCAATAGAAGTAAAAGCAAGGCTGCATTTTACACTAGTTTGCATAAAATCGATTCGAACGGTATTGACGATTTTTTAAAAATACAGTACACGGTTAACAATAAAAAAGCAATCTAGGGAAGGGGAAGGCCTTTTTATTCGATCACCTCAAAAATCGTTCAAGAAATCGAAAATTTTATTGGTAGCAAAGTTGTTGGACTTCAAACCTTTAAAAGGACTCCTACTTTCCGATAGCTCCTACCGTTCACAAGATGAGCGCGATTGAAGAATTGCACAGGAAAAGGAAGCCCCGATCAGCCTCTCTTACCATAGGTCACGTGACCTCATGCAAAAGATGATTGCTTAAAAGTTAATAAAAAAAAAGTTTGGTGGCGATCGGATAACTTTTACATGAATCATCGTTAACTATACAAACCGGGACGGAGGGATGGAAGGACTGACAGCAACACCGCCATTTACATGAAAATACATTTTTCTATACGTTTCAAAGGATATACACGATAAATCTAATTTTCTCTCAACTCCAGGTTTCACAGCATAACAGAGTTCCTGTTGAGCACCGAAGTGAAAAGTTGTTAAATGACTTCAAAATAAAGTTATTTTGCGAGTATCTCAAACACCACTGCGGATATCAAGAAATATCATCGAATCGAAAACGTGAGGCGTGAAATTCCAGCTAGGATGGGCTGATTCCGCGGTCTAATAGTTCTAACCGTTTGAGCTGATGAAAATATGACTCTTCACAAACGGCCCCCAGCTCCTCGGAAACAGCTGAGACTATTGAAGTAATGGGAAGTAACGCGTTACTTTTTAAAATAATGTAGCGTGAAAACTAACGCGAATCGAACAATGTAACAAAGTGTTGTTACTATCTCGTTAATTTTTATCATCCGCGCCGCTTTTAGATCCTGATACAACTACCGCCTGAGCTTCGAAGTTCCGACGCATCGGTTTTTTCACCAAAAAAAACAAACAAAAAACAAAAAAACAGCATGCCACCAGAAGGGCGCATCGAGACAGTTTCCTCGTAACTGACTTCCTCTCGTCTAACTTTGTACAATCTATTTTATTTTTTTTACAAATTTGTAATCTTTACACACATCAATACTTATTATGAGCGAAATGCATGAAATTGCCAGTTTCCGGCTCACCCGTACTTTTGCCGCCTGTCGCTTAACACTGAGAAAAGGCAGTGTCGAAAGAAAATTCATTTTACACACAAGACCGTAGTTCAAGTCAGGGACGGATCCAGGGGGAACGGCAGGGGAGCAATGCTCCGCCCCCCTCCCCCTAACGACCCCCGAAAAAAAAGAAAAGAGAGAGAGAGAGAGGGAAAGTTGAAGAGAGTAAAGGGGAAAAAGAAGAGGGAAGTAAAAAAAGGGAAAAGAGAGGAAGAAAAGGAGGGAGGAAGGGAAGGAGGTTGGGAGTGGGAGGAAGACCTATTTGGTACGTGACAGTCATACCCTCACATTCCCTCCCTAAAAAAAAGGAATATTTAGGTAATTCATGAGCTACATGAGCACGCCTAGATTAAGTTAACATCGAATATTGTTGGGCATTCTCCCGCTCAAAAACATCAAGAGATATTTAGCAGACACCTAGTACTAACATCGCTACTAAGATCGTAAAAGAGTAGTTTAACAAACGTACGAATCTCGCGGAAACGGTAGCTAGCAGAGGTCTGTCAAGTCTCACTGAGTTTTTAACAGAGGAAACTCAGTTGTTGAAATCTGTTAAAGTAGGTGCGTCGGTGTATTTTCTAAAGCTGATTTGTTGAATGTACATTCTTGTATACAATTACGAAGAAAATGTAGATTTAGGTAACACTTGCACGCGTCTTAAAAATCTATTTTTCCTTGAGTCGTTATTTTGCATCTACCGCGCACATCCGACTAGAACGACGTGATTATACAATATAACATGAAATATCGAAAAGCAGTATTTTTGGGTTGTAAGGTCCTATGTTTTGCCACGACTCTAATGTAAGCATTACTCGACGTCTTCTAGTTGTTAACATCAACCATTTTAAGGCTCACCTACCTGTACCTTTATCGGATATCGACTAAAAAATTTAACATCTACCTTCTACTTTATAAACTTTTTTTAAGAGATTTTCTCTTAAAAAAATCAAAGAACGCTAAGATCTCGAACGATTGCTAAAGGCATACGCGTAGGCAACCCGCACGGCGTTCTTGGAAACCCCTGAAACCGCATCTGGATCCGTTCCTGGTTAAAGTACCGATATCACTCAGTTTCCAGCCTTTTCACTGAGTGGACGTTTATGTTTAATTATGTAAGTATTGAATGTAGCGTACACGTGCACGAATGTACAAGTATAACGCGCAACCAGGTTTAATGATGGTCCAAACAGAGAAATGAAAAATCCCCACGTGAAACATGCACCCGAATTCCAGTAGAAATGTCGAAAACGCCAGCACAGCGACGAAGTGCGATGATACTGTCACAGACTACCGTTGACGGACGTCATGCGCTTCCTCATTCTCCCCCCCCCCGGTCCCAAGCGAGAGGAAAGTCCCAGAAGAAAGGCACGGGACCAATATTTGGAATCGTTCTTGCAGTGTTCATTAACGTATTTTGGAAAAACGAGCTCCTTAGATTGAAACATCAACCGCTACAGTTTGACTCCAGGGAGCTCGTTTTCCTTATAAATATATCTGTGAACACAGTAAGAGCGATTTTCAATATCTACGCCGAGCATTCCTGGTGGGACTCTTGTCTCACTGGTACGAACTGTGCGGTTCACACTCGCTGGAGACAAAGGGGAAGTAAGAAGGGGACAATGACAAGCGCACGACGTCAGTGTTCCGGAAGTCTACTGCCATCTAGTGGCAAATAGCGGCCCTTCTATATTTCGAGTGAGTTTGTTATTAACCTAACTTAATGCCCACCATAATCAATCATAATCAACGCGCATACAATTGAGGATACAGGTTTTCATTGAGTACCGTAAGTGCACCGCATAACCTTTATTTTCAAAGCCTTTTAAAGAGTGCTAAATTTTTCAAAAATGTTCTGTTACACCGCACGTAAGCACTCCAAAAAAAATCTTAACCATCTTAAAGGCTTAAAAAGCCACCCCCCCGCCCAAAAAAATGTGTGCGTTATACACGAAAACAAGCAGTACGATGGGCGTGCGCTGAATAATCTGAAACCCTAGCATAAAGCTAAAAATCTATATGAATGTGATTGGTCAAACGAAACGGAATATTAAGTAAAGCAACAAAACATTAAGGAAAGTTACTTAAAGGAAAATTATGGCGTTACTTTTTTAGGGAACTCGATACTTGCTACGAAACGAAGAAGACTAGCGATTCCTTTTTTTCGACACAGTAACGAAGTAACGTAGCGTTACGAGGAAAAAAAATGTAATTAAACGGAGTATGCCGCCATGGGCGCGCTCTCCAGCCCAGGAAAACACAACGTTTGGATTCTTAAGTTACCGATCATGAAGCTTTTCTGTCAGAAAGCCAATAGGATCGGCTGTACTTCTGAAAAGAAACTTGTGCCAGTTTTCCTTACCTTCTTGAAATGCGACCTTGGACTCATGTCAAGCATGGAAATATCGCTGAGTCGCACTGAGAGTTCAGTGCTTTGCTTCTTCACGGCGATTGTTACAAAAGCTCCACAAATTGAGACCGAGGCGATGGCTCTCTCAGCGGTCACTATCTGACCTCCGACGCAGTTGAGTTTAATCACTACTTTCAATTCTACAACAGATGAGGGCTTTCGTTTCCTTCGCTTGGCAACTGAAAAATGAGAAATCAACATTATGGAAACTTGACAAGAGGCGTCACGTGATTGATCGTCACTGCGAGAACTAGAGCCCTCTAGGTAAGGAAACGCTCATGGTGTTCCTTCCCGGCTGCTTCCCGGGGACCAAGTGAGACACAGCAATGCGGATTCCCATGCGTTAGAAAGAGACAATGCCGACACAAGATGGCGGCGCCAAGTTTTGGGGGTTTCATTGGCGTTTCTTTACCAAGAGAGCTTTAGCGAGAACAATCCAGCCAATCACAGCGTCATTTTGACGCTTTCTCTGCTATAAGATGTTGTTTGGAGTCGTTTATTTATCACGTAACCCTCGAGGGTTTTGTATAGGAGAGGCGTTACGTGGGGGGAGGGGGTCAGATGTGGCCTTCTTTGCGTTACGTGGCAAAGGGATGATCACTTACCCGTTTTTGGCTTAGTTGCGACGACGTTAGCTTCTTGGGCCAATTCAATGTCCTCCGTGATTGTCGTCAGTTTTCTCGGCGGCGGTTTTTGCGAGCTGCTTTTCAAACTTGGCGTTGTTAAAGCTTTGTCCAGGCGACTCTGAAACAGCCATACAATGCTTCACATTCGATTCGGTTCGTCCAGAGAGGAGACCCTTTCTCAAAATCCTTGACATTTCCTCACTCGCGATCCATCACGCAAATTCCAATTGCACATTTCCCGGCTGCGCTGTCAATTTCAAAGGTGACATTTATTGTGATACACCTCCATGCTTTGAGCCGTGCGGAGCGAAGCACAAGGCACTTACACTAAGTTACATTAACCTAATAAAACGGTCGCTAAGCCAGAAGCCGCTTAAATCTTGGTGGCATTGGTGGCCTTCGAGAATCACGCGGCATCATGCTCGGCGAAAGTCGAGCGTTGCTGTAGTGAATCGCGGCACAAGGCATGTAACCTAAACAAAGTTAACCTCTTTGATTAGCCCAATTAATCAAGAAACGTTTAATAAATGTCGTTGATCCTCATCGGTGAATGAAAGATGAAACTATGACAGAGCACAAGAGGTGGAAAATGCCACCTTTTAATTTTACAGACTATTTGATCAGGTCATTTCACCTCCAAGTCAAGTGACTACTTTTGTTTGGAGAAATGTGTTGGCGAGACTACAGGCGTGAAATCGCGCTCCGGCTTGAATTCACTCGAAGATTTACTCCTTACTAGGGTGAAAATCGCCTCTGTTGAATGGACTTTGCGAAATATTTGCCCGACTTTCACTCCAAATCTTCGGAGCTCTCAATTTGGCTCTAAAGTAAGGAGAAGGGCGGTTTGAAAGAAACGGACCAAAAATTCGCATTGTTACCTCTACGCTTTCCGAGACTAGTGATCTTCCATATCAATAGAACGGTTATGGAGAGCTTTCAAAAAAAGAAAATGGACATGACTCTATCAATGAAAATCAGCTCGCTGGAAGGTATTGAAAGAAAAGGAACACGAGGACCGACAAAACGCAGTACCGTAATGTTCCGCGTATAAGGCGCGCCCACGTATAAGGCGCACCCGGGTTTTTGAGATCTAAAATATGAAAAAAAATTAAGCTCCACGTATAAGGCGCACCTTCGACTATGCCGCCATTGGCGGCTCAGGTGCCTCGCAGCCTATCAATTTTGCCGCTAGATCGCAGCAGAAGTTATATTCCACCGCCCTTTTACAAAATAACGTAGTCTGTCATCAGCGTTGATG
>Ga0058701_10001742_pt1 | contig 15833 bp, 12 predicted proteins | sample AgamicOrMae_FD_97039 | JGI IMG/M metagenome (GOLD analysis project Ga0058701, IMG submission 97039) | Agave microbial communities from Guanajuato, Mexico - Or.Ma.e | ecosystem: Host-associated > Plants > Phyllosphere > Phylloplane/Leaf | place: Guanajuato, Mexico | collected 2012-06-04
AGCGACAGAAGTGGGCTACTTCGGCGGGCGCCGCAACTGGACGGTTTAGAAAACGAGTTTGCGAACTGTACGGTTTAGAAAATGCAAATCGGAACTGGACGCTTAATGCTTGTAGCCCCCGAAATAATTCAAGAAACTAGTGGCATCAGACCCGGCGACTTACATTACTTACTATAAGGTAAGCCTCACCGACGAAAGATGGAACGCAGCCTGTGGACCTTAAGGGATTCGCATCGCGTGACCCCGAATCACCTCGCGGGGAACTTTATCGAGCGGTGCAGCCGGCACGGCGCGGGGCGCCTTAATGACTTGCGGACTGCACATATTTGAGGTTAAGGCGCGGGAATGGGACGCCGCCTTGCACCGAGACCACACGAGGTGCTAAAGGACATTAGTACGTGACGGCGGTGCAACAAAATGCAGGGCACTGCCCGGAAATGGCGCAGCACAGAGGCGATGTGTCCGCAGACGGACGGACGGCGCAGTGGCGCAGCGGGCAGTGGCGCGCGGTGGCGCAGGGAGCGAAACCTGAACTGCAAGCAAGGCGTGATGCAGATTCGATGCAATCTCGCTCCCGTTACTTCCTTTCAATGGCCCTTGTGGGTTGACCGACTTGCTGCATCTGATTGGGTCGCTTATAGGGGAATAACATTGCTCGTCTAGTACTCTACATGACCGACCCGACACGAACTTCCCTGGAAACACTTTGAATTGACTTTATTATTATTTGTAATTATTGGGGAATAAAGCTTTGGACGGTTTCAGTCATGACATTTTCTTTGGATGAGAATGTGGTAATCTTGGGTGAGGTTACATACCGTGCTAAATAAATTTCCTAGGTTAAAGTTTGTAATTTAGTAATTTTATCTTTTTTTTATGTATATTTAGTTTTGACATCCTGAAAATGTCTAATTGCACTTTTATTAGGGTTATATTTTTTGAAGTATTTACTTGCTGCCTCATTGAAAATATATCAGGTTGGTTTCCGTTCATTCAAGTCACACCTCCCATTGAAAATGCATTAGGTTGGTTTATGTGCGTTCAAGTTTCCCTTGTATTAACATAAGCATGTAAATAGAAGTGACCTATATTTTGTATTGTGATTATTGCGATGCGACACAAAATTATCTAGTATTATTTGGCGGAACGTTCAAATCGGCTTAGGTAGATTGGATATGAATTGATATGATATTGGACATGATATTGGCTTGATTAATTCAATTGATGTGATATTGGATTGATTGGATATGATATTGGATGTTGGTGAATTGACGTGTGGGCGAAGATGAGGTTGTGCAAAGAAGATAAGGTTGTGTGTGGGCGAAGTTAGGTGAAACCCGGCTCGTTCAATCAAAAGTAGATTTAAGGAAACTGGTTTAGGTAGTTTTGAGTTTTGAGCAAGCTTAGCTTAAGTTCAAAAGGCTTTACTAGTGTCTGAAAATTTGAAAGAAAAAAATAAGTCTAATTTAAAGATACCTTTAAAAAAATCCAACGCTGATACTTAGTGTTTTTTGCATTCAAATAAAACAAAAAAATGCGCCGTTGAAAAGTAATATCCTGTGACAGTGTATGAAACCAAATCTTCGTAGAAATCCGCCGCGCCAACAAGTATGTCCGGTTCGAATTTCGCGCCATATCACAAGGCGTTCTCCTCCGGAATGTCAACCAGAGACTACAATATCAATGTTTCCTCAATGATTGATATCTTCCGGATGCTGAACAAGTTTAGGTTTGCGAGAGGAGGGCGTTACCGCAATCAATAGCCCTTGAATTGTGCGCCCGCACGGCCCACGCAAAGCAAAGGTCGTGCCTTACGTCACGTCGGTAACGCAAGCGCGACGCAAGCGAGCCGCTACGAGTCTCGTAAGTGCGACTCGCTTTTGAGGCGCAGCCTTTGAACACTTTGGCTATTTAGCTTGGTTCTAAAGAAGTTAGTTTTCGGCTCGACTGAGCTCTGCGCGGCGATCTAGCTGAACAGATTGGCATGCCTTACCCAACCTAAAACTTACCTAACCTCCACGATTAACCTCAACCGTTTAGCGTAACCTAACCTGTAAGCTCACCAAGCTGGAGCCGTCCTTTACGTGCCCTGTTTTAGACATTTTTTGACCCTCCTCGGTGCCCTCAAACGTAGGTTTCCCCGTAAGACCACTTAAATGCCATGCCGGACCCTTAACGTCCCCTCCTCTTCCCTCTCTAAAGGGCACGCAATATGGACGGTCCCCAACCACCCCAAACCTAACCTTACTAAAACTTACCTTGCCCCAGGAACCTTTCAACAATACTTAACCTAAATCCACAAAAACTCGCTTAGCATACTCGAATGTAACCTAACCTAACCAAGGCTATACCATACCGAATTTAACCAAACCTTGTTAGCCTTTAATTTACGAATCAATACCGTGCGTTACTTGGACTTGGAACCACTGGACTTTAATATTTTAAAGATTTTTTAAAATATTAATATATTATTGGGGGGGGGTCGTCGTCTTGTCCATACTTAGAAATCGATCGGTCGATTTTGTTCATTAATTTTATGCCCATAAATTTTATGGGAGTGTCTATTGACCCGACTGCCACTCAGAAAATGTATTAAATTGGGTTCCGTGCGTTCAAGTCACCTCCCATTTGAAATGTATTAGGTTCGGTCCCGTGCGTTCAAGTCTCACCATATGAATGCATGTCGGGTCAATAGCAACACCCAAATTTTATCCCTCAGCTGCAACTGATTGTGAGCGACTGCTGATTCAGGTTGTTAAATTAGTGCTTTGTCCCTGGTGTTGGTTTTGTGCAGATCCGCTTGGCAATGAGAGTAGGACCACAGAGGTGGAAAAATTCTACCTTTCAAATTTACTGTACACAGAGACATGCGGCTGAAAATAAGCGTACCTCGTTAATGCGTAATAAAGTGTGGTGTGCGAAATAAAATGCGTTCCCGTTAAAATTTAAGAGGCTATTACGCGCGACTTCCGTTTGATGGCTTGTTTTGCGGCGGGGAAACCGCAGACTTGTTGATGGGATCCCGACATGTGTAGCGATGATGGGATGTGGGAACGAGTTGATACAGTTCGTTCGCTAATTCCGTTCATCTTTGCGTGTTGCAGATATAGACGAATGTGCAGATCCAGCGATCGCGGCGAGATGCGTCCCAAACGCGGAATGCTGCAATTTGCCGGCGCATTTTCTCTGCAAGTGTCTTCCCGGATTCGAAGGAGATGGCGAAGTGGAATGTCGAGGTAAGAGTCCCAAAAAAGTTGACTCGAAACATAAGCTAGAACCCTGTTTATTTTTCACCCGTCCATTTGGGAAAGGCCTCACTTGGTTGTTTCTGTTATATCGCAAATACCCTAAATTTTAAAGATACGAACCTCCATATTTCTTTGGCGCTAATTTTTCGTCGTAACAAATTTTTGTATATCCAGTAAATTGATTTAATAGCCGTATTAGATGTTGTGCAGCTAATTTTAACATTTGCAAACAAATACTGCTGCTTTCATAGTGTAAACTAACCCCAGTTTTAGGCATGAAGTTAAGGGGAAGAGTGTAATTTGTTGTTTTTTTAAAGATACTCCTATGTATAACCATATCAATGGATAGCTCTCGACGAGACCTTTTCATTGATATGATTGTTGATTGGTTTATCTTCAAAAATAACCAAAATACGCTCTTCCCCTGTTGCACCTCTATACCCGAAACGGGTGTGAGTCAACCTACAACAGGGGTTAGATTTACTGTGTCGAAATTTGGTTTTCCGATTTATAAGGCTAAAACTTATCGACTATTTATTTTGAAAGAAGCATTATGAACAACGTTAAAATATTATGTAAAGTATTTGAATTAACAAAAAATCGATTTATTTTCAAAAACTGTAATTTGTTTAAAACGGTGATACTCTTAAGTTTTCGATTTGTTGGCAAGAAAAACATCCAAATCGGAAGATGCCGACGCAGTTTACCTGTCCATTTATAATAGTCGTTTGTTACGGAAAAACCTGAAGATCATACTTCCTTTTGAATCCTACTTGTTAAATAAGATCTTATTGAAGAGATCTTTTTTGAAGTTGTTGAATGCGTCAGTCATCTAAAATCTCAGGCTGGATTTAAGAGTTCACTTACTTTGCGCAACACTTGCAACTTTGTGTATTGTAGATTTTACGATAAATTCAAATGTTAAACCCTTTTTTTTATGTTTGCGGATGTAAAGTTCTGGATTCCTCCGTTTATAGCCTATTTTGAACTGATGCACAAGCTTGTGTCTGGACGCTTGAACAGATATTGGTAACAGATATTGTTATAAATTCCCTCCCTAACAAAAAAAAGGAAAGTGGGCGGGCATTTTATTAACAAAATCCAAGTGGATAAGGTTGGTTCTCGAGAAGTTTTCACTACGCAAAATCCCGAGTGTTCTCTTTTTTAAGAAAGCCCAAAGACGTTCTGGAGATTTTACTGTTGAGGTTGTTGTGTTCTTGACATTGTGTTTACAACAATTATTTTTTTTTTCCAGATATTAACGAATGCGAACATCCGGAAGCTTGCGGACAGAATGCGGTTTGTGTCAATCAAGTGGGAAATTATTCGTGTCACTGCCTACCAGGATACAAAGGAAATCCATACAACGAGGTAAGCCATTTTGTTATTGCCACAAGACAATATAGGTGTGACATCAATTTACGAAAACTAAACGAGTGTTGTATTCTGATACAATGTATTTCCTGCGGTCATTTTCGGCTCAACTTTTTGTAAAACCACGAAGAAACCATCGCATCAGTAATGTGGTAAAAACTAGGGCGATTTCAATTCAGAAAGTAATTCAAAAAATCACATCAGAAACTGAAATCATAACAGCCCGTTTTTTCTGTTTTTAGGGCCATTCTTTGTTATAACGACGTTTTAAAGGGCCCTCCAAAATATGCTTTCTTTAATTAATCTGCTTGAGATAAAACTTCGCCTTTTTTATTTTCGAAAGCAGTTTTTTGGCGTCGTATTTTCTAAATTCAAAAAAAAAAATACCGATAGCGGAGTAACTTTAAGGTCGTTTAAGAATCATTCCTTTAACCCTTAATAGCGCCAAAAATTTCACATCTTATAATGAGCTTTTTCAGCATTGTTGGTCATTTTGACCTTCGGCAAATATGAAATAAATTTAGGAGAAACTTTTTCCTTAATTGAATATTTTAAGAAAAGCGATCACAACCGTGACTTAAGCGAGATTTTACCAGCTTTACAATACGGTTTTACAAGCCATTAAACATCGCAACTTCTTCAGGATAAAAAAGTTTCGAGCGTTCATCCCTAAGCATAAAATCCAAGAGGTGACAACTCATGATATCCGGTGTACAAAAGGCCTTGAAATCCGGCTGATATCCGGTAGATATCCCTGATATCCGGCTGTTAGAGTCGGACGAAATAGGGCTGATTTCAGCAATTTTTCAAGATTTTTACTATCTGACCACTGTCCACTGATGTCTGGATAATTAGGTATATCCAGCAGGCATTTTTTATACTATTCTGCTGAAATCTGTCAGACATTCAATTGAAATCCGGTCAATATTCTATCGACATCCGTTTAATAGACCTCTGATATCCGGCTGTTATCCTGATATCCGGTGCACACATTGCCAGCAAGGTGTTACCCCTTAATAAAATCGGTAAATCGCCGTCGTGGGTAAAATATGCGTCGCTGTTGCAGTGTGTCGATTTGGACGAGTGCAAACAGCCGAACGCTTGCGGCCCAGGAGCGCTGTGCTTCAACACCCAGGGAAGCCGTACGTGCGTTTGTCCGGAGGGATTCGAAGGTGACCCTTACCAGGGCGGCTGCCACGACGCCGACGAGTGTGCCCGCGAAAACAACCCTTGCGGACGTGGCGCCCTCTGCACAAACCTGGCCGGAAGCTTTCGCTGCACTTGCCCACCCGGACACATCGGAGATCCCTTGCATGGATGCCAAGGTATGTGGCTGGAGTCAGCCTACTCACCATTCCTAACCCTCATTTGTTTTCCAACAGCTGCAGTCTCCCGCCTTGGAATTTAAGCTATCTCTTCCAGCGTCCTTGTGTGGTTTACCCATAAAAATTTCCGACAATGTTTTTTTTTGGATGTGTGAATTTAATTATTGTATTTTCATTGTTTGTCCGTTACAAATTTAGCTTTGGATGTTTTTAACAAAAAAATCAGTTAAAAAAATAATAATCAAATATAATTTATTTATGAAATATTTCAGTTAACTTTTGTTTCATCAAATTAAAAAAATATATATAATTATAATTTTTTTAATGAGCGTTTTTAGAAGTTCGCAGAGAATCCTCTAACTTATCTATTTTTTTTTCTCGTATCAAACGAGTCCGTCTTTATTCCTTTTTTCTCACCAAATTTTCCTTCACCAAACTCACACACAAAAAAGCCTCTGTTTAAAAATCTCTAATTTTCGTAGAGCGATAAAATTAATTACTTTTGACAGCTCAGCAATTTTTAGCGTATAAATAGGATCTCTGCCTCGGTATCAAATGTTTTCCTTATAACTCTACAGGCTTAAAGTTATGTTAGCTGATTAGCTCCGGGGAGATAACGACATCGATACAAGCTGAGTACATCCATGCAGCTGTTCGGATTTGCATATAAAATTGATTTCTTTAGGGGCTTATCTGTTGTCGGATGCCAAGCTGCAATCCTTTCCAGCTGAAGTACTCGGACGCCCGGCCAGCAGAGTTTTTCCTCTTTTTATGACAGCGATCGTCATTTCGCCATGTATTTATGTCCATACTGTACAGATATGTGTCCTTTCTGGGAAAATGTTTACATTTATGTGAACGTGCAGCATGTTGGAAACTAATGTTTTAATATCCTGTATATAACTGTCGGTACTGAAAGCGACTAAAATGTTACATACTGTTCTGATTATCCTACCTATCAGCACGATTGATAAAAATTACCTACCGGTTAATTTGCCTAACTTTGGTATTTGATAGTATTCCATGCTCTTATCCTAATTTCTGATAATATTTACTTCTTAGAAAGAGTGTCCATTTCCTACTATTATTAAAACAATAACGCTTTAAATATGAATTTTTAATGTCTGAATGTAATTTGTCTGTAATTTTAATGTATGAATTTTTTGGAAAGTCAAATTATTAGTTGATTTCACAGCGACTAAAATTTTATTTTATTTTGATGGACTTTTCTTAAAAAAGTTTTTGGATTTGAAATTTTTTTTACTTCTATGTTTAATGGGCGCATTTTTGAAATTTGCCTCGTTTTAGTCGCTTGATTTACTGCCAAAAGTGAACAGTATGTGTTGTACAGGCATTAACAGCCCATGATAAAAAGGCAGCCTATTTATTTGTTATTTTAATTCGTTGGCTTATGATTTTGATTTAAAGCGATTTGCGGATTCCGTAATTTTTAAGCTGAGTCCTTGTAGTACTCGGAATGGTATCAGATATTTCAACGACATCGTGACTTTAATGGCTGCCTTTTTCTCGTGTTAATAGCTTTGAAACATGAGTCTACTATTTGGTCCGTTCGTTCGCAGCAAAACTAGACGAGCTCAGGTGACACTAAATCATCAGGAGATGAACTGACGAGTTGACAGCAGCGGCTTGTTATTAATCGAAACATTTATTTTTCATAGAAAGAAAATGCAGCATTTTAATATCTGCGTTCATAAAACATCATGAGTTCAAACCTTTTGTACCTGCGGATTTCTTAAAGACATGCATAGGTAGTTCTTTGACTTTGAAGTACCCTACCACTAAACGGCATCCAATTTCACCTATAACTTAACCTAACCGACCTTCATCAAACCAAACTTAATCTAACTTTACGTCACCTAACTTCACCTCATCTCAAAAAATCCAATCTTACGTAACCAATTTCATCCCCGTGGGCTGTTCCCGAATTTTTACAAAGCGTTTTTCCTCGGACGAAACCTGTTCGTATTTCGCGTATATTTAGCAAAAAATGTCTCTTATAAGAATATAAATTCACCGTTGAAAACTGTATGTTTTTTCATTTATTGCCCATTAATGCGCTTGCTCAGGGGCTATCGGTGTACTAAAAAGAAAGTCATTTTCGCATTGACATTTTTGAAGCGAATAGCCGCGACCTTTTAAAAATTTCAAGTGCAAAGTCCCGCGTATTTTTTTTTAATTGACATTTTGCGGCGCTTGAATCTACTATTGACCTAACCTCATTAGCCAAACGAAAAGAAAAGAAATTCTTTCCCTCGTAGTATATCTTCTAGATAGCCCTTTCGCCCGGACCTGTCTTAGAGAGTAGATGTGCTGCGAACCCTATTCGCCTGAGTTTTGTCTGAAAAGAAAATTTGCTGCAAACTAATCGGACCTAAAATGTAACTAACTAACGCCCCGTAGACGTGGACGAGTGCGCGTCAAACCCTTGCGGCATGGGAGCGGAATGCATCAACGTTGCCGGCGGCTACAATTGTACGTGTCCCGCGGGCTTCACCGGCCCGCCGAACCAAGAGTGCTTGGATATCAACGAGTGTGGGCGCCCGACTGCGTGCGGCGTCAACGCCAATTGCATAAACATGCCCGGCTCCTACAAGTGTGTTTGTCCTCCGGGATTCAGCGGCCAGGGGCATCTCTTCTGCGAGAGTACGTCCACGCCACGAGTAGAGAGCCGTGAGGCTCTCTAACCAAGAGTCGAGGGCCTGGGGGGGGGGGCAAGGATCCGGAAACGAGAGCCGTTTCCGGGTTCCTTAAGCTTCGGCGAGGCGGGGCGCGCAATACACACTAAATCTAGGACATTTTTTTCCACCTTTTGAGTTCAACCTTTCGTTCATAAACCGGGCCTAACCTAAGCTAACCTAACCTATCAATCGCCATGAGCTTGATGCTGCTTCCCTCTCGGTGACTATCACTACCGCAGAGAAAAAAGCGGTATCAGTCATGGCTACATGTAACCTAACCTAACGTTATATAGGTGATTGTAACTTAACCTGCGCGGGCCTGTAAAATGTTGTAAAGGGTTGAACGAGGTTGAAACGCAAGAGATGGAGAAAGCGATCTAAAAACTGATCGAGAGTGCAAGCTCGGCTGGCTCGTCTTGCTGGCATCTTTCTCGAGCTTTTGCCTTTCATCAGGCGTCACAGCAGGAAGTAAAAATGCAGAAAGGAATCATACATTAGGCGTGTTCGAGGCGTCTCGCACTGAATATTATTCAAAACCTAATTTTGGCAAAAAGGACAAAAAAGGATCAATCAATCCAATGTAAACTTGTTCGGACTCAGCATAATTTCAAGTTACTATTTCTGTCAGCTTCTTGCAGCATTTTTAACAATCTTTGGAAAAAAAGTCTTAGTATAGGTTAAATTTCGTAGTTATTCATAATTTGTGTGTGTGCGCGCCTCCTCTTGTTAATTATAGTAGTACATAAATTCGTATCTTGAGATGGTGATGGTTATTTAAGTCTGTGGTGCTTTCTAAAGGTGGTTGGAGCTCTAGTCTTCGGATTTCTTGCCTTGCGTAGGAAAATTTTAACATCGGTAAGTGTGCATGCTAAGTTGCTTCTCGTAGATACAAACAGCGGCTCGTTTGTTGGTCCGTCTGTTTTTGAGTTTGATGAGCTTAAAATGGTGATACCAGCTTTTGTTTTAAGGTAGATAGCTTTGTTCAAGCATCGCTTTATCAGACCTGATTCCTGTGAATTTCAAAAGATTCCTACTTGAACATTATTTAAAATAAAAAAAATATCTTCTGTTTATTTGAACAAATCAATACTTTTCATTGATGAGTTAAAGTGCTTCTTGTGTGGAAGTTTAGGTTATGTACAGTACGTAACACTTCTTTTAGTATCCTAAAATTTCCGGTCATTGATATTTTTTCTCTATTATTTTCGGGAATTTTCTTTTTCTGGGAATATTTCCGTTCTTTGCATGTGCTCTATCGGATATTTATCTTCTGATGTATTTCTGAGCAAATCATTTTTATGACATCGATTTTTTTCTTATTCATGATCATCTTTTTTGCAGACCTTTCTCAGCGTGCCGGCTTGAGTGATGAAACCCTTTGTGCTGCTGTACCTGTTCTGTTGAATGGCCCTATTGTATCGCACTGCTAGGCATGATGCACTTTGTATTCTTGAGTTTGATTTCGTAGTTTGCTGATATCATTTTTTTGCCGTATCTTCCCACCATTCTTAGCATATCATGTGTTTTACTTTATTCTGTTCCCGTCTTGTGCGTTGCTTGTTATTCGTTTTGCTGAAGTTTCATTATTCTTCGCCTCTCTGTTTGAATTTCTCATACTTTTACCAGACACCGCTCCACACTATATTCGTGTCACTTTGAAGTGAATTTCTCATACTGGGCAAAAATTTCAGTTTATTAGGTCTACCTGAATTTTTCGGCACTTGTTTCTTTTGATTCGGAGCAAATTGTCCAGTCATATTTTGGCGCTCACGCTCGTACAAAGCATCTTAAACGGCACCTTGTTTTCAATGAAAGTAGCTCATTCAATAAACGTTGCCCGCATTTTACCCCTTTTAAAGTTGAGTTTAGATTGTCACATATCAACTAAGTATTTGGCGTGTTACAAATTTCTCATACTCTTTAGACGTCATTCTTATGAAGCCTAACGTCTCCTTTCCAATTTCTTATATTTTATGAGGCGTCGGTACATATCAAATATTTTTGGCTCGAATCGAATTTATTGTTCTTTATGTTGCTCTCCAACATATCAGATATTTGTCGCCTTGTTTCGAGTTTATGCAGATATGATAACATGTCGTGTCTTGATTTTCAGATATTAACGAATGCGCGAACAATCCTTGCGGAGCAAACGCCGTGTGCACGGATACCGTTGGTAGCTTCATCTGCTCCTGCAAAGAAGATTACACTGGAGATCCGTATCAAGGATGTGTTGGTAAGTAGCCTATCCAACGTATACGCGGAGACAATAGGCTAACTTGCAGAAGCACTCGGCGTTCAAACTTAATATCCTGATGTTCACGCAACGAAATCCCCCTTTGCAAGGTTGCTTGTTCCACTTAGATCCAAAATAGCTTAATTAACGAGTCTTTTTTTCTTTATGAAAATAATGTATAGGAACGAATCTATTTCAATGGAATTGTGAAAAAAACATAACTTCGAACCATTTTTATTAATAAAATTATACGTGTTTTTGTTCAAGAAAGTTGAGATTTTTATTACATGTACAAAATATGCTCTAAAAATAACCATTGTGGAGATTTTTGTAATTGTTTTATTCGGCTTGATTCAGATTTTAAATGAAAATGACAGTGGCATGAGATCTATGCGGCATGATAGTGGTGACGTTCATTGTTAACAGTAATTAAATCACCCTTATTTAGAACAGGAAAAAAAAGGTTTCAAATATATGTTCGTCTATGGAAGTGAAGCCCATTCACATCTTAGTAATGGTCCTATCCACCACGTTTTTTAATTAACAATAACAGCCTTTTACGTATTTTTTTTAATTAATATTCTTTTTTTTTAGATATCAACGAATGTGTAGCGCTGGATAGGCCCTGCGGTCGAAATGCTATCTGCGAAAATGCGGTTCCCGGGTACAACTGTCTGTGTCCCCAGGGATACCAAGCAAAACCGAACCCCAAAGTGGCTTGCGAACAGGTAACATAAAACCATTCTACCAACATAATAACTCTGAATGCATCCCATATTGGAGCTTCTTAACACGTGGTATGTTTTCTTTCAGATCGACGTAAATATTTTATGCAAATCCAATTTCGATTGTACGAACAATGCGGAGTGTATCGACGGCCAATGCTTCTGCCAGGATGGGTTCACTCCTCAGGGGGCGGTCTGTGTGGACGTTGACGAGTGCCTTCGCGACGGCAACGCCGCCTGTGGGCCGCATGCGAGGTGCACCAACAACATCGGTGGCGTCCACTGCGAGTGCGAGCCCGGATTTGTTGGGGCGCCGCCAAGGATGCCCTGCAAAGGTAAGCTGCCTTTAACAAGGGACACTTCACGACGCAGGAAGATCCTTCATACAGGATAACCCTACCCCTACCTAATTAGTCCAATCGCACCCTAAGTTATAGGGTTAGTTTTTTGAGATAGAATTCTCCACTTGTGTTTCTTCGCCTAGCCGAGCGGAACGTTAGTGAGGCGAGGCATAAGGCATGTAATGTAAGCTAACTTAAGCTAGGTTAACGGCCGTTGAGACTGACGCTGCTTACTTCTCGACGGTGATTACTGCAAAGAAGTAAGCGACGATAGGCTTGATGTTATCGACCAGAGCGGTAGCGAAATGAGACGAGGCACTCAACCTAACTTAACCTATGTTAACCTATCCAAAGTGAGCCTAACCTGCGCAGTCGAAAGTCGTTAATCTTTATAATATAATGAAAAACCAGGGTAAAATTATTACGGGAGAGAAAATCTATACGAAACCCAACCCAACGTTACCCAACATAACTACAATACACATTCCCCAATCTAAACAAATAGATGGAGTAGAATCGCTGGTATATGGAGTAGAATCTTTTCCATCTACCAGCGCCACCTAACCTAACCACCTCGTCCCACTCTTAATGAACTAAACCTCTGCTAAATGGAGGATATTCAAACGAGTCCTCTCCTTTCCCGCGACCATCCGACTTCCAAGGTTCACTTAAATTGAAGGATTGTTTTCCCTTCTCTTAGCTCCGTGCGAAGATGTGAAATGCGGACAGCACGCTCACTGTAAAGCCGACGGACAAGAGGCTTACTGTATCTGCGAAGAAGGTTGGACATTCAACCCCGCCAACATCGCTGCGGGCTGTCTGGATATCGACGAGTGCGACAAAATTAACGGGCCTTTCGGAAGATGCGGAGCGAACTCAGTTTGCACAAACACACAAGGAGGATACGACTGCCAGTGCAAACCAGGTTTCACAGGAAACGCTCACAAACAGTGCTTGGGTGAGTACCGTTTCGGACAAGAAGAGTAAACTTTTCTCATCCATTTTCCACATAACGCAAAATATACCCGAAATAGAGCACGGACCTACTTCTCGTTCGGCTGATTTTGAACGTAACTTTAACGCACACTTTTGTCATACAAAGTCGGAAACTTTAGGATAAGAACTATCTTTTCTTTCAGGAACATTTGAAACAATTTTCAAAAATTTATAAAACTTAAAGCAAGAAATTTTGAACGATTTTTTTCACCAAATTTCAGTAATAAATAATTACAATAAAATAGTTAAAATACTAGAAAATTAAAAGCAAGAATTTTTGAACATTTTTTAAACCAGAATTTTAGTTTTTAAAAATGGGAGTGTCTACCGACCCGACTGCCCCATTTAAAGTGTATTAGGTTGGGTTCCGTGCGTTCGTCACTTCCCATTTCAAATGCATCAGGCTGGTTACGGGCGTCCAAGTCTCCCTATATTAATGCATGTTGGGTCAGTAGTTACACAAAAATATGATATAAAGTGTTTTAGGCATATTTTTTTTCGGTTTCGGACGATTTCAAGTGTTTGTAGAAATGCATGAACTATCGCCATATATGTTTGTCACCTTGGTAAACGGTCTTAATTCGTGATTTTCAGATATCGACGAATGTTTGCGGCCTGATGCGTGCGGTGCTGGTGCCATCTGTCGGAACACCCCAGGAGCCTTCGTGTGCGAATGCCCCAAGGGGACGGTTCCAGATCCCGATCCGCACACCAAGTGCGTCGGCGTTGTGGCCTGCACTGTTGATAAAGACTGCCCCGGCAATGCTATTTGTGATAGTAGTCGTAGATGTACCTGCCCAGAACCAAATGTCGGAAGCGATTGTAGACGTAAGTACTCACACAGCCCGAGAGGTGCTCAAGAAATTACTAAAGCCTTAAACATTGTATTGCTTTATTATTTTTTTTAATTAATTTTCGGAGGTTATTACGTTTGAGTTGAGGGGGGAAGTACACCGACCGGAAAGTTTATGCTCCGATCTATTCGCAACCTAAAGTGCTTTTTCTGAACGTAATCCAACCTCTTGTAACCCAACGTAACCTAACTTAACTTTTCCTAATTGTATCTGCCTTCAATTGACCGAACTTAACCTTTCTGATCGTATCCTTCCGAACGCAGCCAAACCTTCTATAACCTAACTTACCTTAACCTTACCCGACTTACTATTTATCAGTCCATTATTATCTAGCGATCCCGTTCGGAAACAACGAAATTTATCCTAGAAAGAAGGTTATCACTCAGCACTACACTAATTGAAATCAAAATATCGTCCTCATAAAAAGGATTTAGACGTTTTTTAATAAGTCGAATCCGCACTTATACACAAGAACATATCGGTAAAAATTCCATAAACCAGTTTTATTCTACTTGAGACACCACGTGGCTGACACAGTCGGAGAACCTTCAAGTCAGGTGACATCTTGAGAAACTCTGGCCTAACATTTCCGCCCGTCTGATTGCAGATCCGTGTGAATTCGTTTACTGCGGCCCAAACGCCCAGTGCATGCTGACAAACGGAGTGGCGAAGTGCATGTGCCGTCCCGGGTTCACCGGCGTCGTCGGGGTCGTCGGGGGATGCGTGGACATCGACGAGTGCGCGGCGAACCCGTGCCCCAGCAACAGCGTGTGCTACAACGAGCCCGGGAGCTTCTCTTGCCAGTGCCCCAGCGGCAGCAGCGGCGACCCCTACCACAGTGGCTGCTCGCGCTCGGACCGTCCCGTGTCGTGCGACGCGAAGCACCCGTGCGCGGCGACGGAGCAGTGCGTCGCCGACCACGCGCTCGGGGCCAACGTGTGCATCTGCAGGCAGGGCTACGTCAGGGACGCCGAGTCCGGCAAATGCAGAGATGTCAACGAATGTCTCGAGCTCAGAGATAAGCCGGCTTGCGGTATCAACGCCGTATGCAAGAATCTGCCCGGGAGCTACGAATGTATGTGTCCGCCGGGTTTCAACGGCAATCCTTTCGCGCTGTGCGAAGAGTGCAACACGCTGGAATGCCAGTGCCGACCGCCGTATCAAGTCGTCGACGGGAACTGCGTTTTGGCGGGCTGCTCGAAGGGAGGTACTTGCCCGCCGGGTGCTGAGTGTGTCACTATTTCTGGCGGGGTTAGCTACTGCGCTTGCCCGGCTGGATTCAGAACGAGCACTGATGGATCTTGTCAAGGTAACTATTGCTGCGGCTGATATTGCATGTTAGCAAGTTTTTAATCACACGGGCAATGAGAGTTAAATTATTTCGCGATAAGCAACTTTACTGCAAGTTAGCGTCTCCAGCCATATCCCAAGTAAAGCCTTTATCCCCTCTTATCTGCCGCTTTTGTATCTCGGTCAATGGAACCGTTTTTATCGTTTACTTAAGTAAACCTGTGAAGTTCGATACCTCCATGCAAAAAGGTCATAACTTAGAAACCCAGGGATGTCAGGTCATAACTTTTAGGCCGAAAACTTTAGCGTTTTAGGAATTTCAATTTCTACGCCTGCGGGCTAATTCCTGTATATATTGCATGACGGAAGCCTATTTTGATATGTAAAGTTTGTACTTGGTAGAAATGTTGCTGGAAAATTCATCCCTGAGCGTAGAAATCAGAATTCTTCAAGCGCTAGAATTTTCAGGCGGAAAGTTATGACGTCACAACACTGAGTGTCTCAGTTATGACCTTACAGCACTGAGTTTTTCAGTTGTGACTTTCCTGCATGGAGGTATCGAGTTGTCTTCCCGATTAAAACGTCCTTATTCGCACTTTTCTAAATCTGTACACTATTGTTTTTGATAGGCCGAAAAGCTGAATTAATTTTTGTAAAGTATACATTGAGGTGTTTACGAGTTAGTATGTCCTTTTGGCTTGATTTACTACAATATGATCTTGATCAATTAAACCAAGCCTATACTCAA
>Ga0058701_10001743_pt1 | contig 15832 bp, 8 predicted proteins | sample AgamicOrMae_FD_97039 | JGI IMG/M metagenome (GOLD analysis project Ga0058701, IMG submission 97039) | Agave microbial communities from Guanajuato, Mexico - Or.Ma.e | ecosystem: Host-associated > Plants > Phyllosphere > Phylloplane/Leaf | place: Guanajuato, Mexico | collected 2012-06-04
CGCTGCTCCCTTTGAATTCATGCTCGGTAACGTGTCGTTGCCACTGATGCTGCAGCGAGCAGACTCCGATATCCTACACCAGAGATTTTTAGCGGGGCCGTCCTGTTCTGGTTGGTACCACCCTATTACAGGATCCATATCAACAACTCTCTGAGACCCCCATTTAGCCACACAAGTTCATACAACTGCTAACACGCAACGCAGCACCCATAAATGCGCACAAAGTCCAACAATTGAAGTATTTAAAAAAAAATCACTGAAAAATTTACTTCATAAAATTCGACGGCGTGCACACTTAAGAGGCACAAATAAATAATGGCTATCTACGCAAGGCTACCAGTCGAAACCAGGATATATCTGCCCTTTTACCGTACGTTCATTGACATAAATTATCGATAGCTGTAATGAAGCCCATACACATGTAAAAAAATATTTCCTTAATTTCCGGAAACCTTCTAGTGTTGAAAATCCAAACGTAGATATTAAGTGGCACGCAAAATGTGTAAGGGGAAACATTTAAGTTGTCAGCCCTGATATGATATATCCGCCATGTTTTGAGTTCGTGGCAAATCTCATCAAGGTGTTAACGGGTATCGAATCGATTAAAGAAATAAAGAGGACGCTATTGGTTGGAATGAAATTGGATCCTGGATAAAATCGAACGTTTATGATTTTTAATAAATATCTCACAGATACTAACTTTGCTCTTGATACTTTTTCCACGCAGTGTTTTTCACCCACGGCTTGTTAGTTTTTCATACGCGGGTATACCGGTGTTACGCGCAAAGTTTTTAAGAAGTTTTTCCGAGGGTTTTCTCGTGGAAATGAAGCACACCTGTCGTTTCACTCCGCCTTTTTTTTTTGATATGAGATCATGATTTCAAAAAGCTTGAATCACGATCTTCAAACCCTTTCGCATCAGGCTTGGGCCTCGAGCTCCGAAGCGCGGGAAGTTTTTAAACGACTCTGGACGATGTTACTTTAAATCGCAGTCCTAGTTTTCCAGCGCCGGCGAGACGAGCGCTGGTAAATTACCCGCGAAATCACAAGGATTATGGGCACCAAATTGAAAATTCCACAATTTTTCAATACGCAACATTAAAGGAAGAACTTAAAATTGACGAATTCTGGATATTCGGATAACTTCAACGGTTAAACGAATGCACCCCCCCCCCTTTTTTTAATTAAAAGGAATAGTTTAAAAGTAGCTGAAATTTTCCTATCAATGAGTTAGTAAAAGGAAAAAAAAAGAATTTAAAGTAACGAAAACATTAGAAGAAAATAAGTCTCACGCCGATCTTTGAGTTAAAATAAGAAAAAAAGTAGGCCTAAATGAATAAAGGAAGGCACTCTCTGAGACACAAATTAAAAATAAGGGACTCTTGAAAGGCCTTAAAAAAATTAGAGAAGTAAACTTTTAAAGTTAACGTGTCGAGTTTTATTACAGCGGTACATAAGACGTAAACCTCAATTTTAACTAGGAAAATATTATGTTTGTAGTAGACAGTAAACAAGAGTTTCAAGTGATTCCCTTTCAATACAACTTCTAAAATCTCACTCGTTCTCATATTTCAACATACATCAGTATAAATATTTCCACATACTCTTCCGATTGCATATTCCTAAAATTCACAATTCTCAGTTATACAGAAGACTACACAAAGACAGTCCGAAGAATCCTACGAAATAATCCAGTCCTTAAACCACAGCGATAAGGCGTCTGTGTGGTAACTTACAAATACCAAATTTTAAGAAATCATTACTTACAGAAGGCCATTGTATTGTCACTAACCATTAATACAAAATCGGTCTTTAACACTTCCTATTTCAACAACGTTCGCATTTCGCATGACCACATTCGTAGAGCATTCTACAATAATAACATCTCCATTTATACAAAACACATTCACTCTAGAAAATCCAAAAATTACATGACTTCCATACGACTACTGCCGCCTCAATTTAAATGATAAAAGGAAGTGATTTATAGTAGCGCTCCTAAGAAATAATCTAAGTTAAGCTCATCTTCGTCTTCGTCTCAGTTTTCGACACAAAATCTCTCTGTAAGAAACAATAAATTCAAAGCGTAATTAAACGGTGGGGAGTTTCAGAGGACGTCGAATTCGCGAGAGTAACGTGCAAAAGAACATTTCTGTGACTCCATATCGGCGAGGATATACAGACTCGGTGTCATTAAACTTGACGAAAAAAGAAAACAATGTTTTTAAGAGGAAGAGTCTTTTGAGAATTCCCTGGCCGGAACATATACCTTTTTATTACAAGCACACGAAAAAAAAGTCCCCAAAGTTTTCAACCTCTAAACAAGAACATCGTCCAGAGAAGGAGAATCCAAAGAAAAATACATGGAAAAGTATACATTGATTTTGGAGTTTTAACGAATCTGTATTTTTCAGAATACGTTTTTGGAACATGTGCCTAAAGAGTGTGGAACAAATTAGAAGCGGACAGTACCTTTTTTCCTGTCATTGGCATGAAGAAAGAAAGATTAAGTTTTCCTAAACTACCACGTCAAAAAGAATAACAAAAATAAAACCCCATCGAGATTTCGACGAGGAATCTACGTCGATCGGCGATTAGTTTTCATGGATTGCATGGGAAAAACCTCATTTGGAATAACGGAATTTCACCACGGCAAAGATACCAACGACTATTCATATTAAAACGAGCGGAAAACAATAACAAAAAGAGAAAACAGAAGGCCAACTTAACACGTCATTCACAAAAATAAAACATCAACCCCTCATCAAGATTGAGGCCTTTTAAATACTGAGCACATTTTTAACAAACAAATAAACTAAATAAAAATATTGCACACTTTTCATATTGTTTGACATTTTAAAAATGCACCTAAATAAAACCACCGGGTCTTGTTAAAAATTACCCTTTATCTCCTGATAGGCTACAACGCCAAAAGAAACAGGTAGTATCACGTTCTCAAAAATTAAAGTCAAGTCGTGCTAATTAGTCGACAATTTTCTATCCCAGTCTTGATTCTATTCAAGAAATGAAATCTACATTCGCCCTTAAGGTCGAGATCATACGCTCATTTCCCCCCCGAAAGCTTTCGACAATCTTTTAAATGTCAGCTAGGACGTCATGAGCAAGAGATAATGCAGAGGGCTTAGCCCTGGTACACTGTCACACGCCGTTGCTCATGGCACCGGCGGGCGGCCGCAATAGATCTCGATACTGCAGAAGCGCTTCCCGTAAAGAGCGCGATACTTGAGCGGAAGCTGTCGTTGTGCAGTCCACCAAGTGTGGGTAAAGCCCTATTAGTTGCTCCCATGACAAGCGTTCTACTTTCCCTGGATTAGCTTTTTTCAGTGACATCACCAGCGTCGCGACCGCTTTCAACACAAACGATATTTCAGACAAGCGGTATCTGGGCAACGGGCAGTTCCCGCTCTGTCGCTCATCCTGGACGTACCGACACAGAACTTCTTGGAAGCGGTGAAGAAGTGCGGTGACCGCTAATCGGCCAGCTACGCCCCCCTCCGTCTCGCAAACCAACTCAGAGTTGACACCGTCTAACAGCGAGAACTGCAGTAACGTCTCGAAGCAAATCTTGGCGAACTCCTCGCGTAATTTCAGCTCCACGTCGGCGTCGGAGCTCCCCGTCGTGGCGGAATGGATGGAGCCCTTGTTCAGCAGGACAACCACTTTGAGAATGAACTCCTTCGGTATGTGTTGCGAGTGGGGCAGAACCTCGTCTCTCAGGAGCTCGATCACCTGGCAGTCGACGGCCTCGTCAGCTTGCATGTCTTCTAAGCTACCGTCGACCGGCGCTCCTTCTTTCGGGAACAGGAAGTGGTCCAACAGGTCCGCCAGCTCGGGCCACATTTTCGCAAAGTGGTTGGGATGTTTCCGCGCTAAAGGCAGACCTTTGTGCAGGATCCTCAGCAAACTGGTGACCGCAAGTTTCCACGTGGACGGCGCGGGACAGGTGTACTTCATGGCCAGCGGGACGTGGAGCGCTTTGATCATTTCGTGCAGCACGTCCGCCTCTAGCACAGCCGTCTCGTCAGCTGTCTTTTCGTACAGGTTAACTACCATGCTGAGAGCCTTCTCTCCGAAAGGCACGTAACTCATTGCAACCCACTCCGCCGCTTTCGACTTGCCGTACGGAGGCGGCTGACAAGACAGTTTGGAAAACCAGAGCAGCTGCTGGAAAATGGCTGGAAGCATCATGGTCGTGTTTTCCGGACTAGCGAGAGCTTCTTTTTGCAGGAGCTCCATGGCATGCAGAACGCTCTCCTGCAACTGCGTGAGGGCGACGTCCGAAACGGAGGGGAGGATGAATACGGATGCGTCGCCCGGATTTGGCACTGAAACGACGTTCTGCAGAACCGCGCACAGTTTCACGAGGTCGCTCGACTGGAAGTTATGGCTGCTATGTTGGAATATTGCGGGGAAGAGCTGCACCAGGGCTGTGAGGAAGGGCTGTGCAGGCAGGTAGGCTTCTTCGTTGCTAGACGTGCTCGTCGGAGTCGTGCTTTCCGTCCCGATGGTGAGCCAAACTCGCCAAGCGACACTCCACACGTTTTGCTCGTCTTCTGGGTTTGAGAAGACGGCCGCCGTCTCCTCAGCTTTCCCTTTATTCATGTAAAGTATCTCCTGGAATGACTTGAGAGCGGCCAATGACACTTCGTTGTTTTTGCTCAAGGCGGCGTTTTCTATGAATTCTAAGAGGAGGGCCCAGGCTCGCGGGAAGTCGCCCAGAGACTGGAGAAGCTGTCTTTTCGTGCAGAAAACGCGCGCCACCCCCGAGAGCGTAAGCACGCGGGTCTCGGCCCACTGCTTCTGGGCCGTGTTGCGCGAGTGGTGGATCAGGATGTTGCTGCCGGAGTCCACCTTCTCACTGCTCGCCGACGACGATAACGTGCGCACTTTGTCCAGAAGCGGGAACAGCACTTGCCACAGCACCGACTGCCACGTCGGCTGGTGAAGTAAGCTGCCGTGGGCCGATATGGTTGAGAACAGCGTCTGGCCGGCTGACTTGCGGACAGCAGGTCTCGAGTCTACGCAGAGATCACCGAGGCGAGCGTACAAACACATCCACAGTTTGTCGAAAGGCGGCATGTTCGGAGTGCCGGGGAATTCGGGGAAGGCGGCGGAATCACTGGACAGGGACTGGCACAGCTTTTCTTGGTTCTGAGAGAAGTAGTCTGATATGTTCCACATGAGTCCGACAGCGGTTAGGGAGATATTAAGGTCTTGGGTCTGCGATCCAAACTTGCCTGCGGTCGCCATGCACTGGGGGAGACATCGCCAGGGCATAACGGGCAGGAAATCCGTCATGACGAGCTGCAGGCACTGGAAGGCGACGCGGATGAGATTTTCGCCTTGATGGTCGGACACCGCGCCGATCATCTCTAGGACGAGGGGCCAGCCGTAGGAGAGAGTCTCGCCGGCGCAGTGGAGCACCTGCAGGACGCAGTCTAGCTGGCGCTGGCGCACGTCCCCGTGGGGCACCGAAGCCAACTCGGCCAGCGGGCCCAGCAACAGTGTCTGCAGTTTCTGGTTATCTCGCAATGGCGGCGTGTACTTGTGCTGCAGAGCGGCTTTGACGAGGCACGTGATCGCTTCGACGCCCCACTCCCGCATGCGGATGTGCGGGTGGCGACATACCTCCAACAGGTGGTTGGTCAGGGGCCGCCACAGCACCTCCACCCGCGGCAAGTTCACCTGCCCAGTTTCCAAGAGCTTCGCCACGGCGAACAGCGACGGCTCGCGATTCGAGTAGGCGAGCTCCATGGCTTCGTGGGAGAGCTTGCAGAGCGCATCAACCAGGTGGTGGAGCGCCACATCATCCAGGTACTGACTCGATTCGAACAGCCGGCTAAGCATGGCGGATAAGACCGGCCGGTCGGCCATGACCGCTGTGGTGATGACAGCGTTGGAGTCCGGCGTCGTTCGGACCGCTTTCAGGCTACCCCCTGTCGACGGCTTGAGTCCGAGGATCCACACCAGGTGCTGCAGTGTAGTGAGCACAAGATGCCAGGACGTGCCGAGGATGCTTCCGTGGCAATGCGCCAGGCTGAGCAGAGCTCGCATGCACTGCAAGTTCTTGGCGGTAAGCATGACGGGCCCCTGCTGAACGCCGATGGGCACCGCAGACGTCGGCAAGGGCGTGCCCACGGCGACCACTTGCTGCCGGTAGTCCGACTCGCTGCCATACGAACTGTACTGCACGCTCAAGTCTTGACTGCTCGAAGGAGAGTGGCCTCTCTGCGCTCCGCCCTGCGGGAACTGCGTCGAACTCAGGACCATAAGCGCGTAGTGCGGCGGCAAAGAAGCCTTACAAATCGCCGTGATAAACGCGTCCCGCGGGATCGACAAGTCCAGGAGACCGCACAAGCTCGCAAACGTCTCCACAGCCTTAAGCACATTTTCCGAGGCTGTCTCATCCGTGCTAGCGTCTATTAACGGACTGAGCGCTGCCAGGAGCCCGCACCAGCTGGAGTTGATGAGCTGCGCATCCAGCTGTCGATCTTCTTTGGGGGTCGCTTCCACGGTCACCGATATTGAACGGATGATCTCCAGGAGACAGGCGTAGGCCACCGAGATACCGTAGCCGTCCGGGATCTGCGGGGGCTCCACTTTATCCAGCATGTCGAGGTAAATGGATTTGGTGTGTCCGTTGGCGTAGGTGACGACCACGGGCAGCCAGACGCCCCTGAGGAAGAAGCCCGGCTGCGGGGAGACGCCCGGGCCTACGGGCATGCCACCGAGCAGCGACGGCGGCTGCCCCTGCGTCACCGCCACCTGCCCACTCGACGTGCTGCTCTGCCCCATCAGCTGCGGATTCACAAACAGCGACTGCACGTACGCCCCGAGCGAATTGACGATGTCTTGGAAAATATTGGTCGAGTGAGGCTTGAGGTCGTAGCATTCGCAGAACGACTTGAGCAGCTCCGGTTGGACCGTCATTTTGTGCAGGACTTCGAGAGCGAGCGACCGCTGCCAAGCGGGTTTGTCTGGGTCTAGGAACTTGACAATCAACGACAAAAAAATCTCGCACTCTGTCACTAAAAGGCTGTGGTATTTCTGGATGAGGATCGAGACAACCCTCAAGAGTCGCATGCTAATGGGGAAGTGGGGCTTCTCTAACGGGGTAGCTTGCTGGATACTCGCTGGAACACAGTTTCGGTATTTGATATTGGGGGAGAAGAGTTTTATCACCAGTGCGCACACTCGCTCTTTCAACAGCGCACTGAATTCAGGGTGCAGGAAAAAGACGGACGAGAAATTGGTCAAGACGGACTCTAAGAGCTCCAAGCCGAACGTCCTCGTCATTTCGATCATGCGCTCGAGCCAATGGGGTTGCTCGGCATTCACTAGTAGCACTAAGTCTTGAAACATGAGATACGCGTCACTGGCACACGGCCGCAAACCTTTCGGAGCCACTTTGCTGGGGGTCTTGAGTTCCTCGAGGTTTACTTCTCTTTTCGGCGCTTCTTTGGTTTTGTACTGCTCATCTTCGGACACCACCCGCTCGAACACCAGCGACACCAACTGCCGGACCGTCGCCCCCGCAGTGTTGATTGTCGTCGAGTCCTTGGCAAAATGAAGCCGAAAGCAGAGCACCAGATTCCTTGCCAAAGTCTCACCATGGACTATAGTATTTGTAGTTAACAATAGAGTTACACTTTGAAGGACTTTCACTTCTTCTGTGCCTGATTGCATCAGGCCCCATAGAGTATCTGTAATGTAGCGAGCACCCTTCTGATCAATTGCCTGCTGGGTTATCAGTTTTTGGATCATGTTGAGACATAACTTGACTATTTTTGAATCTTTGGTTTCACACCCTTGTACCAAGGGGTACAAAATCTGGTTCACAACACAAAAAATTGGAGTTTGAGGGCTCGCGGACGCGTTGCGGAGTTTTACGATACCTTCTTCACAAGCCTCCTTGATTTGCGGATATTTTTTCTTTGTTTCCATAGAGAGGTTTTTTAAATCATTCTGCAAAACCTCCAGGAATGCCTGGGAGCTTTCACTTCCCATGGTAGCTCCAACATATGCCATCTTTGTGGTCATTATAAATCCCTTCTCTTAGTAGACCGGACCCATACAAAAAGCTGGAAAGAAAAAAATTACATTAGTTTATATGAATATGAACTCATTATTGCTACTCTCAAATACATGGGAGATATAACAGTTGAAAAAGATATTATGGAAATGATGGTTTAAAAAAGTATTCTTGGACAATTTTCAAAAATATTGTCATCAAAATCATGCTTGTCACAAAGCATGAATTACAAGACAGAAAAGCTTAAAACGAATAGCACACTTTAGGCTCTTAATCTTTTTTAAAATGAAAGCAAAATACACTAGTCACAAGCTGCCAACTCAGGAATTACATTTAGTGCTCAAGCAGATACCAAATGTATGTTTTAAAAGTATCAATTGACTATCTCATGAATGTACATATGATTTTAAGCCAACAAAAACAAATTAGGACTTCACAAAATTGAAAGAACTTGGTATATGCCTGAGTTTGGAATTCAAAGAAGAACAGCAGAGTAAGAATGATAAAATTTAAAAAAAGTCTTTACACTTTTGGAATGCAACAATATCTCCCTTACTTTAAAAATAGAAAAATGCAGCAAAACATTCAATAAGTTCAACAAACTCTTCGCTGACTGTTAAAAGCTTCAATCCTGCAATTGATCCCAATATGTAACCCTGCCTATTAATGGTAGCTGTTACTGAAAGGAAATCTCTACCAAGCAATAATTGCCACCGCAATGAGATGACTAAAATGAAAAATTCAAAATATTTGATAACATTTTTCTGATATGATGTGGCTTCCAGGACAAGCTTAATATAAAAGCAGAGAACCAAAGTCAAAGCAAAACATTGCCTGGCACTTGAAGCAGAAGACTAACTTGATTGAGGTTAGGATTTGGTAAGTTGGTTACTTTGTTTACTTCATGATGCAATGGAGTAAACGATCGCAAAGCGAAAGAAGGTAAGTCCCAATATTAAAATAAAAGTAAACACCCGTTTACACACGCAAAAATTATTTTAAAAAATAAGCTTAATAGAGATGACAGGTCAATGACAACGTTGAGAGTTGGACATTTCGACCTGTCAACAGCTAAGTCCTTCGGCACATATTTTTCAATATAACCAAGTTCTAAATAAACGTACATAATTCTCACTCGCGAAAACTATTTCTCGAGGTTTTGACTACATCATGTACTGTATTAATGAGTTTAAAATATTAGAACATCTTGTTAATATTTCTTGGCTCTTCACTTCCACGGATTTCCGTTTCCGTTCCCTTTCAGCTCTTCTCTAAGGTTTACGCCCCACCCACAACTCTTTTGTAAAATAAGAAACAAGAGAAAAAATCGATATCTTTTTCTATTGAAATACATTTTTACCCAAGCCTACCATTTTTTTGTAAATGAGCAACAAAATAGGATGTTTATTTTTTTTTACCTGTTCCCTGTTTTATACCATTCACAACTTCCAGCTTACCATCCATAACTGGCTATCATTCAGGGTAAAGATTTTTCTAGAAATACGATAAAAACATAATTATTTATTTGCCAAAACAAAAACCTTTTTTGTAATCAGTTTATTTTCATAGAAATATACTCAGATGAAGTGTTCTTAGCGCTCTAACAACCATTAACAGGCGCTCGCAAGCGAAAATTTGCTCTCCGATCCGCCATTTCCGGCTGCAAAGTGACACACTTGTCTCTCTTGCACTTGTCTTTGTATATTTTGTCATGCAAGTGCGCTTGCCCTGCCATCTTTGGCTTGTGTTTTCTTTGAAAAACGGACCAATTTTATTGTTTACAGGTGAGTTGCGGTTGTTTTGGTACGATCTACTTTTGTTTACACTTTACCTTTCGCTGAAAATAAATTCGCGAGTTAAATCTGGACGTTAGTATATAGTTGCGAAGACACCTTCGGAAGTCGAAGTGACTGTTTGTATTTGGAACCATATTTATTTTTGTGCCTTAGAACGATTGAGGACGTCCCTTTCACCAAACGTATTCTGACGTTTGGCTCTTGTTGCCTTCTATCGTACTTTCAAGGATGAACACACAGTAATCTTTCGCTATCTCGCGATTGATCGTTTTTGGCCCTTTATTTAACATTGTTGTCGATATGGACAGTTCAGGCTTGCAAAGTTACATTCCCGGTAATTTTATCGCTCTATTCCGTGCCTCCCCTGAATTTTTGTTCGACTTATGCCTCAAACTCGTATTTTAGCCACAATAATAACGTTTGTGTAAAGGCAATCATAACATGGTTCACATGCTCCTTGCATGGGGTACTCATCTTCATCACAGGGGAACATCTTATGAATTATGTGAGCATTTTGAGTGACTCGTTCAGCTCAATCTGATCAGTATAGTGCATTTCCTTTAAGTAACCAGTTTTGCAAGCAGGGTTTAGTTATGCTAAAGTTCTTTCATGTGGAAAGCATCTGAAGTGTGCATTGTTTTTCCTGTACAGGACTGGTTGCGGAGTGACCTTCCTGGACATTAGTAATGTCTGACTCAACTCTTATGGACACTGATGATGGGGAGACTTCTAATTCTGGGAGCCATTTATCTCCTCTAAACTCTATCTTCTCATACACAAGTCCAGCAGTGAAGAAATTATTAGGTTGGAAACAAGGCGATGAGGAAGAAAAGTGGGCCGAAAAAGCTTGTGATGCTTTGGCAAAGAAGCTAAAGAAGAAGAAAGGAGCTTGGGATGATTTGGAGTATGCTCTGCAAAACCCAGGGCAGCCCAGCAAATGTGTGACAATACCCCGAAGTTTAGATGGCAGATTACAGGTATGTCAGTTCTTTCTTCCTCTTAATTAAATTTTAAAAAATGATGATACTCACCGTGTTTTTCTGCTTTCAGGTTGGGCACCGAAAAGGGCTTCCCCATGTCATGTACTGCAGAGTTTTCAGGTGGCCAGATCTACAAACACATCATGAATTAAAGGCCCTGGAAATCTGTCAGGCTCCATTTTCTGCCAAACAAAAAGAAATTTGTATTAATCCCTATCACTACAAGAGAGTTGAAAGCCCAAGTGAGTATGCTGTTCATCATGAGAGATTGTCAATCTTAAACCATGGTACCTAATGTTCTTATGTTGTTGCAGTCCTTCCACCTGTGTTGGTTCCTCGTCAAAGTGAATTTGCTCCTGGCCATTCTCTTCTGCATTTCCAGCAAGTCTCGGAACCATCTATGCCCCACAATGTGGCCTATTCTTCAAATGGGTTCATGCCCATTGGAGGCTCTAATCAAAACATGATCACTGGCCCCAGTTCCCCCATGAGTAGCATTCCAAGCCCTGCCAGCTCAACATCAGCCCCTCATAGCCCATTCGGAAGTAATGGCTTACCAGGTAAGAACATAGCTTGATGTTCGGTCACAAATGAGCCAGATCTTTGTCAATTATTAATTAACAACTTCCTCTCCAGAAACACCACCGCCAGCTTACAGCCCGCTCGAAGACGGCCAAGGACATCCTGATCCAACCACGGAAACTAAAGAGCAAACGGCTGTTTGTTACCAGGTACTCTTAAATCCTTCCTCTATCTGCTGTTTTGAGTGGGCAGAATGATTTTGTTCATCATTCTCCCTGAGGCAGCACGTGTTAGGTTGCGCCTTACATGCAAAATGTAAACGATTGACACAAATTATGTTTCAGGAACCCGCCCATTGGGCGAGAATCGCTTACTACGAGCTCAACAGCCGAGTTGGTGAAGAATTCCAGTGCCGGTCCACTTCAGTGACTGTGGACGGCTTTACCAGTCCCAGCCCCAATTCCGACAGGTTCTGTTTAGGACAGCTGTCTAACGTCAACCGGAATTCAACCATAGAAAATACCAGGAGACATATAGGGAAAGGTGTGTACTTTTAGTCTCTTTTCTTTTCCCAAGGCCAACGAATCCCCGCGTGTCCCATCGTGAAAACGAGATTTTTAACTCCATTGGACGGTTACAGAGTCTTGTGTCAGGGAAGCCCATCTAAGTTGTTTATTTATTGCAATCAATCATATCTGATTTGTAAATAGTTAATATGTCAAAAGGAGCAGCAATGTATCTTGATCGAGTCATTAGCCACAGGAGTTCCTGCAGCTACTTCCTCAACGGCTGCACTAGAAAGCTAATGAAGGCTTAATGTTTTACAGGAGTGCACCTGTATTACGTTGGAGGAGAAGTTTTCGCCGAGTGTCTTTCTGACAGTGCCATATTCGTCCAGTCTCGAAACTGCAACCATCACCACGGTTTCCATTCGAGTACTGTTTGCAAAATCCCGCCGTCCTGCTCTTTAAAAATCTTTAATAACAAGGAGTTTGCTGATCTCTTGACACAGAGTGTCAACAACGGCTTTGAAGCTGTCTATGAACTGACAAAAATGTGCACGATACGGTGAGTTGCTGAAAGATGAGATTTCTTGGTTTTCTGGTGTGAAGAATGGGTACGCTATTGAGGATGTTTGATCGAACGGTCGACTTTATATAATGATTTCTCATGAGAAAAAAGAAAATCAAAGACAGGAACTTGAAAAACTATCTGAACGTACAATTTAGCAGGCTGTTTCAATTTCAAGTTTAAAAGTATAGACCTACCCTTATTTGGACTCAACAAAGTTCCGCAGGTGTCATTTAAATGCATGTATTTCGGCCAAAAAACGTCACTTATGAAGCTCTGTGGTGTAAAAATGGGTTTGGTGAGAGTATGATTTTTTAGTGGGGATCGATTGAGGTCGTTATTTCGTACAAATTTTTTATCTTTCCAGCGTCTTGTCTTTGACTCGACCGTTTGATCAAACATCCGTAATGTCGGCATATTCTGCCTTCCATGTTCCGATCTATTTAAATCTATAATATATTAAAACAATGACAGATCGAGTCGGTTATTGCTCTATGACTTCCTATATCCGCGTGAGGTTAATGAAGGTTAGGTCAGTATTGAAATATTAAGGATAAATATTTATAAAAAAATATACTTGAAAAAATTAATAGACCTCGCTTCGTTCTGCTGTCGCTAAGCGTGAATGTCCGCAGGCTGGTGCCGCTTATAAGTAAGTGGCATCAGACTTCGCGTCCGTTAGGTCAATTTAGGTGAAGGGCCTTGCCCCGCTCGGCTTGGCGTCCTGAGGTCTATTGGTAGACAAAGCGCCACCTTTGAAATCGACAGGGTAGCTGTCATAAGCGCCAAAAACCACAAGCGCCAACGCCGCAAGCGCCAATCCGTATCCGCCAAACGAGAAAAGTCGCAAACGCCAAAGGTCCTAACCGCAGTACTAACCTTGCCTAACCTAACTTAACCAAACCTAACTTAACTTGACCTAACCTATACGAACATTGGCGTTTGCGACTTGTCTCGCTTGGCGGTTACGGACTGGCGCTTGTGGTTTTTGGCGCTATCGAATGCCCCCCAAATCGACACAGCCCTCTTAAGGAGGAAATTAGTCCCTCCATCTTCTGAACTATGGAGATCCTACTCGGTATGTGAAGGGATGTTCGGGAAACCGAGTTTGATCTCTTGGCGGTTCCGAACATGAGTGTTTTTCTGGGTTTGGGAGCAGCCCCTCGCAAGATGGGTATTGACGTGACGTGGATTGTTTCAGGATGTCGTTTGTGAAGGGGTGGGGCGCCGAGTACCACCGACAGGATGTGACAAGTACCCCATGCTGGATCGAGATTCACCTAACTGGCCCGCTTCAGTGGCTCGATCAGGTCCTTACTCAGATGGGATCACCCCATAACGCCATTTCTTCCGTGTCATGAAAATACGTATATTTTATCTATCTGTTACATGACTTATACAGCTCCGCATAGCAGTATGTGCCTATTCGTGAAAAGCAGCCGTGTAGAAATGTGCCTAATCGTAATCCGCGTGTAGTAATGTGCCTATTTGTGAAAAGCGTGTAGAAATGTGCCTGTCATAAAAGCGTGTAAAAATGTGCCTATCAGTCAGAAGCGTGTGTAAATGTGCCTGTTTGTGGAGCGCTTACGAAATCAGAGCTAAAGGAATAGTCGTCGTTTTGACTTCCAACTCTATACGGTATTGAATCTATTTTAGAAATAAGCAGAGCATGCATAAATCCAATTTTATCTTTTTGAAGCAGGATTCTAAGGTTACTGTGTGTATTCTTGGATTTTTTTACTTGTATATATTTACTAAAAAAGGGACGACCACCAATTCCAATGAGGTGATTATTCAAGTTATGCTTGACGTATGTTCCTAAACATTGGTGTTGAATACAAAGAAGTGTATGTACATACTTACATGCATCTGATAGTTGGACCTTAGAATAATCTTTCTTGACTTTTCCCGTTTTTTTTTTTTTTTTCTGTTTTTTTTTCCTTTTTTTTTTTTTTTTTTACCTGTAATCTTCCGCTGTTTTTACTTTATTTGATCCTTGTAAGAGTGCTTTGCAGCATGCTCAAGATTTATTGTTATTGTGATATACAGTGTATTATTTATTGTACAGAAGTGCTGTATCGACGCTACCCGTGACTTAATGCCTTGCAGAGGCTACTCTTCTGCCTATTTTGTTCTTCTATTGAGAACTGGCGGATCGTACGTGGCAGGCACTAGCACTGGTGTATTTTGTATTCTGTGTATGCTTGAAAAAGTAAACATGTTTAATTTGCTCAAAGATCTCAATAACTCGACTCTTTCTTTACGCGAAACCCTGCCATCCCATAGTACCTATGTCTATGTCTGCCTGAGATCGAAGAGATTCGAATCGTGCTTGCCTCCCGCTCAACACTAGCCGATGTTGCCCGAATTTTTCGGCGTACGTTCGTGGTGTCTTTCCTCCACAAGGAAAATCAATTCTCAGGGTGACTAGCGACCGGGAATTAGCCGGGAAATTGAATGACCCGGAAAAAAAAAACGGGAATTTCGCAAAAAGAAGGAAAATCCGGGAATTTCCATTCAACTATATTATTTTTGATAAAGAATAAATTGTGAAGTCCGTTTTGCCTTTGTCTTTCAAGGAAAAAGCAAATCCCCCCCCCCCTTAAAAAAAATCAACAACATACAAAATCTGTATCCTAAACTGTATTTCTCGTGGGGGAGGGTCTAAATAAGAAAGAAGTTTTATTTAAGTTTGAATGTGCAGGTAAAATTTCGGGAATATTCGGAAAAAGAGATCCGGATAAAAACGAGGAGTCGGCTGAGGAGCGATATTCCTTATTACTTGTTAGCGACGATATCAGTTTGTGTCCGTTTTAACCTCGGCGAGGCGCTGGTAGGATTGATAATGCGTCTCTGGCTGACAAAAGTAATCTGAAACGAATCCGCTCTACCGAGACTCAAGTCTGATCAAGGATGGAAGAGTTTCAGGCCATATACAAGTTAATATTCGCTTGCGGACTGCCGTCTCTTTTGAGAACGCTTTGCTTTCGTTCTTTGTTGGATAAATCGTCGTGGCAGAGTGGTTTAAATTGTATTTTTTTCAGAGAATCTTCCATTGCTTCCCATCCACTAGTCAAAGGGTTAGGATTTTTGGCGCCGCCGTTAATGGAAAACCGCGATACTGAACACCTATGTCGGTGATCCCTTCAGGGAGAGCGAGAAAATTATGTTTCTATCTTGTCTAGGAAATTCTTGGTCACCATAGAGAGGCTTCAGCCCTTCTCCAAGCTTTTCGAGTATAACAGGTAGTAGAAATTTATTTAGTTATCATAGAGAGTGCACATCAGTTAAGGATATTCCAGCGCTTCCGACTAGTCAAGTTTATCGAAAAATTCAAAACGCGTGTTAAAAATCTGAAAATTGAGAAAATTATCGCTTTCGACAAGTATTTACACTAGCTGTTCTTCGCA